>Ga0222426_100038_pt1 | contig 287034 bp, 240 predicted proteins | sample 2B50Ametagenome_FD_180087 | JGI IMG/M metagenome (GOLD analysis project Ga0222426, IMG submission 180087) | Enriched microbial communities from leaf-cutter ant dump, University of Wisconsin, Madison, United States - 2B50A (version 2) | ecosystem: Environmental > Terrestrial > Nest > Insects...
CGAGCACGGCGACGGTGAAGTACCAGCACACCGATGCGCTGGGCACGCCGATCGCGGTGACGGATGCGGGCAAGGCGATCATCGAGACCTTCGAGTACGAGCCTTACGGGCAACTGGTGAACAGCACGCTCAAGGACGGGCCGGGGTTCACGGGCCATGTGCAGGACGCGGCCACCGGGCTGACGTACATGCAGCAGCGCTACTATGACCCCCTCATCGGAGGGTTCCTCAGCATCGACCCGGTGACTGCCTACAGCAACCCTGTGGGGGCGTTCAATCGGTACTGGTATGCCGCCAATAATCCGTACAAATTTACGGATCCAGATGGTCGCCAAGAGCGTGCCTATGGTGCGGGAGCCGCCTTGATGATGACTCCTGAGGAGCGTCGAGTTTGGGAGGCTGGTGAACGTGCAGCTACCACCGAAGGTAGCCGCTCTCTAGAAGGAGCGGCAATGATGGATGGTGCAAAAGCGTTTGCTGCTGAGCCTACGGTTACGAAGGAAGCGGCTGTAACGCTTGCAACAATTGTTGTCATGGCAAAGGTCACGCATGGCAAGAATGTTTCGGCTGGCGGTGGCGCTAGAGTTTCTAATCTTTCTGCTGGAGAACTAAAAAGAATCCAGAACGCTGCGAATCGGAGCGGAGAAACAATTACTGTCGTAGGCAGCAGAGCAGCGGGCACTGCGCGAGCTAATTCGGATTGGGACTATGTGGTAGATGCCAATTCCAAGACTAGAAACAATTTGTCTCGCTCTTTGCCTGGAGCAGGGAATTTACGAGAAGGTGAGCGCCCCAATATTGATGTGTTCAGGGGCGATGTGGATAAAAAACGCCCTTATATCGAAATCAAGCCAGAGCCATGAAACGAGAAATTGTCGTAACAGCCTATGGGGAGCTTGGAAACAATGCTTCGATTCACATCCCCGGAAGAAAGAGTCCGGCCTCTGCAATTCAGAAGGATACTTTGCAGTCTGTCATTGAAGACTTGTATTCTGCAAGGAGTTTATTGACGACAGGTAAACTTATCGATGCTGAAGAGGAGCTAGATGGCGTTATTGATAAGCTAAGTGATATTTACAAATGCTTACTGTTTGAGACGCAGGACGATTTTCCGCTAGACTGATGCGGTTGATTCTCACTTCCTGGGCGCCCATGAAGCAAGCGTAAGGCGGGTCTCGACCAGTCGCATGCGGTAAACGGCAATCGCGCGATAAGAACGCCATACCGTCGGCGCTGAGACCGGCGGAAGCACGCATAGGTTGGGGGGTGAGCTAGCGAGCCCCAACATGAACGCGGATGGATGGGTCTTGGGAACGCTTGGGACTATAGTCCGACAGATTGAATCGGGAAAGAGATGTTTCGGCACCTAACCCCAGAGATCTTGGACTCTCAATCTCGCAGAATGAACTCTGCTTACGATTGGGTGTTTCGCGAAGGTAGGTATGGGGATAGATGAGATGCGAAATTTAATTCGCAGAGTGGCGGTGTTGTTCGTTATTCTTGTCTCAAGTTATCTGTTTGTGTGGGCTCTGGTCTATTCCGTAGTTATGGAGTTCGATTATTCATATCTTGGAGGCTACTTTGTGCTTGCATGGCGTCGTGGTGGAGAGCTTCCAGCAACTATACAGATGTTGACTTTTGTCTTTATGGCTCTTTCGGCGCTGGTTGCGTTTGGATTCTGGTTGTATCGCAGCAGGGCGAAGCCAAAAGGGGCTAAGAGCCAGCGTAGCCCGGGTAAGCGCAACGCACCCGGGGTTACGTAGAAGCTATCGGTAGCAGTTCAAATTGACCTTTTGAGGGATTGACTCATAACGCCACTGGCGCTGAGGCCATTGGATGTTTTTTCAACTGATTCGTTTGCCTGACACTTCGGCCAGCCGACCCGGGCCGGCACCTACGCCACGGGGGCGAGCTACTACCCCAACGGGGCAATCAAGCAGTTCACCTATGGCAACGGCATCGTCCACACGATGACGCAGAACGCCCGCCAGCTGCCGGAGCGCAGTACGGACTGCGCGGTGGCCGGGGCCAGTTGTACCAGCACCAACAAGCGGCTGGACCTGGCCTATGCCTACGATGCGGTGGGCAATGTCAGCGGCATCACCGATAACCGCAACGGGCGGCAGACCCGCAGCATGGCCTACGACGGGTTGGACCGCTTGACCCAGACGATCTCGCCGATGTTCGGCACGGCCAGCTACGCCTACAACGCGCTGGACAACCTGACCTCGGTCGGCGTCACCGGCGGCAGCAGCAGTCGCACGCACTGAATCGCCCCATCCTCAGCATCCCTGCATTGACCCGCCCCCACCCCAACCCCTAAAATTCCCGGCTCCGCCGGAATAGCTCAGTTGGTAGAGCGGCGCATTCGTAATGCGTAGGTCGTAGGTTCGATTCCTATTTCCGGCACCAGTCCCGCAAGGCCCCGCTTCGGCGGGGCTTTGTTTTTTCCGGGTCTCGCTCCCGGAGACGATGGGCCGATACAGTAGCCGCTCGCCTTCCCAGCAGGTTTCCCGTGGCCAAGACCTCCGCCAAGTCCCGTACCGCCTTCGTCTGCGCCGAGTGCGGGGCCGACCACAGCAAGTGGCAGGGCCAGTGCGCCGAGTGCGGGGCGTGGAATTCGCTCAGCGAGATCGTGCTGGAGACGGCCGCCAGCGCCCCGGCGGCCGCCCGTCGCTCCGGCTGGGCGGGCAAGGCCGACGCGCCCAGGGTCACCGCGCTGAAGGACGTGCGTCACAGCGAGGAGGCCCGCGTCACCACCGGGATCGGCGAGTTCGACCGGGTGCTGGGCGGGGGGCTGGTGGAAGGGGCGGTGGTGCTGGTCGGCGGCGATCCCGGCATCGGCAAGTCCACGCTGCTGCTGCAGGCGCTGGCGAAGATGTCGGCCAGCCTGCCGGCGCTGTACGTGACCGGCGAGGAGTCGCTGGCGCAGGTCGCCGGCCGGGCCGTGCGCCTGGACCTGCCGCTGGACAACCTGCAGGCGCTGGCCGAGACCGGCATCGAGAGCATCCTGCAGCACGCCTCGGTCGCCCGGCCCCGGCTGATCGTGGCCGATTCCGTGCAGACCCTGTGGACCGAATCCCTGACCGCCGCCCCCGGTTCGGTTAGCCAGGTACGCGAGAGCGCGGCGCGGCTGGTGCGCTATGCCAAGGAGACCGGCACCGCCGTCTTCCTGGTCGGCCACGTCACCAAGGAGGGCGGCATCGCCGGCCCACGCGTGCTGGAGCACATGGTGGACGCGGTGCTGTATTTCGAAGGCGAGAGCGGCAGCCGCTTCCGGATGCTGCGCGCGTTCAAGAACCGCTTCGGCGCGGTCAACGAGCTGGGCGTGTTCGCCATGGGCGAGAAGGGCCTGAAGGAAGTGCCCAACCCCTCGGCGATCTTCCTGTCCGGCGGCAGCACGCAACAGCCCGGCAGCTGCGTGCTGGTCACCCGCGAAGGGACGCGCCCGCTGATGGTGGAAGTGCAGGCGCTGGTGGACTCGTCGCCGCTGTCCAACCCGCGCCGCGTGGCGGTCGGGCTGGAACAGAACCGGCTGGCGATGCTACTGGCGGTGCTGCACCGCCACGGCGGCGTGGTGGTGGGCGACCAGGACGTGTTCGTGAACGTGGTCGGCGGCATCCGCGTGCAGGAAACCGCCGCCGACCTGCCGGTGCTGCTGGCCGTGCTGTCCTCGCTGCGCGACCGGCCGCTGGCCGAGAAGACCGTGGCCTTCGGCGAAGTCGGCCTGTCCGGCGAGATCCGCCCCGTGCCCAACGGCGAGGAGCGCCTGCGCGAAGCGGCCACCCACGGCTTCAAGCGCGCCATCGTGCCCAAGGGCAACGCGCCGAAGTCGGGCAGCTTCAAGGGGCTGGAAGTGGTGGCGGTGGAGCGGTTGGCGCAGGCGCTGGAAGCGGCGGCGGCGTGATCCGCGATTCGTCGCGCGGCCGGCCAGCCGCCGGCCTTCATCCGCCCCGTTGCCTTTGAGCCGGACGGCAGGACGCGGGACGTGCGCGGTTGTGGGTGAAGTTGCCACTGGCGCGCCCGGGAGTGGCAGCGAAGTACGGTTTCGTCGTGGGAGCGACGTCGGTCGCGACAGGCGTGCCGAAAGTGCGGCGTTCGTCGCGCGTTGGCCGTGCGGTCGCGACTGACGTCGCTCCCACAGTAGCCCTGTCTACAGGCGCATGCCCAGCCAGATGACGGCTTCGGTGGAGGCGCGCACGATGGGGGTCAGGATCGGAGGCCAGAAGGCGCCGGCGCGCATGGCGGCCTGGCCGTGGTCGTGGTGTTCCTGCTCTTCGGCGACGATGCGCGACACGGCATCGAAGGCGTCCGGATCGGCGCCCTGGAGTCGCTGCATCTGGTCCGTCAGATGCTCCAGCACCACGCTTTCGACCGCAAAGGTGGTGGTTGCGATGGCGGCAGGGCCCAGTAGTGCGGTCAACAGACCCAACGCCCATCCGCCCAGCCCACAGAAGGCGTAACTCCGGCAGCGGCGTACGCCGCGTGCCTCCATGTGCCGCAGGAACAGGGCGCGATGGCCGAGTTCGTGCTCCAGGAAGCGGCGGAGCAGCGGCGTCATGTGGGGTGCCGTCCAGCGCGACACCAGGATCTGAGCGCGGTAGAGGTTGACCGCGCCGTGTTCGCCCGCGTGGTCGACCTTCAGGATGCGGTCGCCCAGGCGCGTGCTCAACCGCGCCTCAACACCATCTCGTAGACGAACTTGCTGCCGAAGAACGCCAGCAGCAGCAGCGCCATCGCGGTCAGGGTCCAGTGCACGGCCTTGGCGCCGCGCCAGCCGTAGCGCCAGCGGCCCACGAGCAGGGCGCCGAAGGTCAGCCACGACAGCACGCTGAGCACAGTCTTGTGGGTCAGCTTCTGGACCAGGAAGTCCTCGACGAACAGCACGCCGGTCAGCAGCGTGGCGGTCAGCAGGATGAAGCCGACGGTGATCGTGCGGAACAGCAGGTCTTCCAGTTCCGTCAGCGGGGGCAGGGCGCGCAGCCATAGGTGGAACTCGCGCCGGCGCAGGGCGCGTTCCTGCGCCCACAGCATCGCCGCCAGCAGCGCGGCGATGGCCAGGGCGGCGTAGGCCAGCAGCGCCAGCCAGGCGTGCAGTTGCAGGCGCCAGTCCAGGCCGCTGGAGGCCTGGTGGCCGTAGAGGTGGTAGGTCGCCAGCAGCAGGGCGGCCAGCGGGAAGGCCACCACGCCGAGGGCGGCCATCCGCCCCTGGATCGCGACCAGCAGGGTCATCGCCGCCATCCCCAGCGCCACCAGCGACAGCGCCGCGAAGAAGTGCATGTCCGGCCCGCCCGGCGTGCGCCAGGCCACCATCAGGTGGTAGGCGCCATGCAGCAGCACCGCCCCCAGCGCAGGCCACACCCAGGGGCGCGAGGGCTCGCCCGTGTCGCGGGCCACGGAGCGGACCAGCAGGCCGGCGGCGAGCAGGTAGAGCGCGACGGCGATGAGAATGACTGTCATTGGGGAAGTGTCGCACAGCGGACCGGCCCCGGCACGGGCGGCCGCGCCCCGACCGCATATAATTCCGGTCCGTTTTCCCCCGGTCCCGTCCCGCCATGTTCGAATCCCTCACCCAGCGACTCTCCGGCACCATCGAGCGCCTGCGCGGCCGCGGCCGCCTGAGCGAGGAGAACATCCGCGAGGCGACCCGCGAGGTCCGCATCGCCCTGCTGGAGGCCGACGTCGCCCTGCCGGTGGTGCAGGCCCTGATCGAGCGCATCAAGGTGCGCGCCGTCGGCCAGGAAGTGCTGAAGTCGCTGACCCCCGGCCAGGCGCTGATCAAGGTCGTCCGCGACGAGCTGACCGCGGTGATGGGCGCGCAGGCCAGCGACCTGAACCTCAACGTGCCCGCGCCGGCCGTCATCCTGATGGCCGGCCTGCAGGGCGCCGGCAAGACCACCACCGTCGGCAAGCTGGCCAAGCACCTGCGCGAGAAGCGCAAGAAGAAGGTCATGGTGGTCAGCGCCGACGTCTACCGGCCGGCCGCGATCGAGCAGCTGAAGACGCTGGCCCAGCAGGTGGACGTGCTGTTCTTCCCGTCCGACGCCGGGCAGAAGCCCGAGGACATCGTCCGCGCCGCCATCGACGACGCCAGGAAGTCCTTCGTCGACGTGCTGCTGGTCGACACCGCCGGCCGCCTGGCGATCGACGAGGCCATGATGGCCGAGATCAAGGCGCTGCACGCGGCGGTCAAGCCGGTGGAGACGCTGTTCGTGGTCGATGCGATGACCGGCCAGGACGCCGCCAACACCGCCAAGGCCTTCGGCGAGGCGCTGCCGCTGACCGGCGTGGTGCTGACCAAGACCGACGGCGACGCCCGCGGCGGCGCGGCGCTGTCGGTGCGCTACATCACCGGCAAGCCGATCAAGTTCGTCGGCGTGGGCGAGAAGCCGGACGGGCTGGATGTGTTCCACCCCGAGCGCGTGGCCAACCGCATCCTCGACATGGGCGACGTGCTGTCGCTGGTGGAACAGGTCGAGCAGAACGTCGACCGCGAGAAGGCCGAGAAGCTGGCCGCCAAGGTCATCAAGGGCAAGAAGTTCGACCTCAACGACATGCGCGACCAGTTGGAGCAGATGCAGAACATGGGCGGCATCGGCGGCCTGATGGACAAGCTGCCGGGCATGGGCCAGATCCCCGAGCACGTGAAGCAGCAGGTGCAGCAGGGCAAGGAAGTGCCGCGCATGATCGCCATCATCAACTCGATGACGAAGAAGGAGCGCCGCAACCCCGCGCTGCTGAACGGTTCGCGCCGCGCACGCATCGCCCGCGGCGCCGGCCTGACCCCGGCCGACGTCAACAAGCTGATGAAGCAGTACCAGCAGATGGAAAAGATGATGGGCAAGCTGGCCGGCGGCGGCATGAAGGGCCTGATGCGCGGCATGAAGGGCATGATGGGCGCGCGCGGCGGCATGCCGTTCCGTTGAGCATTGCCCCTGTAGGAGCGGCGTAAGTCGCGACCGCAAGAACAAAGAAGCCACTGGCCACGGGTCGCGCGGATCAACGCGGATGGATTTCAAACAGGCTTCTATCCGCGTTGATCCGCGCGATCCGTGGCCTGCGTTTGCTTTGGGCATCCGGTCGCGACTTACGTCGCTCCTACAGGGGAGTGGCATTCATTTCCGGCATCCATGGGAAACGGCATGTCCCACGCTTTCCTCAACGGTGAACCCGCCACCGCCGACGACCTCCGCGCATTGGCGCTGGCCAACTACGGCCACTTCACCTCGATGCAGGTGCGCGATGGGGCGGTGCAGGGCCTGGACCTGCACCTGCGGCGGTTGCAGGCGGCCACGCGCGAACTGTTCGGTGCGGACCTGGACGCCGCCGATGTCCGGCGGCAGGCATGCGCCGCGCTGGAACGGGCGGGCCTGTCCGACGCCTCGCTGCGGCTGACGGTGTTCTCGCGGCGGTTCGACTATCGCGACGCCGGCCGGGACGTGCCAGTGGACCTGCTGGCTTCGCTGTCGCCCCCGGCCGCCCGGTTCCGGCCGGCGCTGCGGGTGAAGTCGTACGGCTTCGTCCGTCCCGTCCCCCACATCAAGCACGTCGGCACGTTCCCGCTGTTCCACTACCGCCGCCGCGCGCGGGCGGACGGGTTCGACGACGCGCTGTTCGTCGGGCCCGACGGCGCGATGGTCGAGGGCTCGATCTGGAACCTCGGGCTCTGGGACGGGGAGCGGGTCGTGTGGCCGGACGGCCCGGCGCTGCGCGGGACCTGCGAGCAACTGCTGCAGGCCGGCCTGGCGGCGTCGGGCGTGCCGCAGCAGGTGCGCCGGGTGGCGCAGGCGGAGGCGGGAAGCTTCCTGGCCGCGTTCGCCTGCAACGCCAGCGGCCTCCAGCCGGTCACGGCCCTCGACGGCGTCGCACTGGACGCTGATACGGACCTGATGGCGCGCCTGCAGGCAGTGCTGGACCGGCAGCCCTGGCAACCCTTGGCCTAGGTCCGCCGGCAAGGCGGTCGCCGCAGGGCCGGGCAGGGGGTGGGTTTTCCTGCGGCTTTCAATGGCTTAGAATAGCCGGCTTACCTCGCCATCCTGGCGACTGGGCAACACTGGAACACACCATGGTCAAGATCCGTCTCACCCGCGGCGGCGCGAAGAAGCGCCCCTTCTACCACATCATCGTGACCGACTCGCGCAGCGCGCGCGACGGCCGCAACATCGAGCGCGTGGGTTACTACAACCCGGTCGCCGCCGGCAACGAGAAGCGCATCGAGCTCGACATCGCCCGCATCGACCATTGGGTCGGCAACGGCGCGCAGCTGACCGAGAAGGTCCGCAACCTGTACAAGGAAGCCGCCAAGTCCGCTCCGGCGGCCTGAGTGGCCCGGCCGCGCGCATCGCGCGGCCTTCCGTCCGCATGAACACCGAGCGCCCACCGAACCAGCAGAAGATGATCCTGCTGGGGAGGCTCCTGGGCGCTTTTGGTGTGCGTGGCCAGGTCAAGATCGAATCCTGGACCGAGCCGCGCGACGCCATCTTCCGCTACCAGCCGTGGACCCTGCGCGACGCCGCCGGCGCCGAGCGCGAACTGACGGGCGCGCGCGGCAAGGCGTCGGGCAAGCACCTGGTGGCGACCCTGCCGGGCGTGGAGGACCGCGACCAGGTGGAGGCCATGCGCGGCCTGGAAATCCTGGTCCCGCGCGCCGCGCTGCCGCCGCCGAGCGCCGGCGAGTTCTACTGGGTCGACCTGGAAGGCCTGCGCGTGGTCAATGCCGACGGCACCGACTTCGGCACCGTCTCCCACCTGTTCTCCACCGGCGCCAACGACGTGCTGGTGGCGCGCGGCGACCGCGAGCGGCTGATCCCGTTCGTCGAACCCGATTTCGTCCGTTCCGTGGATTTCGACGCCGGCGTGGTGACGGTGGACTGGGACCCGGAGTTCTAGACGGACAAGCGAGGGGAGAGGAGTGAGGAGTGAGCGGCATGGCGGTTTCCTGCCGCGTTCCTGACTTATCCTGAACGTGCCGTCCGGATTCCATCCGACGCACGCGCCGCTGCTGCCTTTCCTCGTTCCTCACTCCTCCCCACTCACTCCTCGCTTCCTGTCCATGCGCATCGACGTCATGACCCTGTTCCCCGAGTTCATCGCCCAGGCGGCGGCCGTGGGCGTGGTCGGGCGTGCGCAGGAGCGCGGGCTGCTGTCGCTGCATGGCTGGAATCCGCGCGATTACGCCACCGGCGGCTACCGGCGGGTGGACGACCGCCCGTTCGGCGGCGGGCCCGGGATGGTGATGATGATCGAGCCGCTGCAGGCCTGCCTGGCGGCGGTGCGCGCGGCCGATCCTGCGCCGGGGCCGGTGATCTACATGAGCCCGCAGGGAGCGCCGCTGACGCAGAAGAAGGCGCGCGAACTGGCCGCCCTGCCGCGGATGATCCTGCTGTGCGGCCGCTACGAGGGCGTGGACGAGCGCTTCCTCCAGGCCCACGTGGACGAGGAACTGTCCATCGGCGACTACGTGCTGTCCGGCGGCGAACTGGCGGCGGCGGTGGTCATCGACGCGGTCGGGCGCCTGCAGGAGGGTGCGCTGAACGATGCCGACTCGGCCGTGCAGGACAGTTTCGAGGGCGACGGCCTGCTGGACTGCCCGCACTTCACCCAGCCCTCCAGCCACCCGCTGGGCGAGGTGCCGGCCGTGCTGCGCTCCGGCGACCATGCCGCCATCGCCCGCTGGCGCCGGCAGCAGGCGCTGGGCCGGACCTGGCTGCGCCGGCCGGACCTGCTGGACGAGGCGGGGCTGTCCAAGGCCGACCGCGCCCTGCTGGCGGCATTCCGGGCTGGCCTGGCGGGCGGGGACGGGGCAGGGTAGCCAGCCCGGCCGGGAATCCGGTAGAATGCGCGGCCCTTGGGCGGTTCTCGCCCGGGACCCCATAACAATATCGTGCGGCGCAATCCGGCGACTGCATCAGTTTTCGTTGTCGAACGACACACCCACGCCTACAAGTATCGGTGCCAACATGAGCAAGCTCCTCCAGGAATTCGAAGCCTCCCAGATCACGCGCGAGCTGCCCGCGTTCGGCCCCGGCGACACCGTGGTCGTCAACGTGAAGGTCAAGGAAGGCAACCGCGAACGCGTGCAGGCGTACGAAGGCGTGGTCATCGCCAAGAAGAACGCCGGCCTGAACTCCGCCTTCACCGTGCGCAAGATCTCGCACGGCTACGGCGTCGAGCGCGTGTTCCAGACCCACAGCGCCTCCATCGACTCGGTCGAAGTGAAGCGCCGCGGCAAGGTCCGCGCCGGCAAGCTGTACTACCTGCGCGACCTGGAAGGCAAGGCCGCCCGCATCAAGGAAGACCTGGCCGCCAACGCCGCCGCCAAGGCTGCCCGCCAGGCCGCCGCTGCTGCTGCCGCCGAATAACCTCCGGCTGAAGCGCGCTGCAGGAACGGCCACCTCCGGGTGGCCGTTTCCGTTTCCGGCCCCGCCGTTTCGCGGCAGACTGTGGCCGAGCCCTGCCGGAGCCCGTCGATGCGCACGATCCGCCTGCTGCCCGTTCCCGTCGCCCTGCTGCTGGCCGCCTGCGCCAGCGACCCGGGGGCGGCCAACGATCCGCATCCCGCGCCGTTCGCCTGGTGCGCCGACGAGGCGCGCGCAGCGGCTTCGCAGCCGCTGCCGAAGGATGCCGACTCGTCGCAGCGCCAGGCCGTGCGCGATTTCCACATGTCCAAGGCTTGCCAGCGGGCTTACCAACACACGAGCGACGTGCGCTTGCCGGCGCTGCCGCGCAAGTGAGCGTGCAAACCACACGATGACCGGAACCCCGATCCCGAGCGTGCGCCTGGACCTGTGGCTGTGGGCCGCGCGCTTCTTCAAGACCCGCAGCCTGGCCAAGCAGGCGGTGGACACCGGCAAGGTCGACCTCGCCGGCCAGCGCGCCAAGTCCTCGCGCGGCGTGCGCGTGGGCGACCCGCTGCGCATCGTGCGCGGCGAGGAGGTCTTCGAGGTCGAGGTGCGCGGGCTCAGCGACCAGCGCGGACCGGCCTCGGTGGCGCAGGCGCTGTATTTCGAATCCGAGGCCTCGCGCCAGCGCCGCGAAGCCGCGCTGGCCGAACGCCGCGCCGCCCGCGCCGGCTACCAGGCACCGCAATCGCGCCCGGACAAGCGCGCGCGTCGGCTGATCCGCGCGCTGGGCGACATCGACGCGCTGTAGGTTCGGCCTCAGGTCCCGCTTGCTGTGGGAGCGACGTCAGTCGCGACCGGGTGGATGAAGGGACACTGGCCGCGGATTGCGCGGATTGCGCGGATGGACACGGAGGAGGTTTCCTGAAATCGGTTGAGTATTCGCCTGCCTAGTCCCCGTGGCTTGCGTGGGGTTTGTTTTTCCGGTCGCGACTGACGTCGCTCCTACAGGAGATGCGGGAGGGCAAATAAGCACCCGTGTGCCTCTTCCTGCGGAACAAGCGGTGCACGAAGGCCGGTATCGACACGCTGCACGTCCATCTGGCTGTAGGAGCGACGTCAGTCGCGACTGGATGAACGAAGCACCATGGGGCTTGGATCGCGCGGATCGATACGCGGAGGCTCGCTCAACGGCCCAACGATCTTTCTATCCGCGTTCATCCGCGCGATCCGTGGCCTGCGTCGGTTTTGTTCTTCCGGTCGCGACTGACGTCGCTCCTACAGGGGATGCGGAGAAGGTAAAGAGGTATCCGCGCGCCTCTTCAGCACGACAAGCGGTGCACGAACGCGGGTATCGACGCGCTGCACGTCCAACTGGCTGTAGGAGCGACGTGAGTCGCGACCGGATGAGCGAGGCGCCATTGGACTTGGATCACGCGGATTGGCACGGCTGAGGCTCGCTCAATAGCCCGACTATCTTTATCCGCGTTCATCCGCGCGATCCGCGGCCTGCGCCGGTTTTCTTCCCGTCGCGACTGACGTCGCTCCCACACCCAGCGAGCAAACGCGGAAAAGAAAGAGGCGCCCTGCGGCGCCTCTTCTTCATGCAGCAAGATGCGCTGCCTCAGCGGCCGCCGCCGAACAGGCCGCTGCCGATCTTGAGGATGTCGCCCAGGCCGAGTTGGCCGTCGCCGTCCTGGTCCAGCACCGCGCCCAGCAGGCCGCCGCCGAGGCCGCCCTGCTGCTGGACCACCTGGCGTTCCTGCCCCAGGGCCTGGCCGAGGTTGCCGGCGCTGGCGTTGCCCTGGCCGAGGAAGCGCTGGGCCAGGAACGACAGCACGATCGGGGCGAGGATCTTCATCAGCATCGCGGCCTTGTCGTTGCCCAGGCCGGTCGCCTGTCCCAGGCTGGCTTCCGCGCGCGGCTGCGCGCCGCCGAAGATGTGGCCCAGGATGGCCGCGCCGTCGGTCTGCCGGCTGGGGGCCTGGCCGCCGCCCAGCACCGCGCCCAGCAGGCCGCCCAGGTCCAGGCCGCCGGCATGGTCCTTCTGCAGCGCGCCGAACAGCGCCTCCGCGCCCTGCGGCTGCGCGGCGTTGCGGCCGAGCGCGCCCAGCAGCAGCGGCAGCGCGGCGCCGACGGCGCTGGACGCCTGCATCTGGCCGATGCCCAGTTGCTGCGACACCTGCTGCAACGGGGCGCCCTGCAACTGGGCGAAGAGATCTTCTGCGAGCGAAGCTTGGCTCATGGTGCGGTCGTCCTCCTGGACGCGAGGGAAAGTGGCGTCCCATGCTAGCGCCAATCCGGCCCGGCGCGGACTCACAGTAGCGCCGGCCGACCGGCGGAAACGACGGCGCCGCACGCCCGTCGGGGCATGCGGCGCCGTGCGTGGCGTGCCGGCCGGGCCGGCGGCCGCCTCACTTCAGGTCGAAGCGGTCCAGTTCCATCACCCGCGTCCACGCGGCGACGAAATCCTTCACGAACTTCGCCTTGCCGTCGCTGCTGGCATAGACCTCGGCCAGCGCGCGCAGCACCGAGTTCGAGCCGAACACCAGGTCCACGCGGGTGCCCGTCCACTTGACCTCGCCGGTCCTGCGGTCGCGGCCCTCGTAGCGGTTCGCGCCGGTCGGCTTCCACTCCGTGCCCATGTCGAGCAGGTTGACGAAGAAGTCGTTGCCCAGCACGCCGGGAGTGTCGGTGAACACGCCGTGCGGACCGCCGTCGGCGTTGGCGCCCAGCACGCGCAGGCCGCCGACCAGCGCCGTCATTTCCGGCGCCGTCAGGGTGAGCAGCTGCGCGCGGTCCACCAGCAGGTGTTCGGCCGGTATCGCCGAACGGCCCTTGAGGTAGTTGCGGAAGCCGTCGGCGAACGGTTCCAGCACCGCGAACGAATCGACGTCGGTCTGGTCCTGGCGCGCATCGGTGCGGCCGGGGCGGAACGGCACGTCGACGTCGATGCCCGCGGCCTTCGCCGCCTGCTCCACGCCCACGCCGCCGGCCAGCACGATCAGGTCGGCCAGCGAGATCTTCCTGCCGCCGGCCGCGTCCAGGTTGAACTCCATCTGGATGCGCTCCAGCGCCTTCAGCACCTTCGCCAGCTGTTCCGGCCGGTTCACGGCCCAGTCCTTCTGCGGGGCCAGGCGGATGCGCGCACCGTTGGCGCCGCCGCGCTTGTCGCCGCCGCGGAAGGTCGAGGCCGACGCCCACGCGGTCGAGACCAGCTCGGACACCGACAGGCCGGACGCGGCGATCTTCCGCTTCAGCGCGTCGATGTCGGCGGCGTCCACCAGCGGGTGGTCGGCGGCGGGCAGCGGGTCCTGCCACACCAGTTCTTCCTTCGGCACTTCCGGGCCGAGGTAGCGCACGCGCGGGCCCATGTCGCGGTGGGTCAGCTTGAACCAGGCGCGCGCGAAGGCGTCGGCGAAGGCCTGCGGGTTCTCGAGGAAGCGCCTGGAGATCGGCCCGTAGACCGGGTCGAAGCGCAGCGACAGGTCGGTGGTGAGCATCTTCGGGCGATGCGTCTTCGACGCGTCGTGCGCGTCCGGCACGTTCGCGGGGGCGTCCTTGGCCACCCACTGGTGCGCGCCGGCCGGCGACTTCTCCAGTTCCCACTCGAAGCCGAACAGGTTCTCGAAGAACTTGTTGCTCCACAGCGATGGCGTCTGCGTCCAGGTCACCTCGATGCCGGAGGTGATGGTGTCGCCGCCCTTGCCGCTGCCGAACCGGTTGTGCCAGCCCAGGCCCTGCTGCTCCAGGTCGCCGGCCTCGGGCTCGGCGCCGACGTTGTCGGCCGGGCCGGCGCCGTGGGTCTTGCCGAAGGTGTGGCCGCCGGCGATCAGGGCCACGGTCTCCTCGTCGTCCATCGCCATGCGGCCGAAGGTGTCGCGGATGTCCTTCGCCGCCAGCAGCGGGTCGGGGTTGCCGTCCGGGCCTTCCGGGTTCACGTAGATCAGGCCCATCTGCACGGCGGCCAGCGGGTTCTCCAGGTTGCGCGAATGGACCTTGCCGTCGGCATCGTCGTCGGACACCAGCACCGCTTCGTCGGCCGGCTTCTCCACGCCCTCCGAGCCGTGCGCGTAGCGCACGTCGCCGCCGAGCCAGGTGGTCTCGCGGCCCCAGTAGACGTCGTTGTCCGGTTCCCACACGTCCTCGCGGCCGGCGCCGAAGCCGAAGGTGCGGAAGCCCATCGTCTCCAGCGCCACGTTGCCGGCCAGGATCATCAGGTCGGCCCACGAGATGCGCTGGCCGTATTTCCGCTTGATCGGCCACAGCAGGCGGCGCGCCTTGTCCAGGCTGACGTTGTCCGGCCAGCTGTTGAGCGGGGCGAAGCGCTGCTGCCCGCGGCCGCCGCCGCCGCGGCCGTCGCCGATGCGGTAGGTGCCGGCGCTGTGCCAGGCCATGCGGATGAAGAGGCCGCCGTAGTGGCCGAAGTCGGCCGGCCACCAGTCCTGCGAATCGGTCATCAGGTCGCGCAGGTCCTTCTTCAGCGCGTGGTAGTCGAGCTGCTTGAACGCCTCGGCGTAGTCGAAGCCCTCGTCGAGCGGATTGGAGCGCGCCGAATGCTGGTTGAGCAGGTCCAGCCGCAGCTGGTTGGGCCACCAGTCGCGGTTGCCGGTGCCGCCGCCGGCGGTCTGGTGGAACGGGCACTTCGGTTCGGTGGTCATGGGTTTCCTTCCTTTGGCCGATGGGTGAGTGATGGGGAAAAGTCGGATGGAGCGGGAAGCTGCAAGGGGGGAATGCCGGCAGCGCGCGAACGGCGGCGTCAGCCGCGTGCGCTGCCGGGATCGAAGGGAGGAGGAGGCCAGGGCGTCAGCGCGGCGCGCGTGCGGGCGGGACGTACCGGATCGGCGGGCAGGCGCATGGCTGACGTCCTCGAGGGCGTTGGCGTATGGCGACCAGACTAGGCAAGGCGAACGATCAATGAAAATCGTTTGTGGCGAAGAGTTCGATAGCGCGACTCAATGGTGCGTTGCGCCATCAGGGCTTCCCCTTGCAAGCGCCCACGATACTCCGTGCGCGTTACGCGGATGTTGTACGCGGGCGTGCGGTGCGCGGGTGTTCGGCACCTCCGCGCAGAGCCTGCCTTTCGGGAACGGGCGCGTGCCCGACGAGCCTCCGGGCCGGTGCGCGTCGGCCGACCTGCGTCTTGCGGAGGTCGGGGCCACGCCCCCGGCATTCTGCACAGCGCCTGCTCCGGAGGTGGGCGCGTGCGGAAGCACCTGGGTCCGCGCGCGTCGGCCACGTAGGGCCGACCTGCGATGGGCAGGTCGGGGCTAAGCCCCCGACGTGCTTCCAGGGCGCGAGAAAGCGCCGGGACCCGGATACCTTCCGGATCCCGTGCCGCCGCCGCCGTCCCTCCGGCACCCACGACCGCTATTGCGGCCGGGGCGTCGACGCCGTGCTGGCCGGCAGCACCGGCACCTGCGCCTGCGGCTGGCGGCCGGTCAGCGTGTGCAGGAAGCGGACGATGGCGTCGACCTCGTCGCCGCCCAGTTCCTGCCCGAGTTGGCTGCTGCCCATGATCGCCACCGCCTGCTTCAGGTCCCAGACCTCGCCGCTGTGGAAGTAGGGCGCGGTCAGCGCGACGTTGCGCAGTGGCGCGGCGCGGAACACGTACTCGTCGCTGGCGGTGTGGGTCACCGCGAAACGGCCCTTGTCGGTGGGCGGCAGCACGTCCGCGCCCGGGCGCGCGACCACGCCGAACGGGTAGTACGCCTGGCCGCCGACGTTGACCCCGGCATGGCAGGCCGCGCAGCCCTTCTCGACGAACAGCGACAGGCCGCGCAGTTCCTCCCGGTCCAGGCTGTCCTGGCCGGCGAGGAAGCGGTCGAAGCGCGAATCCGGCGTGACCAGCGTGGTCTCGTAGGCCTCGATGGCGCGCGCCATGTTGTCGAACGTCACCGGTTGCGCTTGGCCGGGGAAGGCGCGGCCGAAGGCTTCCACGTAGGCGGGGATGCTCAGCAGCGTGGCCTCGACGCGGTCGGGCGTGTTGTTCATCTCCACGCTGGCCTGGATCGGGCCCTTGGCCTGTTCCATCAGGTCGGAGGCGCGGCCGTCCCAGAACTGCGCCGCGTTGAAGACGGCGTTGAGCACCGTGGGCGAGTTGCGCGGCCCCTTCTGCCAGCCGTGGCCGATGGAGGTGGGGATGTTGTCCGCGCCGGCGGTGCCGACGTTGTGGCAGGTGTTGCAGCTGATGACGTGGCTGCGCGACAGGCGCGGATCGAAGAACAGCCAGTGCCCCAGCGCGGTCTGCTCGGCGGTGACCGGCTGGCCGCGCACTTCGTCGGTGCGTTCGGGAACCGGCGCGAACAGCGCCTGCGCGATCCCGCGCAGTTCGGCCGCGGCCGGCGTGCCGGTGTCGGCGGCGACCAGCGAGGCGGCCAGCAGCGCGCCGCCGCAGACGACGGCCGCCGACAACAGGGAGAGGGTGTTCCACTTCATGGCGTGCTCCAGGCGACGGGGAACGACTCAAGCCTGTGGCACCGCCGCCGCGCCGGCATTGATCCAGCGCAACCCCCGCGAACGGACGGCCTATGGCGCCGCCGCCATCGTCCGGGCGGCGCCTATCGCGCGGACGCGCCCATCAGGTCGAAGTCGCCGGCCAGCACCTGGTCGACGCGGCCGGTGCGCCAGCCCGCGCGCGCGTCGCGCACGAGCGGCGAGGGCGCGATGCGGTAGCGGCGGCAGATCTGCCGTTCGCCGGCCGCCGTGGGCGAGGGCGACGGGGCCTGCACGCCGGCGCCGTCCGGCTGCACGTCCACGTGCACGGACAGGCGCCGCGTCGCGCCGTTGTCGTCCTCGGCCTCCAGCACGTGCAGGCCGCTTTCGCGCTCCAGCAGGCGGTACGCGCCGAAGCCGGAGACCGACAGCCGCGCCGTGCACTGCGCCGCGTCCTGCGCCAGCACCTCCGCCCGCATGCCGCGGCGCTCGGCCCATTGCAGGTACATCCGCAGGACCTGCTGCCACCACTGGCGCGCATCGGCCGCGTGGCGCAGGCGCTCGGCGTCGCCCACCTGCAGGGCGACGATGGCGTCCTGCGGGCGCTGCTCGGCGATGTCGCGGATCGCCAGCTCCAGCAGGTAGAGCAGTTGCAGCACGCGCACGGACAACGCCCGGTCGCCGCCGGCGCGCACGCGCTCCAGCAGGCGCGCGGCGGTATCCAGCGCGCTCTCGATGCGGTCGCGCCGCTCGATCCGCTCCAGCACCTGGAAGCGCGCGGGATCGGACCAGAAGCCGTCCGCGGCCATCGCCGCGTAGTCGTCCTCGCGCGGCGTCGTCCATTCCGGGACGGCGACCTGGGCGGCGAGCCGCTCCCGGTGGCCGGCCAGGACGGCATGCGGCACGGCCGCCTCGGGCGCGGCGTACAGCAGCGCGCGCAGGTCGTCGTCGGCCTGCGCGTGCGCCGGCGCCGCGGCCTCCGGACCGTCGGCGTCCGGGTCGACGAACACCGCTTCGAGGCGGCCACCGCGGGTGCGCACGAACAGGAACTGGTCGCCCTGCGGCGCCTGATGCTCGACGATGCTGCGCGCCAGCGGCGCCAGCAGGTGGTCCTCGATCGCGCGCCGCAGTGGCCGCGCGCCCAGGTCCGGCGTGAACCCCTTGTCGAGCAGGAACTCGATCGCCGGCGGTTCCCATTCCACCGCCCAGCCGCGGTTGCGCAGGCCGCGCCGCGACAGCGCCAGGTCCAGTTCCTTGTGCAGGATGCCGCGCATGACGTTGCGGTCCAGCGGGCGGAACAGCACCACCCGGTCCAGCCGGTTGACGAATTCGCGGCGGAAGGTGGCGTACAGCGCCTTCTCGACCTGGTCGCGCGAGTAGCCGCCGGCATTGGAGACGAAGCCCGGGCCGGCGCTGCGCGAGATCGTCGAGCCGACGTTGCTGGTCAGGATGATGATGCTGTGGCGGAAGTCGGCGGTATTGCCGTTCTGGTCGCTGAGCCGGCCGTCGTCGAAGACCTGCAGGAACAGGTCCCAGACGTTCGGGTGCGCCTTCTCGAACTCGTCCAGCAGCACCACCGAGAACGGCTGCTCGCGGATCCGCGCGACCAGCGAGCGGGCGCCGCCGTCCTGGCCGGCGGCGGCGATCAGCCGGTGCGCGGCGTCGTGGCCCTGGTATTCGCTCATGTCCAGCCGCAGCAGGCGCTCGTCGCTGCCGAACAGCAGTTCGCCCAGCGCCTTGGCCAGTTCGGTCTTGCCGGTGCCGGTGGGGCCGGCGAACAGGAACACGCCGATCGGCCGGCGGCTGTCGGTCAGGCCGGCCTTGAGCATGGCGATACGGTCGACCAGGCACTCGATCGCCTCGTCCTGGCCGACCACGCGGCGGCGGAACACCTCGCGCAGGCGGTCCAGCGGCAGCCGCTGGCGGTCGTCGATGACGTCCAGCGGCATGCCGCTGCGCGCGCCCACCGCGGCCAGCAGCGCGTTGCCGTCCAGCGGCAGCGCCGGCGGTTGCAGTTGCAGGGCCAGCGCCAGGGCGTCTTCGAGCAGGCGCAGCGAGCGGCCCGGCTCGTGCTGGTCGGGGAAGTACTGCGCGGCCACCCGCACGGATTCGGCCAGCGTCGCCGCGTCGGCGATCTCGTGGCCGGTGCGCGCCTGCGCCGCGGCCGCCCACTGCGCGCCGAGGTCGGCCAGCGCCACGCCCTGGGCGGGCGCGAGCAACTGGTTGTCGAACAGGCGACCGACGGCCGGCCGCGCGAGCAGCAGCTTGGCCAGCTGGGCCGGCGAGATTTCGCCCACCAGCAGCAGTTCGCCGCGCTCCAGCGCCGGCAGCAGCAGGTCGAGGATGCCGCGCGGGTCGTGGTGGTGGCTGCCCTTGTGCAGCAGGTCGAAGAAGTCCGGCACGCGCCAGACGGCGCGGCGGCGATGCAGCACGGCCAGCATCTCGCGCAGCCGCTCCTCCAGTTCGCCGATGTACTTCTGCCCGGCCAGCACGTCCGCGGCGCCGGCCTCGAACAGCAGCCAGCCGTCCGCGGCCAGGCGCTGGAACAGCAGGTCGAGCAGGGCCGACTTGCCCACGCCGGGCTCGCCGACCAGCAACTGCGGGCGCGGCGTGCCGGCATCGAGCTGGCGCTGCAGTTCGTCCACCGCCCGCCGCAGCGCGGTGGTCTCGAAGCGCGGCGTGGCGGGCGGACGATGACCGACCCGGCCGATGGCCGTCAGCACGCGGCGCTCGCGGCGTTCGGCCAGCGCGGCCTGCAAGGCATCCAGGTGCGGTTGCAGCACCGGATCCTGGAAGCGCAGCCAAATGTCGCGGCATTCGGCCAGCCGTGCTTCGTCCAGGTCGGCCGATACCGGGCGCACCGCATCGTGGCCGGGCTGGCCGGCCGCCCACTGCAGGTAGCGGCGCAGGTCGGTGCGCATGCCGGTGTAGTCCCACCACCATTCGCGGGCCGCGGGCACCAGCGCGGCCAGCGCGGTGGCGTCCGGCCGGGCCTGCAGCCACGCCAGCACGAAGTGCAGCGCGTAGGCCCCCAGGTGCGGCAACGCGTCCAGCACCTTGTCCTGCGCGATGTCGTCGCGGCGCGCCAGGGCGGCGGCGGCCATCGACGGCAGCACGTAACCCTGCGCGGTCAGGCTGTCGAGCACGCGGCCCGCATCGAAGCCGTCGCCGGCGAGCAGGGCGACGCCTTCGTTGAAGGCCGGTTGTTGCAGCAGGTCGGCGGGGCGCTGGATGGCGTCGTCGCGCGCTTCCACGTCGCGCTTGAGCGCTTGCAGCCTGTCGTCGGCGTCGGTGCGAGCGGTGTCTTCCGGCGGCGCAGCGTGCGGCGCGTCCGCAGCGGCGGTCCCGTGCACCGGCGTGTCCGTCGCGGGGGTGGCCGCCACCGGCGCGGCCTGGCCGGCGGCGCGCGGCCGGCGCGCCCATAGCCCCATCGCCAGCGCACCTGCGCCCAGGCCCAGCACGAACGACACGAATTCCATGGGCACCCCCTGTCCTGATGGCAGGGGAGTCTAGACGAGGCGCGGCCGGATCAGAGCAGCGCCTTGAGCCGGTACAGCGCCTCCAGCGCCTGCTTGGGCGTCAGTTCGTCCGGGTCCAGCGCCGCCAGCGCTTCCTGCGCGGCCGAGGGCGCGGCCGCGAACAGGCCGAACTGCTGCGGCGCGTCCAGTGCCTGCGGGGCCATGTCCGAGGCATGCGTCTCGCGGCCGCGCTGCTCCAGTTCCGCCAGCCGCCGGCGCGCCTGCTGCAACGTGGTCTTCGGCAGGCCGGCCAGCGCGGCCACCTGCAGGCCGAAGCTGCGGTCGGCGGCGCCTTCCTTCACCGCGTGCATGAACACCAGGCTGTCGCCGTGCTCGACCGCGTCCAGGTGCACGTTGGCGATGCCGCTGCCGGCTTCGCCGGCCAGCGCGGTCAGTTCGAAGTAGTGGGTGGCGAACAAGGTGTAGCAGCGATTGGCGGCAGCCAGGTGGCGGGCCACCGCGTCGGCCAGCGCCAGGCCGTCGTAGGTGGAGGTGCCGCGGCCGATCTCGTCCATCAGCACCAGCGACTGCGCGGTGGCGTGGTGGAGGATGTAGCTGGTCTCGGCCATCTCGACCATGAAGGTGGACTGCCCGCGCGCCAGGTCGTCGCCGGCGCCGATGCGGGTCAGGATGCGGTCGATCGGGCCGATCACCGCGCGCGCCGCCGGCACGAAGCTGCCGATGTGCGCCAGCAGCACGATCAGCGCGTTCTGCCGCATGTAGGTGCTCTTGCCGCCCATGTTGGGGCCGGTGATCACCAGCATGCGGCGGCCTTCGTCCAGGCGCAGGTCGTTGGGCTCGAACGGTTCCTTGCGCACCGCCTCGACCACCGGGTGGCGGCCGCGCTCGATGCACAGGCCGGGCGCGTCGCCCAGTTCCGGCTGCGCCCAGTCCAGCGCCTGCGCGCGTTCGGCGAAGGCGGCCAGCACGTCCAGTTCGCTCAGCGCGGCCGCGCAGCGCTTGAGCGGCTCCAAGCGGGCGTTGAGCGTGTCGAGGAGTTCGTCGTACAGCAGCTTCTCGCGCGACAGCGAACGCTCGCGTGCGGACAGCACCTTGTCCTCGAACTGCTTCAGTTCCTCGGTGATGTAGCGCTCGGCACCGGTCAGGGTCTGCCGGCGGGTGTAGTGCACCGGCGCCTTGTCGGCCTGACCCTTGCTGATCTCGATGTAGTAGCCGTGGACGCGGTTGTAGCCGACCTTCAGCGTGGGGATGCCGCTGCTCTCGCGCTCGCGCGCCTCCAGGTCGATCAGGAACTGGTCGGCGTGGGTGCTGAGCCGGCGCAGTTCGTCCAGTTCGGCGTCGAAGCCGTCGGCCAGCACGCCGCCGTCGCTGAGCTTCAGCGGCGGCTGCGGCGCGATCGCCGCCAGCAGCAGCGCGGCGGTGTCGTCGTGTTCGCCCAAGGCCGACGCCAGCGCGTGCAGGCGCGGCGAATCCAGCGGCGCCAGCTGCGCGCGCACGTCCGGCAGCAGCGCCAGGCCGTCGCGCAGGGTGGACAGGTCGCGCGGGCGCGCCGAGCGCAGCGCCACGCGGGTGAGGATGCGCTCGACGTCGCCCAGCGCGCGGAAGCCCGTCCGCAGGTCGCGGTCGGCGCCGTGCGCGATCAGCGTCGCCACCGCCTGGTGGCGTTCGCCCAGCGCGCGGCGGTCGCGCAGCGGCCGGTGCAGCCAGCGCCGCAGCAGGCGCCCGCCCATCGGCGTGACGGTGGTGTCGAGCACGCCGAGCAGGGTGTGCCGGGTGTCGCCGTCGACGCGCGTGTCCAGTTCCAGGTGGCGGCGGGTGGCGGCGTTCATCGCGATGGCGTCGCTGGCCGATTCCACCGCGATGGCGGTCAGGTGCGGCAGGCGCTGCTTCTGGGTCTCCTCCACGTAGCCGAGCAGGGCGGCGGCGGCGGCGGTGGCCAGGGCCTTGTCGTCGATGCCGAAGCCGGTCAGGTCGTGCAGGCCGAAGAACTGCAGCAGCTGGCGGCGGCCGCTGTCCGGATCGAACAGCCACGGCGCGCGCCGGCGGACGCCGGTGCGCTGCTGCAGGAAGACCGGCCAGCCTTCCTCGTCGGGCAGCAGCAGTTCGGCCGGCTCCAGCCGCGCGAGTTCGGCCTCCAGCGCGTCCTCGCCGTCCACTTCGTTGACCAGGAAGCGGCCGCCTGCCAGGTCCGCCCAGGCCAGGCCGTAGCCCGAGCGGCCGCGCGCGACCGTCATCAGCAGGGTGTCGCGGCGTTCGTTGAGCAGCGCTTCGTCGGTCACCGTGCCGGGGGTGACGACGCGCACCACCTTGCGTTCCACCAGCCCCTTGGCCAGCGCCGGGTCGCCGATCTGCTCGCAGATCGCCACCGATTCGCCCAGCGCGACCAGCCGCGCCAGGTAGCCCTCGTAGGCATGCACGGGCACGCCGGCCATCGGGATCGGCGCGCCGCCGGAACTGCCGCGCTGGGTCAGGGTGATGTCGAGCAGGCGCGCGGCCTTGCGGGCGTCGTCGTAGAACAGCTCGTAGAAGTCGCCCATCCGGAAGAACAGCAGCAGGTCCGGGTACTCCGCCTTGGCGGCGAAGAACTGCTTCATCAGGGGCGTGTGTTCCGACTTGTCTTTGCTCACGAGGCCAGCGGGGGAAGGGGAGGCAAAAGGACGCTGATTGTAGCCGCTGCCGGCCCGCCGGCCGGCCCGCGCCGTGCGCGCGGAACGATCGCCGCGGCCCCGGCGGACCGCCGCTTGACCGCGCGCGGCGTAATCGCGGTTCCGCACGATCGTTCGGAAAATCAGTGGCTTATCCATGCCAAAGTGATGGCCTGCGTATCGACGCAGTGCAGAATGCCGCAATGTGAGACGAGTGTTAATTTTGCGTGGACGCAAGGGGAGTTGCGTCGTCGCCGGCGCATCGCCGGCGTAGCCGCGAACCACCGCAGGCACCACACCAGATCGTCGGAACTGACCCTCGGGAGGGGAGAACATGGTCAACGCATCGCCCAGGCACAAAGCGCTTTCGCTCGCCGTCCTCGCCGCGCTCTGCGCCACGTCGCATGCGTACGCGCAACAGGCCGCGCCGACCGGCGAGGAGGAGCCCACCACGCTGGCGACCATGACGGTCACCGCGCAGAAGCGCGAGGAGCAGATGCAGGACGTGCCGATCGCGGTGACGGCGATCTCCGAGCAACTGCTGCAGGACACCGGCGTGCGCGACATCAAGGACCTGCAGGTGCTGGTGCCCGGCATGACCGTCACCAGCACCCAGAGCGAGGCCATCACCACCGCCCGCATCCGCGGCATCGGCACGGTGGGCGACAACGTCGGCCTGGAATCCTCGGTGGGCGTGGTGATCGACGGCGTCTACCGCCCGCGCAACAGCGTCGGCTTCGGCGACCTGGGCCAGATGGAGCGCATCGAGGTGCTGAAGGGCCCGCAGGGCACGGTGTTCGGCAAGAACACCTCGGCCGGCGTCATCAACGTGGTCACCCGCCGCCCCAGCTACACCCAGAGCGCCGAGGGCGAGGTGACCGTCGGCAACTACAACGCGCTGGGCGTGTCGGGCAGCTACAACGACGCGCTGGGCGAAGTGGGCGCCTTCAACATCTACGCGGCCAAGCGCAAGCGCGACGGCTGGATGGACGTGCGCACCGGCAACGGCCCGCGCCGCGAGACCGACGACTACGACCAGAACTTCCACACCGTGCGCGCCAAGCTGCTGCTGGAGCCGACCGACAACCTGGACATCCTGGTGGCCGGCGACTTCACCAGCCGCGAGGAGAACTGCTGCACGGCGGTGCAGACCACCGTCGGCGCCACCGCGGCGATCCTCAACGCGCTGGCCGGCGGCAAGGCGGTCGCGGCCCCGGGCGACGACCCGTTCGACCGCGTGGCCTACAGCAACCGCCCGACCACCCAGGACATCCAGGACAAGGGCGTGTCGGTGGAAGTGAACTGGGACACGTCCCTGTTCGGCGACGCCACCCTGACCTCGATCACCGCCCAGCGCGACTGGCAGGCGATCAACGGCCTGGACTACGACTTCAGCACCGCCGACATCCTGTACCGGGTGGCGGACGAGGACGAGTCCTTCACCGGCTTCAAGACCTTCAGCCAGGAATTCCGCCTGACCGGCGCGACCGAGCGGCTGGACTGGATGGTGGGCGCGTTCTACACCGACGAGGACCTGGACCGCACCGAGACCTACCGCATCGGCGCGCACTACGAGCCGTACCTGTCGGTCGCGCTGCTGTCGATGATCAACCCGGCGCTGGGCCAGTCGCCGACCGCGCCGCTGTTCCTCTCGCAGGCCAGCGGGCGGCCGTTCGGCACCGTGTTCGCCGGCCTCGGCGCGCTGGACACCTACAGGCAGACGGCCAAGAGCACCGCGCTGTTCACCAACAACACCTGGCACGCCACCGACGCGCTGGACCTGACCCTGGGCCTGCGCTACACCCGCGAGAAGAAGACGCTGGTGTCGGACTACAGCAACCCCAACGGCGGCGCCGGCTGCGGCGCGATGCTGGCCAACCAGGCGGGCGTGGTGGGCGCGCTGATGGCGCGCGGCCTGACCCAGGCGCAGGCGGTGGCCGCGGCGCCGACGGTGGTCGGCTACGGCTGCCTGCCGTGGGCCAACCCGCTGCACAACGCGCCCACGCGCGACACCGTGCAGGAGCGCGAGGAGAAGGAGTGGTCGGGCACGGTGAAGGCGGCCTACCGCTGGAACGACAGCGTCATGACCTACGCCTCGTTCGCGCGCGGCTACAAGGGCGGCGGCTTCAACCTGGACCGCGTGCAGTCCTCCAACGGCCTGAGCAGCGGCGGCACGGGCATCGTGCCGGTGCTCGACACCTCGTTCCCCGGCGAGTTCGTCGACAGCTACGAGCTGGGCGCCAAGACCACCTGGCTGGACGGCAACCTGCTGCTGAACGCCACCCTGTTCCACCAGAAGTACGAGGACTTCCAGCTCAACAGCTTCCTGGGCACCAGCTTCGTCGTGCGCTCGATCCCGGAAGTGACCTCGCAGGGCCTGGACGCCGAGCTGATGTGGCAGCCGCGCTCGATCCGCGGGCTGATGTTCCAGAGCGGCCTGATGTACGCAGACACCAAGTACGGCGACGACATCCCGGGCGGCGACTTCGTCGCGCCGACCGGCGCGCTGTACAAGCTGCCCGGCGCGCAGATGAGCTTCGCGCCGAAGTGGTCCGGCTCGGCGTCGGTCACCTACGAATGGGACGTGGGCAGCCTGACGGCACGCTTCAACCTCGGCGCCAAGTACGTGTCCAAGTACAACACCGGCTCGGACCTGGACCCGGAGAAGATGCAGGACGCCTACACGGTCGCCAATGCGCGCTTCGGCATCGGCGCGCAGGACCAGCGCTGGATGCTGGAATTCTGGGGCACCAACATCACCGACGAGGAGTACGTGCAGGTCGGTTTCGACGGCCCGCTGCAGAACGTCTCGCCGGCGCCGAACAACCCGTTCAACACCTTCAACGCGTTCCTCGGCGCTCCCCGCATGTACGGCGTGACCCTGCGCGTGCGCTATTGATCCCCTCGCGAGAGGCGATGCGACGGCCCGCCACATGGCGGGCCGTTTTTTTATCCGGATTCCTGTGGGGAGCTATCCCGACGCCGTTTCCTTGGGTGTCGGCATCGGGCAAGACCTCGCTGGCGCTGGACGTGATCACCGGAGCGGGTGCTTGCCGGGCGCATGGGAGCCCCTGTGCGTCGGCCCCGTAGGGCCGACCTACGTAGGTCGGGGCTACGCCCCGACGTGCTCTTCGGGCGCATGAATCGGCGCCACGCCCCGGACGCATCCATCCGATATGCGATGCCGCACCGGAATCCGTACCCCTGTTTTGCGCTGACTGCCGCACCGCGACAGGCGGGGGCAAATGGGCTACAACACGCATACCCCCCGATGCCGGAAGCCTGCATGCCTGGTCCCACCGATGAAGAACTGCGCGTCCTCGCCCAGGCGCTGGGCGAGCGGCTGCGCCAGGGCCGCGACCACCTGGTCACGGCGGAAAGCTGCACCGGGGGCTGGATCGCCAAGTGCGTGACCGACATCGCCGGCTCGTCGGACTGGTTCGACTGCGGCATGGCGGCCTACAGCTACGAGGCCAAGCAGGCCCTGCTGGGCGTGCGCCCGCAGACCCTGGAGACGCACGGCGCGGTCAGCCGCGAGACCGTCATCGAGATGGTGTCGGGCGCGCTGGTGAATTCCGGCGCCAGCGTGGCCGTGGCCGTGACCGGCATCGCCGGCCCGGGCGGCGGCAGCCCGGACAAGCCGGTGGGCACGGTCTGGATCGGCTGGAAGCGCCGCGGCGGCTATGCGCGCGCGGAGGTCTTCCAGTTCGACGGCGACCGCGAATCGGTGCGCCGGCAGACCGTGGCCACCGCGCTGCAAGGGCTGGAGCGGCTGTGATCGCGGCGGCGCGGCGCGGAGGATCCCGGTGATGTGGGAAACGCTGGGCACCGTGCGCGACCTCGGCCGGCTGCAGGAGATCGCCTCGGTCCTGATCCGCTGGGGCTTCGGCGACGTGGTCAAGCGCATCGGCATGGCCGGCGTGCTGGAGAAGGCCGGCCGCCTGCTGCACTGGCAGGCGGTGGAGGAAGGCCGCCTGCGCATGGAAGTGCCGGCGCGCCTGCGCTGCACGCTGCAGGACCTCGGGCCCACCTTCGTCAAGCTGGGACAGGTGCTGGCCACGCGCGTGGACCTGCTGCCGCCGGCCTGGATCGACGAACTGGGCCAGTTGCAGAACGCCGTCCCCGCGCTGGCGTGGGAGGCAGTGCTGCCGCAGTTGCGCGAGGACCTGGGCGCCGAGCCGGAGGACGTGTTCGCGAAGATCGAGCGCGCGCCGCTGGCGGCGGCCTCGCTGGCCCAGGCCCACCGCGCCTGGCTGGCCGACGGCAGCGCGGTGGTGCTGAAGATCCGCCGGCCCGGCATCCGCGACACGGTCGAGGCCGACCTGCGGCTGCTGAAGCACCTGGCGGTGATCGTCGAGAAGAACCTGCCGGAACTGCGGCGCTACCATCCGCAGCGCATCGTCCAGCAGTTCAGCGCCTCGCTGCGGCGCGAACTGGACTTCGCCGCCGAATGCCGCAACGCCGAGCGCATCGCGCAGAACTTCGCCGGGCGCCAGGACATCGTCATCCCGCGCGTGTACTGGGCGTGGACCTGCGAACGGCTCAACGTGCAGGAATGCCTCGACGGCATCCCGGGCCGCGACCTGGCCGCGGTCGACGCGCTCGGCCTGGACCGCAAGCGGCTCGCGCGCACCGGCGCGGGCATCGTGCTGAAGATGGTGCTGGAGGATGGTTTCTTCCACGCCGATCCGCACCCCGGCAACATCTTCTACATGCCCGACGGCGCCATCGGCGTGATCGACTTCGGCATGGTCGGGCGGGTCACCGAGCAGCGCCGGTTCCAGATCGTGCGCCTGCTGCACGGGCTGGTGGCGCACGATTCGGCGGCCGTGGCCGAGGTGCTGGCCGACTGGACCGAGGAGAACAACGACATCGACGAAGTGCGGCTGCAGGAGTCCGCCGACGTCTTCGTCGACCAGTACCGCGGGGTGGCGCTGAAGGACCTGCGCATGGGCGCCATGCTCGGCGACGTCACCGCCATGCTGCGCGAGCATGGCCTCAGCCTGCCGGCCGACCTGGCGCTGATGATCAAGGCCTTCCTGACCCTGGAGGGCATGGGCCGCCAGCTCGATCCGGACTTCGACATGGCCAGCGAGGCGCGGCCCTACCTCGAGCGCGCCATGCTGGAGCGCTACGCGCCGGACGTGCTGGTGCGGCGCGGGCGGCGCACGCTCGCGGGGCTGGTGGATCTGCTGCGCGACATGCCGCGCGACCTGCACCGCCTGCTGCAGTCGGCCCGGCGCGGCAAGCTGCAGATGCATATCGAAGTCGACACCCTGAAGGCCTTCGGCGAGCAGGTGGACCGCGCCGCCAACCGGCTGACCATGGGCGTGATCACGGCCGCCCTGATCATCGGCTCCTCGATCGTGATGAACAGCGTCGGAGGCGGGGTCGCCAACCGCTGGCTGATGGCGCTGGGGGCGCTGGGCTTCGTCGGCGCCGCGCTGTGCGGGGTGTGGATCCTGTTCTCGATCTGGCGCAGCGGGCGGCGGTAGCCCCCCTGTTGCCAAGCGTGCCGGTTAGTAGTATTACTACTAACCATGGACCTGACCGATACCCAGCACGCCATCCTCGCCCTGATCGCCGAGCGGCTCGAAGCCGAGGGCATGCCGCCGTCGCAGGCGGAGATCGCCAAGGCCTTCGGCTTCAAGGGCGTGCGCGCGGCCCAGTACCACCTCGAAGCCCTGGAGCAGGCCGGCGCCATCGAGCGGGTCCCGGGGCGTGCGCGCGGCATCCGCCTGCTCAAGGCGCCACCGTCGGCCCAGCCGGACCTGGCGTTCCCGGCCGCCAACGAGGACGGCCTGCGCGTGCCGGTGCTGGGGCAGGTGGCCGCCGGCGCCCCGATCGGGGCGGACGCCGACCACCACGACTACGTGCTGCTGGACCGCGCCTTCTTCGCCCCCGCCCCGGACTACCTGCTGAAGGTGAAGGGCGACTCGATGCGCGACGAGGGCATTTTCGACGGCGACCTGATCGGCGTGCACCGCACCCGCGACGCCCGCTCCGGGCAGATCGTGGTGGCCCGCATCGACGACGCCATCACCGTCAAGCTGCTGAAGATCGGCAAGGACCGCATCCGCCTGCTGCCGCGCAATCCCGACTACGCGCCCATCGAGGTGCTGCCGGACCAGGATTTCGCCATCGAGGGCCTCTATTGCGGCCTGGTGAGGCCCAACCGGTGAGGCGCGGCCCTGCGCCGGACGTCCGGGCTTCCGGCCCCGCCATGCGGTGTTTCCCGACCCGCCGGCGCGGCGAAGGCCGATCCACGCCGGCGATGCCGCGGATTAATGTCCCCCATGCCCGTTCCGTCGCAGCCTGTGCGATGGGCTCCCTCCACACTGACCGCACCTGACCACTTTGACTAGGACCACGACGATGGACGAGAACAAGAAGCGCGCCCTTTCCGCCGCACTGACCCAGATCGAGCGCCAGTTCGGCAAGGGCTCGGTGATGCGCATGGGCGACCGGGTGATCGAAGCCGTCGAGGCCATCCCCACCGGCTCGCTGATGCTGGACCTGGCGCTGGGCATCGGCGGCCTGCCGAAGGGGCGCGTGGTCGAGATCTACGGCCCCGAATCCTCCGGCAAGACCACCCTGACCCTGCAGGCGATCGCCGAGTGCCAGAAGAAGGGCGGCACCGCCGCCTTCATCGACGCCGAGCACGCCCTGGACCCGATCTACGCCGCCAAGCTGGGCGTGAACGTGGACGACCTGCTGCTGTCGCAGCCGGACACCGGCGAGCAGGCGCTGGAGATCGCCGACATGCTGGTGCGCTCGGGCTCCATCGACATCGTGGTCATCGACTCGGTGGCCGCGCTCACGCCCAAGGCCGAGATCGAGGGCGAGATGGGCGACCAGCTGCCCGGCCTGCAGGCCCGCCTGATGAGCCAGGCGCTGCGCAAGCTGACCGGCAACATCAAGCGCTCCAACACGCTGGTGGTCTTCATCAACCAGCTGCGCATGAAGATCGGCGTGATGATGCCCGGCCAGAGCCCGGAAACCACCACCGGCGGCAATGCGCTGAAGTTCTACGCCTCGGTGCGCCTGGACATTCGCCGCATCGGCGCGATCAAGAAGGGCGACGAGATCATCGGCAACCAGACCAAGATCAAGGTGGTCAAGAACAAGCTGGCGCCCCCGTTCAAGCAGGTGGTCACCGAGATCCTGTACGGCGAGGGCATCAGCCGCGAAGGCGAGCTGATCGACATGGGCGTGGATGCCAAGCTGGTCGACAAGGCCGGCGCCTGGTACAGCTACGGCAGCGAGCGCATCGGCCAGGGCAAGGACAACGCCCGCACCTTCCTGCGCGAGAACCCGGCCATCGCCGCCAAGCTGGAGGCCGAGCTGCGCGAGAAGTTCCAGCCGGCGGAAGCCCAGCGGGACGAGAACGCCGACGACGACGGCGAATAAGCCGGCGGCGGGCGGGCAGGGCATGCGCCATGGGCGGCGATGAAGGCGATGCGGCGGGGGCGGGACGCCGTCGCCGCAAGCCCGCCGAGCAGACGCCGCTGCAGCGCGCGCTCGGGCTGCTGACCCGGCGGGAGCATTCCCGGCGGGAGCTGTCCCGGAAGCTGGCCGCCCGTGGTGTGGAAACGGCCGATGTGCGATCGGCCGTGGACCGGCTGGCGAACGAAGGGTGGCAGAGCGACACGCGCTTTGCCGAAGCCCTCGTCCGCAGCCGGGCCGCGGGTGGCTATGGCCCGCTGAGGATCAAGGCTGAACTGTCCACCCACGGGCTGGACCGCGAGGCGATCACGGCGGCCATGGCCACCTTCGATGGCGACTGGACCGAAACGGCGTGCGACCTCGTCCGCAGGCGTTTCGGTCCAGCCCGCCAGATCGACCTGGCGCACCGGCGCAAGATCGCGGATTTCCTGATCCGGCGCGGCTTCGACGCCGCCGCCGTCCGTGCGGCCAGCCGGCTGGAGGCGGAGGACTGGGACGGGGTGGCCTGATAATCTAGGGCATTGGGTTGCTTCCACCCGGCCGTGCCCGCATGTAGCAGGGAGCGCGGCGCAAGGAGGTGCCTTCCAGCCAATGCCTGCCAGATGACCACTCCCGACACCCCCAGTACCCGCCAGATCCGCCAGGATTTCCTCGATTTCTTCGCCGGCAAGGGCCACACCATCGTGCCGTCCGCCTCGCTGGTGCCCGGCAATGACCCCACGCTGCTGTTCACCAACTCCGGCATGGTGCAGTTCAAGGACGTGTTCCTGGGCGCGGAGAAGCGCAGCTACGTGCGCGCGGCCGACGTGCAGCGCTGCCTGCGCGCGGGCGGCAAGCACAACGACCTCGATTCGGTCGGCTACACCGCCCGCCACCACACCTTCTTCGAGATGCTGGGCAACTGGTCCTTCGGCGACTACTTCAAGAAGGAGGCCATCGCCTGGGCCTGGGAGCTGCTGACCGAGGTCTGGAAGCTGCCGAAGGAGCGCCTGCTGGTCACGGTGTACCACACCGACGACGAGGCCTACGACCTCTGGCACGACATGATCGGCCTGCCCGCCGAGCGCATCATCCGCATCGGCGACAACAAGGGCGCGCCCTACGCGTCGGACAATTTCTGGCAGATGGCCGACACCGGCCCCTGCGGCCCCTGCACCGAGATCTTCTACGACCACGGCGAGCACATCGCCGGCGGGCCCCCGGGCTCCCCGGACGAGGACGGCGACCGCTACATCGAGATCTGGAACAACGTCTTCATGCAGTTCGACCGCCAGCCCGACGGCACCCTGGTGCCGCTGCCGGCGCCCTGCGTGGACACCGGCATGGGGTTGGAACGCCTGGCGGCCGTGCTCCAGCACGTCCACACCAACTACGAGATCGACCTGTTCCAGGGCCTGATCCGCAAGGCGGCCGAGCTGACCGGCACGGCGGACCTGGAGAACAAGTCGCTGCGCGTCATCGCCGACCACATCCGCGCCTGCAGCTTCCTGATCGTCGACGGCGTGCTGCCGTCGAACGAAGGCCGCGGCTACGTGCTGCGCCGGATCATCCGCCGGGCGCTGCGCCACGGCTGGATGCTGGGCGTGCGGCAGCCCTTCTTCCACCGGATGGTCGGCACGCTGTCCGAGTTGATGGGCGATGCCTATCCCGAGCTGCCCGCCGCCCGCGAGCTGGTCGAGCGCGCGCTGAAGGCCGAGGAGGAGCGGTTCGCCGAGACGCTGGATTCCGGCATGCGCATCTTCGACGACGTCGCCGCGCGCGTCGCCGACGGCGTGATCCCGGGCGCGGATGCGTTCCGCCTGTACGACACCTACGGCTTCCCGGTCGACCTGACCGCCGACATCGCGCGCGAGCGCGGGCTGACCGTGGACATGGCGGGCTTCGACGCCGCGATGGAGCAGCAGCGCGAAACCGCGCGCGCCGCCGGCAAGTTCACCTCCACCACCGGCCTGCCGGCGGACCTGGTCGCCCAGCTGTCGCCCACCGGCTTCCTGGGCTACGACCAGCTCGACGCGGGCGGCCTGCAGGTCGTCGCGCTGCTGAAGGACGGGCGCCCGGTGCCGTCGGTGCAGGCCGGCGACGAGGCGGTGGTCCTGTTGGACCGCACCCCGTTCTACGCCGAATCCGGCGGCCAGGTCGGCGATACCGGCGTGCTGGCCGAGCAGGGCGTCGAGTTCGACGTCGCGGACACGCTGAAGTTCGCCGGTCAGTTCCATGGCCACGTCGGCCGCGTCGCCAAGGGCGCGCTGAAGGTCGGCGACCACGTGGTCGCGTCGGTGGACGCGGCGCGTCGCGCCAGCACCATCCTCAACCACTCCGCCACCCACCTGCTGCATGCGGCGCTGCGCGAAGTGCTCGGCACGCACGTCCAGCAGAAGGGCTCGTTGGTCGCGCCGGACCGCCTGCGCTTCGACTTCTCCCACTTCCAGCCGATGACCGCGGCGGAACTGGCCGAGGTGGAGCGCCGCGTCAACGCGCAGGTCCGCGCCAACAGCGAGGCCGAAGTGCACCACATGGGCATGCAGGAGGCGCTGGATTTCGGCGCCATGGCCCTGTTCGGCGAGAAGTACGGCGAACACGTGCGCGTGTTGAAGATGGGCGACTACTCGACCGAGCTCTGCGGCGGCACCCACGTCGGCCGCACCGGCGACATCGGCCTGTTCAAGCTGGTCGGCGAAAGCGGCGTCTCCGCCGGCGTGCGCCGCATCGAGGCGGTGACGGGGCAGGGCGCCCTGGACTATGTGGCCGAAGAGGAGCGCCGGCTGGCCGAGGCGGCCAGCCTGCTGGGCGGCAACGCCGGCGACGTGGTCGACAAGATCCGCGCCCTGGCCGACCGCCAGAAGAAGCTGGAGCGCGAACTGGAATCGCTGAAGGCCAAGGCGGCCTCCAGCGCGACCTCGGACCTGGCCGGCGCGGCGGTCGACGTCGACGGCGTCCGCGTGCTCGCTTCGCGGCTGGAGGGCTTCGACGCCAAGGCCCTGCGCGATGCCGTGGACCGGCTGAAACAGCAGCTCGGCGACGCCGTGATCGTCCTGGCCGGGGCGGCCGACGGCAAGGCGGCGCTGGTGGCCGGCGTGAACGGGGCCGCAACCGGCCGGGTCAAGGCGGGGGAACTCCTTTCGCACATCGCCGGTCAGATCGGGGGCAAGGGCGGCGGCCGCCCGGACCTCGCCCAGGGTGGTGGCGAGGACGGGCCCGCCCTTGCCACGGCCCTCGAGGGTGTCCCCGGATGGGTCCGGCAGCGCCTCGGCTGACGCCCTCCTCCTTTGGACCCACAGGCGCTTGCGGCCGCGCACCTCCGGCCGCTAACATGCTTTAGGTTCATGAATGTACCTAGGAAGCCGCCGGCCGCTTTCACAAGGCTGGCGGGCCGCCGGCACTATCCTCTGCCGGATTACGGAGAAGAAACATGTTGATCTTGACCCGCCGTGTCGGCGAAACCCTGATGATCGGCGATTCGGTCACGGTGACCGTGCTCGGCGTGAAAGGCAACCAGGTGCGCATCGGCATCACCGCGCCCAAGGACGTGGCCGTGCATCGCGAGGAAATCTACCAGCGCATCCAGCGCGGCGAGGAGATCGGTTCGCCCGCGGCGTCGGAGAACGCGACCTCGGATTGATTTTGTTTGCCGCCCGCGTGGCGAGCCGCTATCCTATGCGGCCGCTGCGGCATGGCTGCGGCGTGCGACAGATCCGGAGTGATGCCCGAGTGGCCGAAGGGGCTCCCCTGCTAAGGGAGTATAGGGTCAAAAGCCTTATCGAGGGTTCGAATCCCTCTCACTCCGCCAGTCGAGAACGTGCTTCTCGCTGGCGTTTTTCATGCTGGAAACCGCGCGCATCGCGCATCGTCCGCCAAGCGGGCGACGCGGGTCGCGACTGTTCGACACGTTCGCCGCCAGGCGCGCATGCGGAACAGGCGGTGTTGCAAAAAGGTTGACGAGCGGAAAACGCTTCACGCATAATTCCGCTCCTCACGCGCCCGTAGCTCAGCTGGATAGAGTACCTGGCTACGAACCAGGCGGTCGGGAGTTCGAATCTCTCCGGGCGCGCCATTACAAGCAGAAAAGCCAGCGGGCGACCGCTGGCTTTTTTGTTTTTCCGCCGCCGGCCGGCCTTCGCCGCCGATGGCGTACAGTGCCCAGCCGGCGCCTCCGCGCCCTGCCTGCGAGAAACCCGTGCCGAGCGGAACGTCCGCACCGCCCACCGCCCACGCCACCGGCGCGATCCCGCCGCTCGCCGCGGTGTTCGCATTGGACGCGGCACCGGCACTGGCCGCGATGGCGCACGGAGACGCGCGGGTCGCGTTGTTCGAGGTGCGGGACTGGACGCCCTGGATCGCGCAGGCGCCTGCGCTGCTGGACGCGGCCGAGCAGGCGAGGGTGGCCAGGCGACGGCGGCCGGCGGACCGCGAGAACCTGGCGCTGGCCTACGCGCTGCACCGCCTGTTCCTGGCAGCCGTGCTGGGTCTGGAGCCGCGCGACGTGCCGCTGGAGCGCGACGGCAAGGGCTGTCCGCGGCTGCGGGGCCTGGACGTGGGCACCAGCCTCAGCCATGCCGACGGATTCCTGGCGATGGCGGTCTGCCGTGCCGGTCCGGTCGGCGTCGACGTCGAGCCGGCCGGGCGCCGCGCGCTGATGGAGGAGATCGCCGGAAGCCTCTGCCATCCGCACGAAGCCGAGCGCCTGGCGGGCATCGGCGCGGACCGGCGCGCGGACGAGTTGCTGGCCCTGTGGGTGCGCAAGGAGGCCTTCCTGAAGGCCGAGGGCGTCGGGCTGGAGCGGGAGATGGCGGCGTTCGCGGCGCCGGACGGCGCGGTCCTCCCGCTTGCGGGATCCCGGGGCGTGCCGGTCCGGCTGCGGATGCTCGACGCGGGCCCGCGGGCGCGGGCCGCGGTCGCATGGCCGGCGGACGGCGCGCTGTCCTGCGCCTGGCTGCATCCGGTGGCGCCCGGGACGGCCTGATCCCGGGCGTTGTGGTGCCGATGGCCGGATTTCCGGCACCTCGCGTTCTTGGAGATGCACGGGTGCGCGCCTCAGGGGAAGCGCCGGTGCGCCCACGGGAGGCCGGCTTTCGCGACGACGGAGGCCCGCCGCCCGGCACCACCAGGGCGGCGACGCCGCCGGACGAACGCGACAGGGGGATTGATGAAGTCGACGCATGCGAGCCGCAAGTCCAGGGCTTTCCGTTTCCTGTGGCTGCTGGAAGTGGTGATCGTCGTGGTCGCGGTGCTGTTCTCGGCCTGGCTGCGCTTCATGAACGAGCACGAGGCCCACCTCGCATTCGCCGAATACGCGCCGGCGCGCGCGCTGCTGGTGGCGATCTTCCTGACCGGTTCGATGGCCGCGTTCGGCCTGTACCAGGTCCACGTGCGCCACAGCCGCATGGATTTCCTGCTCCGCTTCGTGCTGTCGTTCGCCTTCGGCGGGATGGCGCTGGTGGTGCTCTACTACCTGCTGCCGCAGGCCTACATCGGCCGCGGCGTGCTGGCCATGTCGCTGGCGTTCGCCGCGGTCGGCATCGTCGGCGCGCGCGTGCTCTCCTTCAGCCTGTTCCGCACCGACGTGCTGAAGCAGCGCGTGCTGGTCCTCGGCGCCGGCAACAACGCCGACCTCATCAACACCCGGATGCGCCGCAAGGCCGACCGCAGCGGTTTCGTCGTGGTCGGCTTCGTGCCGGTGCAGGGCCATGCGCGGGTCGTGCGCGAGGACCTGCTGGTCCACGCCGACGTGCCGCTGCACGAACTGGTCGAGCAGTTGCAGATCGACGAACTGGTGATCGCGCCGGACGAGCGCCGCGGCGGCCTGCCGATGGAGGACATGCTCCAGTGCGTCCAGCAGGGCGTCAACGTCATCGACCTGTCGACCTTCTTCGAGCGCGAAGCGGGCATGGTGCAGCTCAACGTGGTCGATCCGTCCTGGCTGGTGTTCTCCGGCGGCTTCGACTATTCGACGCCGCGCCGGCTGAGCAAGCGCTTCTTCGACCTGGTCGCGGCCAGCGCGCTGCTGGTGGTCGCCTGGCCGTTCATGCTGGTCACCGCGCTCGCGGTCTGGCTGGAGTCCGGCGGCCCGATCCTCTACAGCCAGATGCGGGTCGGCGAGCGCGGCCAGGAATTCAAGCTGACCAAGTTCCGCAGCATGCGGGTCGACGCCGAGAAGGACGGCGTGGCGCGCTGGGCGTCCAAGGAGGACGACCGCAGCACCCGCGTCGGCCGCTTCATCCGCAAGACCCGGCTGGACGAGCTGCCGCAGCTGTTCGCGGTGCTGCGCGGCCACATGAGCTTCGTCGGCCCGCGCCCGGAGCGCCCGCACTTCGTCAACCTGCTCAGCGACGAGATCCGCTACTACGGCGTGCGCCACTGCGTGAAGCCGGGCCTGACCGGCTGGGCGCAGCTGCGCTATCCCTACGGCGCCTCGGTGCGCGACGCCGAGGAGAAGCTGAAGTTCGATCTCTTCTACGTCAAGAACCACGGCCTCGTCTTCGACCTGATGATCCTGCTGCAGACGGTCGAAGTGGTGCTGTTCGGGCGCGGCGCGCGCTGAGCGCGCCCGTCCGTCGCGGCGAACCGCGGACCTGAGCGGGACCGCGCGCCACGGCGCATATCCCGGCCGTGCCGGGCAGCGGCAGCGCAACCCGCATGGGCGGTGGCCGACAGCCGTGAAGCCGCACCCGCCGCCCTATCCCGGACCACTGGCCTCATCCCGTCGCGACATACGTTTGTCGGTGTGAACAGGGCATGCCAGCGATGGCAGGATGGGGATCGTTGAGCACTTACGCTGACCGCGTGAGCCACTGGCAGGATGTCCTGCTGGGCGTGGACGCGCACCCGGACATGGCCTGGCGGCAGCCGTCGACCGGCGCGGAGGCGCGGGTCGAGGCGGTCCTGCCGCCGTCGCTCGCGCAGGTATCGGCCCGGGTGTCCGCCCGCGGCGAGGAAGTCGCCGGGGTGTTGTGGGCGCTGCTGATCGCGCGGCTGGCGAACCAGGCCGGCACCGTGCTCGCCACCGCCGTCGAGGGCACGGACGGCGCGGCGGTATTGCCGCTGCGCTTCGATTTCGACGCTGGCACGACGCTTAATGCCGCACTGGCGCAGATGCGCGCGCAACGCGACGCCGATGTCGCGCGCGCGGGCCTGCCGCCGGACCTGCTGGCCGATCTGCGCGCCTCGGCCGACGAGGGCGCGCGGATGGCATTCCTGGCCGGCGCCGGCGGCCATGCACTGCACGCGGCGGAACTGGACCTGACGGTCGCCGACGGCGGCCTCGTGCTGCGCAGCGCGACCGGCGCGTTCGCGCCGCAGGCGCTGCGGCAGATGCTGGAGGGCTGGTCGAACCTGCTGGACGGCCTGTGCGCCGATGCCGCGCAGCCGCTGTGCCGGCTGCCGCTGCTGTCGCCAGCCCAGGCGCTCGCCGCGATCGAACACGGGAACGACACCGCCGTCGCGCGCGAGCCGGTGACGGCGGTGCATCGCCTGTTCGAAGCGCAGGTCGCGCGGACGCCCGAGGCGATCGCGCTGGTCCACGACGGTCGCCACCTCAGCTACGCCGAATTGAACGCGCAGGCCAACCAGCTTGCCCGTCACCTGCGGCAACACGGCGTGGGGCTGGATGACCGCGTCGCGATCTACGTCGATCGCGGCATCGAGGTGGTGCTCGGCCTGCTGGCCGTGCTGAAGGCGGGCGCGGCCTACGTGCCGCTGGACCCGACCTATCCGGCCGACCGCCTGGCCTACACGCTGTCCGACAGCGCGCCGCGCGCACTGTTGACGATGGCCGGCATGGAGCCGCCCGCCGAGGCCGTGCTGGGCGAACTGCCGGCTTCGCTGCAGGTGGTGGACCTGCGCGCGGGCGATGCCGCCTGGACCCTGCAGCCGCCGCACGACCTGGACGAGGCCCCCGCCGTCGGGCCGGACAACCTCGCCTACGTGCTCTACACCTCCGGCTCCACCGGCCAGCCCAAGGGCGTGGCGATGCCGCACGGGCCGCTGATCAATCTGGTCCAGTGGCAGGTATGGGAGCCGGGCAACGGCGGGCCGCTGCGCACGCTGCAGTTCGCCGCGCTCGGCTTCGACGTGGCGTTCCAGGAGATCTTCGCCACCCTGTGCAACGGCGGCGAGCTGCACCTGGTCGACCAGGACACCCGCATGAGCGCGGGCAAGCTGTTCGAGTTCATCATCGCGCACCGCATCGAGCGGATGTTCCTGCCGTACTTCGCGCTGCAGATGCTGGCCGAGGGACTGGAGGGGCACCTGGCCACGCTGCCGGCGGGCGCCAGCGTGGACTGCGGCCTGCGCGAGGTCATCACCGCCGGCGAGCAGCTGCGCATCGAGCCGAAGATCGTGCGCTTCTTCGAGCACCTGCCGGGCTGCCGCCTGCACAACCACTACGGCCCCACCGAGACGCACGTGGTCACCGCGCTGACGCTGCCGGAAGACCCGCACGCGTGGCCGCGCCTGCCCACCATCGGCCGGCCGATCGCCAACGCGCGCGTCTACGTGCTCGATCCGCAGGGCCAGCCGCTGCCGGTGGGTGTCGTCGGCGAGCTGTACCTGGCCGGCCCGGTGCTGGCGCGCGGCTACCTGCAACGCCCGGACCTCAGCGGCGAGCGCTTCCTGCCCGATCCGTTCGTCGCCGGCGGCGAGGCGCGCATGTACCGCACCGGCGACCTCGGCCGCTGGTTGCCGGACGGCACGATCGAATACCTGGGCCGGCAGGATTTCCAGGTCAAGATCCGCGGCTTCCGGGTCGAACTGGGCGAGATCGAGGCGCAGCTGATGGCCTTCGCCGACGTGCGCCAGGCCGGCGTGCTGGCGCGCGAGGACGTGCCGGGGCTGAAGCGGCTGGTGGCGTACTTCTCGCCGCAGCAGGCCGGCGCGAAGGTCGACGTCGAGGCGCTGCGCCGGCACCTGGCCGCGCACCTGCCGGAGTACATGGTGCCGGCGGCGTACGTGCAGCTGGATGCGCTGCCGCTGTCGCCGAACGGCAAGCTGGACCGGGCGGCGCTGCCCCGGCCGGGTCGGCAGCGCCCGCACTGGGCCGGGACCTACGCGCCGCCGCGCGACGACGTGCAGGCGCAGCTGTGCCGGCTGTTCGGCGACGTGCTCGACCTGGAAGGGCTGGGCCGCGACGACAACTTCTTCGACCTCGGCGGCACTTCGCTGCTGGCGATCCGCCTGCTCGAAGCGGTGCGCCGCGAAGGCCTGGGCGACGTGGCGGCGATGGCGCTGTTCCGCTCGCCGACCCCGGCGCTGCTGGCCGGCGAACTGGCCGGCGGCGCGCAGGCGCCGCTGCAGGCCGCGCGCCTGTCCGCGGGCCGCCGCGGCGCCGCCGACGAACCCATCGCCATCGTCGCGATGGCCGGCCGCTTCCCCGGCGCGGCCAGCGTGGAGGCGTTCTGGGACAACCTGTGCGCCGGCCGCGACAGCGTCAGCCGGTTCGCCGCCGACGAGCTGGACGCCGGCATCCCGGAATCGCAGCGCGCCGATCCGGCCTACGTGCCGGCGCGCGGCGTGTTCGACGACGTCGACAAGTTCGACGCGGCGTTCTTCGGCATCTCGCCGAAGGAGGCCGAACTGATGGATCCGCAGCAGCGGGTCTTCCTGGAGCTGTGCTGGGAGTGCATCGAACGCGCCGGCCACGTGCCCGACGCGACCGAGGTGCCGGTGGGCGTGTTCGCCGGCATGTACAACGCCAGCTACTACCAGCGCCACGTGGCGCCGCACCCGGACCTGGTCGACAAGGTCGGCGCGTTCCAGGTGATGCTCGGCAACGAGAAGGACTACATCGCCACGCGCGTGGCCCACAAGCTCAACCTGACCGGGCCGGCGGTCAGCGTGCACACCGCGTGCTCGACCTCGCTGGTCGCCATCGCCGACGCCGTCGACAGCCTGCGCGCGGGCCGCTGCGGGATGGCGCTGGCCGGCGGCGTGGCGGTGACCTGCCCGGTGCGCAGCGGCCACGTCTACCAGGAAGGCGGCATGCTGTCGGCCGACGGCCATACGCGCAGCTTCGACGCCGACGCCACGGGCACGGTGTTCAGCGACGGCGCCGCGGTGGTGCTGCTGAAGCGCCTGGCCGACGCCGTCGCCGACGGCAACCCGGTGTACGCGGTGATCCGCGGCGCGGCGATCAACAACGACGGCGGGCAGAAGGCCAGCTTCACCGCGCCCAGCAGCGAAGGGCAGGCCGCGGTGATCGCGATGGCGCACGCCGACGCCGGGGTGGAGCCGCGCAGCATCGGCTACGTCGAGACGCACGGCACGGCCACGCCGCTGGGCGATCCGATCGAGATCGAGGGGCTGACCCGCGCATTCCGCCAGCACACCCAGGACAACGGCTTCTGCGTGGTCGGCTCGGTCAAGAGCAACGTCGGCCACCTGTTGATGGCCGCCGGCGCGGCCGGCGTGATCAAGACCGCCTACGCCCTGCAGCACGGCCGCATCCCGGCGACCGCGCATTTCCGCCGGCCCAACCCGGTGATCGACTTCGACCGCACGCCGTTCCGGGTCAGTGGCGAGCCGCTGCCGTGGACCGCGCCCGACGGCCAACCGCGCCGCGCCGGGGTGAGTTCGTTCGGCGTGGGCGGCACCAACGCGCACGTGGTGATGGAACAGGCGCCGGCGCCGGCGGCATCGGACGCGGCCGACGGCGCGCAGCTGCTGACGCTGTCGGCGCGCACGCCGGCGGCGCTGGTCGAGGCGGCCACGCGGCTGGCCGGCCACCTGGCGGAGACCGCGGACGCGAACCTGGCCGACGTGGCGTGGACACTCGCGGTCGGCCGCAAGACCTTCGGCCACCGCATCGCGGTGGCGGCCGAGTCGGTCGATGCCGCGGTGGAGCAATTGCGCAGCGCCGAACTGGCCGCCGCTGCGGCGAAGAGCCGCCCGGCGCAGCCGGCCGAGGTGGTGTTCCTGTTCCCGGGGCAGGGCTGCCAGTACGCCGGCATGGGACGGACGCTGTACGCGCGCGAACCAGCGTTCCGCGAGGCCTTCGACGCCTGCGCGCAGGTGCTGGACGGCGAACTCGGCCGGGACCTGCGCGTGCTGGTGTTCGGCGACGATGCCGACGCGCTGCTGCCGACCGCGATCATGCAGCCGGCGATCTTCAGCATCGAATATGCGCTGGCGCGCTGGTGGATGGCGCAGGGCATCGTGCCGGCGGCGATGATCGGCCACAGCGTCGGCGAGTTCGTCGCCGCGACGCTGGCCGGCGTGTTCGCGCTGCCGGATGCGTTGCGGCTGGTGGCGCGGCGCGGGCGGTTGATGCAGGGCCAGCCCGCCGGGGCGATGCTGTCGGTGCGGATGCCGCTGGAGGCCCTGCTCGCGCGCCTGCCGACCGACCTGTCGCTGGCGGCGGAGAACGCTCCCGGCGCCTGCGTGGTCGCCGGTCCGCACGAGGCCGTGGCCGCCTTCCAGCAGGCGCTGGAAGCGGAAGGCGTCGCCTGCCGCGCACTGAAGACCTCGCACGCCTTCCATTCGGCGATGATGGACGCGGCGGTGCCGCCGTTCCGCGCCGAAGTCGATGCCCTGCAGCGCAACGCGCCCACCATTCCGATCGTCTCCACCGCCACCGGCCAGTGGCTGGAGGCGGCGCAGGCGGTGTCCGCCGACTACTGGGCGAGCCACCTGCGCGAGCCGGTGCGCTTCTCCACGGCACTCGCGCAGGTGCTGGACCGCCCCGGCCGCGTGCTGCTGGAGATCGGCCCGCGCAACACCCTGAGCGCGCTGTCGCGGCAGCAGCCGGCGGCGCAGAAGCAGCGCATCGCCGCCGTCGCGTCGCTGGCCGACCAGGCGCAGGGCGAGCATGCCGCGCTGCTCGGCGCGTTCGGCCAGCTGTGGGCGCAGGGCGTCGAGCTGTCGCCCGCGCGCCTGGACCGCCGCGGCCACCGCCTGCGCGTGCGCCTGCCGACGTACCCGTTCGAAAGGAAGCGCTACTGGGTCGAGCCGCCTGCGGTGGCCGCCAGCAACGTCGTCCCCCATCCCACCATCGCCGCCCGCGCGACCCTGGAGCCCCTGATGTCCGTCGTTCCCGCCCCCGCCATCCCCGCCGACCGCCGCCCGCGCCTGGCCGCGCAACTGCGCGAGGTGTTCGAGGACGTGGCCGGTTTCGAACTGTCCGAGTCCGACGGCGACGCCAACTTCATCGAACTGGGCCTGGACAGCCTGATGCTGACCCAGGTGGCGCTGCAGTTGCAGAAGACCTTCCCGGTGAAGATCACCTTCCGCCAGCTGATGGGCGAATACGCCAGCCTGGACCGGCTGGCGGCGGGGCTGGATGCGCAGTTGCCGGCCGATCCCGTGCAGGTCCATGAGGTTGCGGCACCGGCGGCCGCGGCGGTGCCGGCGACTCCGGTGTCGTTGCCGCCGGCGCCCGCGATGGTGTTGCCCGCCGTGCTGCCGGCGGCGGCCGATGGCGATGCCATCCGCAGCGTGATCGCCCAGCAGATGCAGCTGATGTCGCAGCAACTGGCGTTGCTGGCCGGCGTGGCGCCCGCACCCGCCGCGGGTGCCGTGGCGGCGCCGGCCACGCCGGTGCAGGCGCCTTCGCCGGCCGCACCCGCCGTCGCGCCGGTCGCCGGGGCCGCGTCCGCGGGCGGCGACGAGGAAGCCGCGCTGGCGCATACGCGCTACGACCTGAAGAAGGCCTTCGGCGCCATCGCCCGCATCGACGCGGCCGGCGGCACCGAGCTGAACCCGCACCAGCGCGAGCGCCTGGACGGCTTCATCCGCCGCTACACCGCGCGCACGCCGAAATCGAAGGCCTACACGCAGCAGCACCGCGGCCACATGGCCGATCCGCGCGTGGTCACCGGCTTCCGTCCGCTGACCAAGGAGATCGTCTACCAGATCGTGGTCGAACGCTCGAAGGGCTCGCACGTGTGGGACATCGACGGCCACGAGTACGTCGATGCGCTCAACGGCTTCGGCACCAGCCTGTTCGGCTGGCAGCCCGACTTCGTGGTCGAGGCGATCAAGCAGCAGATCGACCAGGGCTATGAGATCGGCCCGATGCACCCGCTCGCCGGCGAAGTCTCGCAACTGGTCTGCGAACTGACCGGCCACGACCGCGCCGCGCTGTGCAACACCGGCTCCGAAGCGGTGCTGGGCGCCATGCGCATCGCGCGCACGGCAACCGGGCGCGAGACCATCGTGGTGTTCTCCGGCTCCTACCACGGCATCAACGACGAAGTGATCGTGCGCGGCACCAGGAAGCTGCGCGCGGTGCCGGCCGCGCCGGGCATCCTGCGCAACACCGCCGAGAAGGTGCTGGTGCTGGACTACGGCACGCCGGAGACGCTGGAGATCATCCGCGAGCGCGCGCACGAACTGGCCGCCGTGCTGGTGGAGCCGGTGCAGAGCCGCCGCCCGGACTTCCAGCCGGTCGAGTTCCTCAAGGAGGTCCGCAGGATCACCGCCGACGCCGGCGCCGTGCTGATCTTCGACGAGGTCATCACCGGCTTCCGCTCGCACCCGGGCGGCGCGCAGGCGCTGTTCGGCATCCAGGCCGACCTGTGCACCTACGGCAAGGTCGTCGGCGGCGGCTACCCGATCGGCGTGATGGCCGGCAAGCGCGAGTACATGGACGCGCTGGACGGCGGCTACTGGCAGTACGGCGACGCCTCGGTGCCGCCGGCGGGCGTGACCTACTTCGCCGGCACCTTCGTGCGCCACCCGCTGACGCTGGCGGCGGCCAAGGCCTCGCTGCTGCACATGAAGCAGCACGGCGCGGCCATGCAGCAGCGGCTCAACGAACGCACCGCGGCGATGGCCGAGGAGATCAACGCCTTCTGCGAGCAGGTCGGCGCGCCGGTGCGGATCAGGCACTTCGCCTCGCTGTGGCGCACGCACTTCGAGGAAGACCACCCGCTGCAGGACCTGCTGTTCGCGATGATGCGCAGCCGCGGCATCCACATCCTCGACAACTTCCCCTGCTTCTTCACCACCGCGCACAGCGAGGCGGACTTCCGCGCCATCATCGACGCCTACAAGGCGTCGGTGCAGGAACTGCAGGAAGCCGAACTGCTGCCGCGCAGCGCGGCCACCCCGAGCACGGTGATGGACGCCGACAGGCCGGTGGCGCCGGGCGCGCGGCTGGGCCGCGATCCGCAGGGCCGGCCGGCGTGGTACGTGCCCGACCCGGCGCAGCCCGGCCAGTACCTGAAGGTGGGCGCATGAGCGAGCCGGCCGCGCGGCCGCGGAACACGACCGTGGCCGTCGATTACGATCCGTTCGCCGGCGGCGCGCTGACGCGGGTGGTGCCGACCACCGAGCCGCAGCGCGAACTCTGGCTGGCTTCGCACCTGGGCGAGGACGCCTCGCTGGCCTACAACGAATCGGTGTCGCTGCACCTGCGCGGCGCGCTCGACGTCGCGCGCCTGCAGCAGGCGCTGCAGGCGGTGGCGGAACGGCACGACGCGCTGCGCGCCAGCTTCGGCCCGGACGGCGAGACCTTCTGCGTGCTGGAACCGGCGCCGCTGCCGCTGCCGCTGGTCGACCTCTCCGCGCTGGCCGACGACGCCCGCGCCGCGCGGCTGGCCGAGCACCGGCGCGCCGGCGTGGAGACGCCGTTCGTGCTGGAGCAGGGCCGGCTGTTCCGCGCCGAACTGCTGCGGCTCGCGCCGCAGGAACACGTGCTGCTGATGCATGCCCACCACATCGTCTGCGACGGCTGGTCGTGGTGGGTGATCGTGCGGGAGTTGGGGGCGGCCTATGCGCAGGCCGGCGCCGCGGCGTCGCTGCCGGCCGCGGAAAGCTATGCCGACTATGCGCTGGCCGAAGCCGTGCACCCGGCGGGCGCGCAGTTCCGCGAGGACGAGCGCTACTGGCTGGCGCAGTTCGCCGGCCCGCCGCCGGTGCTGGAACTGCCGACCGACCGCGTGCGCCCGGCGCGCCGCACGTTCGCCTCGCGGCGCGAGGACCACGTGCTGGACGCCGATCTGGTGGCGGCGATCCGCCGCCTGGGCGCGCGCCGCGGCGCCAGCCTGTTCGCGACCCTGCTCGGCGGGTTCGCCACGCTGCTGTCGCGCATCGCCGGCCAGGACGAAGTGGTGGTGGGCATCCCGGTCGCCGGCCAGTCGGTGGACGGCCACGACCATCTCGTCGGTCACTGCGTCAACCTGTTGCCGCTGCGGTTCGCGCTGGCGCCTGCCGACAGCTTCACCGCCGTCGTCGACGGCGCGCAGACGCTGCTGCTGGATGCGATCGAACACCAGCGCTACACCTTCGGCACGCTGTTGAAGAAGCTGCGCATCGCCCGCGACCCGGCGCGGCTGCCGCTGGTCGGGGTGATGTTCAACATCGACCAGGCGCTGGACCAGGAGAAGAGCGGGTTCCCGGGCCTGGCGCTGGACTTCGCCACCAATCCGCGCCACTACGAGAATTTCGAGCTGTCGATCAACGCGGTGCAGGTCGACGGCCGGCTGCGGCTGGAGACCCAGTACAACACCGACCTGTTCGACGCCGCCACCGTGCGCCGCTGGCTGCATGCCTACGAGGCGCTGCTGCGCGCGGCCTGCGAGGCGCAGGACGAACGCGTGGCGCGGCTGCCGCTGGTGGCCGCCGACGCCTTCGCCGAACTGGCCGCGCTGCAGCCGGCATCGGTCGCGTTCGACCGCGAATGCCGGATGCACGAGCACTTCGAGCGGCAGTGCGACCGCACGCCCGACGCCGTCGCCGTGCGGGCCGACGACGGCACGCTGAGCTACCGCCAACTGGAGGCGCGCGCCAACCGCATCGCCCACCTGCTGCGCGGGCATGGCGTGCAGAAGGGCGCGCTGGTCGGACTGGCGGTCGATCGCGGCGCCGGGATGCTGGCCGCGCTGCTGGGCATCCTGAAGGCAGGCGCCGGCTACGTGCCGCTGGACCCGCAGTTCCCCGCCGACCGGCTGGCCTACATGGCCAGCGACGCGGGGCTGGCGGCGCTGCTGACCCAGCGCGCGCACGCGGACCGCTTCGACCTGCGCGGCCGCCCGGTGCTGGCGCTGGACGGCCTGCAGGACGAACTGGCGGCCGTGTCCGAACGCCGACTGGGCCGCGATGGCGGCGCCGCCGATGCGGAGTCGCCGGCGTACGTCATCTATACCTCCGGCTCCACCGGCCGGCCGAAGGGCGTGCAGGTGCCGCATCGTGCGGTCGCCAACTTCATCGCCGCGATGCAGGCCGAACCGGGACTGGCCGGCGACGACCGGCTGCTGGCGGTCACCACGCTGTCCTTCGACATCGCCGTGCTGGAACTGCTGCTGCCGCTGAGCGTGGGTGCGGAAGTGATCGTCGCCGGCAAGGACACCGTCGCCGACGGTCGCGCGCTGGCCGAGCTGCTGCGCGCCTCCGGCGCCACCACGATGCAGGCCACGCCGGCCGGCTGGCGGCTGCTGCTGGAAGCGGGCTGGCGCGGACACGCGCGCTTCAAGGCGCTGTGCGGCGGCGAGCCGCTGCCGCCGGACCTGGCGCAGGCGCTGCTGCAAGGCGGCGGCGAACTGTGGAATCTCTACGGCCCGACCGAGACCACGGTCTGGTCGACCGCGGTGCGATTGCGCGCGGATGCCGGCGGCCCGCCCGACGTGCACATCGGCCGGCCGATCGCCAACACCCAGGTCTGGATCCTCGACGAGCAGGGGCAGCCGTGCCCGCGCGGCGTGCCGGGCGAAATCTGCATCGGCGGCGAAGGCGTCACCCTGGGCTACCTGGGCCGCGCGGACCTGACCGCCGACCGTTTCCTGCCCGACGCCTTCGCCGATGCCGGCAAGGGCTTCGGCGCCGGCATCGCCGCGCCCACGCTCTACCGCACCGGCGACCGCGGCCGCTGGCGCGCCGACGGCAACCTCGAGCACATGGGCCGGCTCGACTTCCAGGTCAAGGTGCGCGGCTACCGCATCGAGCTGGGCGAGATCGAAAGCCAGTTGCTGGCCCATCCCGGCGTCGCCCGGGCGGTGGCGATGGCGCGCGAGGACCGGCCCGGCGACGTCCGCCTGGTCGCCTACGTGGTCATGGCGCCGTCGGTCGAGATCGCCGATGCCGCGCTGGCCGCGCACCTGAAGCAGGGCCTGCCCGACTACATGGTGCCGCAGCACTTCGTGCGCCTGCCCGCCATCCCGCTGCTGCCCAACGGCAAGATCGACCGCAAGGCGTTGCTGCCGCCATCGCTGCAGGCGGCCGGCCCGGCCGCCGCGCCGACCGCGACCGCGCCGGTGGCACCGCGCGACGAGTTGCAGGCACGTGTGCTGAAGGCGATGGAAGAGGTCCTCGGCCGGCCCGGGCTGGGCCTGGACGAAGGCTTCTTCGAGGCCGGCGGCCATTCGCTGCTGGCGGCGCAGCTGTGCGCGCGGCTGGGCCGCGAACTCGACTTGCCGGTGCCGCTGCGATTGCTGTTCGACGCGCCCACCGCGCTGCGCCTGGCCGAGGCTTTGCGCCCGCGGCTGGCGGCGCCGGCCGAGCGCGCGTCGGTCGCGCTGGCGGTGCCGCGCCGCGCCGACCAGTCCACCGCGCCGATGACGCTGATGCAGCAGCGGTTGTGGGTGTTCGAGCAGATGGAGCCGGGCGGCGTCACCTACAACACGCCGTCGGCGCACCGCCTGCACGGGCCGATGGACGTGCAGGCGTTCGAGCGTGCGTTCCAGGAAATGGTGCGCCGGCAGGCCTCGCTGCGCACGGTCATCGTGCAGGAAGGCGAGGGCGCCGTGCAGCGGGTGCTGGAGTCGGTCGACGCGTCGCTGCTGCCGCTGACCGACCTGTCGCACCTGCCGGAACGGGCGCGCATGGCCGCGCTGATGGAGGACCTGGAGGCGCGCACCGCGCAGCCGTTCGCGCTCGACCAGGCGCCGCTGTTCCGAGCGCATTTCTACAGGCTGGCCGACGACGACCACGTGCTGTACTTCATGACCCACCACATCATCTGGGACGGGTGGTCGTTCGACGTGTTCTACGCCGAGATGTCGGCGCTGTACGAAGCCTTCGCCGCCGGCCGGCCGTCGCCGCTGCCGGAACTGGAGGTGAGCTACGGCGACTTCGCCGCCTGGCACCTGCAACGGCTGCAGGGCGGCGCGCTGGAGCGCCAGGTCGCACACTGGAAGCAGCACCTGCAGGGCGAACTGGAACCGCTGCACCTGCCCGAGGACAAGCCGCGGCCGGCCCGGGCCAGCGGCATCGGCGGCACCGACTGGGTGCACGTGGACGCGGCCACCACCGACGCGCTGCGCGAGGTTGGCACGCGCGCCGGCGCGACGCTGTTCATGACCTTGCTGGCGGCCTACTACGTGCTGCTGCACCGGATGAGCGGGCAGGACGACCTGGTGGTGGGGCTGCCGTACCGCAACCGCCATACCGAAGCCCTCGAGAAGGTGATGGGCTTCTTCGTCAACATGCTGCCGCTGCGCCGCACGCTGGACCCGTCGATGCCGTTCGTGCAACTGGTGCGCGAGGTCAGGGACGGCGTGGTGGAGGCGTTCGAATACCCGGACGTGCCGTTCGAGCACCTGGTCCGCGAACTGAAGGTGCCGCGCGATCCCGCCCGTTCGCCGATCTACCAGGCGCTGTTCTCGTTCCAGGACGTGCGCGCGCGCAACCTGCGCTGGGGCGAACTGCGGCACGAACACCTGCTGATGTTCCAGAAGGGCATGAGCCACGACCTGGGCATCTGGTTCCTGGAGCATGGCGAGGGTCTGTCGGGCGCGATGGGCTACAACGCCGACGTGTTCAGCGCCGCTGCCGCGCGCGCGCTCGGTGACCGCTTCGGCGCCCTGCTGCAATCGCTCTGCCACGATCCGCAGCAGGCGATCGGCGACGCCAACGTGTTGTCGGCGCACGACCGCGGCGAACTGGCGCGCTGGAATTCGACCGCGGCGGCATTGCCGGCGGCCGCGACCGCGCACGCGCTGCTGTCCGCGCAGGCGGCGCGCGCGCCCGGGCGGATCGCCCTGCGCAGCGGCGGCACCGCCTGGACCTACGCGCAGCTGCTGGCGCGCAGCCGCCGGATCGCCTGCGCGCTGGCCGCGCGCGGCGTGCTGCCCGGCGACCGCGTCGGCATCTGCCTGGACCGCGGCCCGGACCTGGTCGCCGGCATGCTGGCGGCGTGGCTGGCCGGTGCGGCCTATGTGCCGCTGGACCCGGCCTATCCGCCCGATCGCCTGCGCTTCATGGCCGAGGACGCCGGCCTGCGCCTGATCGTTGGCGAGGGCGAGGCGGTCGCGCCGCTGCAGTGGCCGCGCGAACGCCTGCTGCTGCTCGATGCCGACGGTGCGGCGATCGAAGCGGCAGCGGAACTGCCGGCGATCGCCGGGGCCGCGCTGGGCGACGGCGACAGCATCGCGTACGTCATCTACACCTCCGGTTCCACCGGCAAGCCCAAGGGCGTCTGCGTGCCGCAGCGGGCGGTGGTCAATTTCCTCGCCAGCATGCTGCGCGAACCCGGGCTGGGCGCGGACGACCGCCTGCTGGCGGTGACCACGACCTCGTTCGACATCGCCGTGCTGGAACTGTTCGCACCGCTGGCGGCCGGCGCCGAAGTGGTGCTGGCCGGGCGCGAGGACGCGCTGGACGGGCGGGCGCTGGCGCGGCTGATCCGCGACCATCGCATCAGCGTGATGCAGGCCACGCCGTCGAGCTGGCGCGTGCTGCTCGACGCCGGCTGGCAGGGTGGCCAGCCATTCAAGGCGCTGTGCGGCGGCGAGCCGCTGCCGCAGGACCTCGCCGCCGCGCTGCTGCCGCGCTGCAGCGAGTTGTGGAACATGTACGGGCCGACCGAGACCACTGTGTGGTCGACCTGCGCGCGGGTCGCCGCCAACCCGGCCGACCCGGCCGGCGCGGTCGACATCCACATCGGCACGCCGATCGCCAACACCACGGTGTGGGTGCTCGATCCGCGCGGGCAGCTGTGCCCGCCCGGCGTGGCCGGCGAGCTGTACATCGGCGGTGACGGCGTCACCCAGGGCTACCTGGACCGGCCGGAACTGACCGCCGAGCGCTTCGTGCCGGACCGGTTCGTCGCCGGCAAGCCGGGCTCGCCGCGGCTCTACCGCACCGGCGACCGCGGCCGCTGGCGCCTGGACGGCGTGCTGGAGCACCTCGGGCGCCTGGACCACCAGGTGAAGATCCGCGGCTACCGCATCGAGCTGGGCGAGATCGAGTCGCGGCTGGCCGCCGACGACACGGTGGCGCGCGCGCTGGCGATCGTCCGCGAGGACCGTCCCGGCGACGTGCGGCTGGTCGCCTACGCGGTGGCGACGCCGGGCCGGAACATCGACGAGGCCGCGCTGCTGGCCGGCCTGCGCGCCGCGCTGCCGGGCTACATGGTGCCGCAGCACCTGGTCGTGCTGCCGGCGATCCCGCTGCTGCCCAACGGCAAGGTCGACCGCAACGCCCTGCCGCTGCCGCAAGTGCAGGCGGCAACGGCAGCGGTGGCGCCGGCCGCCGCCGTGCGGGCGATGGCGGCCGTGCCGGCTCCGGCTTCGGCGGACGAGGACCCGCGGGTGTCGTACATGGTGCTGGTGTGGTCGGAGATCCTGGCGGTGCCGGCATCGGCGCAGGACAACTTCTTCGACCTCGGCGGGCACTCGATGCTGGCCGTGCAGATGGCCAACCGGGTGGCGCGCGACACCGGCTTCCGGATCAAGCTGATGCCGCTGGCTACGCAGACGCTGGAACAGATCGCGATGACGCTACCGGCGTCACAATCCGCCGGCGGCACCGCCAAGGCGGGCTGGGGAAGCCGTATGCTGCGCGGGATCACCCGCCTCTTCGGCGGATCCGGACGCCCGCGCTGATGCTGCAACCGCTGTATTTCGGCTCCCCGCAACGGACGCTGTTCGGCCTCTGGCACGCGGCCGCCGACGGCGCCCCGGCGGCGGCCGCGTTGACCGTCGCGCCGCCGCTGCTGCAGGAAGGCATCTCGACCCAGCGCGCGCTGTGGTGGCTGTGCGAGCAGCTCGGCGCCGCCGGCGTCGCATCGCTGCGCTTCGACTGGTACGGCAGCGGCGATGCCGGCGGCGGCACGCAGCAGATGACGCTGGACGGACTGGCGCAGGACGCCACCGCGGCGATGGCCTGGACGCAGGGGCGCGCGCCGCGGCGCCTGCGCACGCTGGCCCTGCGCAGCGGCGCGCTCGGGGTGCTGCTGGCGGCCTCGCGCGCCGCCGAGCCGGTCGACCTGGTGCTGTGGGATCCGGTGCTGGACGGCGCGCCGCTGTGCGGGGAGTGGAAGCGGATGCACCAGGCGCAGGTCGCCGGGGTCGGCCGCTATCCGTTCGTCGTGCCGGTGCCGGGCGAGGACGACCTGCTCGGCTTCGACGTGGATGCCGCGTTCCTGCATGCGCTGCACGGCTTCGACGCCGGCGCGCTGCCGTTGCCGGTCGGCAGCCGGGTGCTGGTGGCCGGCTGGGAGCCGCGGTCCGGGGTGCAGGCCTGGATCGAACGGCTGGCCGGCGCCGGCGTGGACGCCGCGTGGTGGCCGCTGGAGACCGGCGACGCGCCCGACTGGGACGACCCGGCGCAGTTCGAGAACCAGTTGTTCCCGCGCCGCGGCGTGGCCAAACTGGCGGCCCGTCTCGGGGACGTGGGCGAGTGGGGATGATGCTGTCGCAAACCGGGGAAAACCTGTTGCGGGAAGGCGGCGTGGTGGAGACCGCGCACGTCTTCGGCGAGGCCCTGGTCGGCGTGCTGACCCGCCCGCGCGACATCGCGGCCGGCCGGCCGGCGGTGATCCTGCTCAATGCCGGCCTGGTGCAGCGGTCCGGGCCGTTCCGCGTCTATGCGCAGCTGGCGCGCGCGCTGGCCAGTTGCGGTTTCGCGGTGCTGCGCTTCGACCAGTCCGGGCGCGGCGACAGCGGCAATGCGGTCGGCGCCAGCGGTGGCCCCGAGCGCAAGCGGCAGGAAACCGAGGCGGCGATGCGGCTGGTCGCCGAGCTGACCGGCATCGGCCGCTTCGTGCTGGCCGGGATCTGCTCCGGCGCGGACGATGCGTTCCGGCTCGCCGACGGCGACGACCGCGTCGCCGGCATCGTGCTGCTCGACGGCTTCGCCTACCGCACCGCCGGCTACAAGCTGCGGCGCTACGGCCCCGGCCTGCTCGACGCTGGCAAGGTGATGCGCAGGGTAGGGCGCCTGTTCAAGCGCGGCGACGGCGAGCACGCGCTGGACGAGGACGATTTCCGCGACTTCCCGTCGCCCGAGGAGGCGGTGGCGAGGCTGCAACGGCTGGCCGCGCGCGATGCGCGGGTGCTGATGCTGTACACCGGCGGCGCGTTCCGCTACTTCAACCACGCGCGGCAGGCGCGCGAGTGCTTCGGCGAGGCGATGGACGCCCCGCAGATCGGCCTCGAGTACTGGCCGGATTGCGACCACACCTTCTATCTGCGCAAGGACCGGCTCCGCCTCAACACGCGCTTTTCCGCGTGGATGAGGACGCAGTTCCCGGGCTGACCGCGCTGCCGGCGCAGGCCGGCGTTTCCTCCGGCCGTTTCCGTTCCCCCCGCGTTTCCTGCGCGTGCGCAGCGCGTAGGCGGGGCCGGCGCGCGTGATGAAACGATGAATGCGCCGCGATCCGGCCACCGCCTGTCATGCGCAGCGACCGCCCGGCGTGCTAGACTCCCTGCCTCGATTTGATCTAAATGATTGATTTAGAAAGATTTTTCAATAACGGTCACGGCGCAACAGGGGGCGCTGTCACGCTTTAACGGAGCTTTCATGGCTATTGCCCCCCTGCGTCCCCAGTCCCTGTTCTCCCTGCTGCTGCTCGGCGTCGGTGTATGCGCGAGCGGCCAAGCATTGTCGGCGGAGCTGTACGTGTCGACAGCCGGCAACGACAGCAGCGGCACGGGCACGCTGCAGAACCCCTACCGCACGGTCAAGCGCGCCATCAGCGCCGGCCGCGCCGGCGACACCATCACCCTGCGCGCACCGGCCGGCAACCGCACCTACAACGAGTGCGACGTGCGCCTGCGGCAGAAGATGACGCTGCGGACCTACGCCGGCGAAGGCAAGGCGCGCATCCACTGCGCGATCACCACGCCGGAGTCGGTGACCATCCAGATCGACCCGGCAGCCTCGGGCAGCCGGCTGTCGAACCTGGAGATCAGCGGCGGCTACTACTACGGGATCATGCTGCAGACCAACTGGTACCAGGGCGGCCCGTCCAGCGACACCGGCGCCAGCGACGTGGTGCTGGAGGACCTGCTGATCCACGGCACCGGCCGCGACGGGATCAAGATCACGCCCAAGTCCAACCGGGCGACGATCCGGCGGGTGGAGATCCACACCACCGGCGCGCGCGACAACGGCAACGCCGACGGCATCGACAACGTCAATGGCGACGGGATGGTGGTGGAGGACAGCTACATCCACGACACGGCCACGACGGGTCTGTACTTCAAGGGCGGTGCGCGCGACGTGGTGGTGCAGCGCAACCGGGTGGAGAACACGGGCGATGCGGGGATCCTGGTAGGTTTCGACACCAGCACGGAGTTCTTCGACCTGGTGGCGAATCCGCAGTACTACGAGTCGATCCGCGGGATCGTGCGCAACAACGTGGTGCGCAACACGGGCTATTCGGGGATCGGCATGTACGCGTCCAAGGACGCGATCGTGGCCAACAACACCATCGTCAACGCCGGCCGTCTGGGCCACTCGGCGATCTATTTCGGCGTCACCTTCCAGGATTGGGACCCGAAGGCGGGCCGGCCGGCCAACGTCAACCCGACCATCCGCAACAACCTGGTGATCCAGGACAACAACCGCTGCGTCGAGATCCGCTACTCGTCCGAACTGGGCGGTCTGTCGGGCCTCTCCGGCTCGCCCGGCAGCAACTGGAACGGCTTCGGCAACGGCTGCGTGTTCCGCGACGGCCGGCCGGGCAGCGGCGTGACCGCCGGGACCCTGGCCCAGTGGCGCAGCGCCACCGGCGCGGACGCCAACAGCAAGCAGGCCGCGTTCTCGGTGGACGCCACCGGCCATCTGCCGGCCGGCAGTCCCGCGATCGACAGCGGCACCACCCTGGCCCAGGTGACCGACGACATCGACGGCCAGGCCCGCGTGGCGCCCTACGACCTGGGCGCGGACGAGTATGGCCAGCAGAGCACCGCGCCGATCCGGGTCAACGGCACCCAGCCGCTGATCCCGGTGCGCGGGACCGGCGCCGCGTCCGTGCCGGTGGCGGCCAGCGTGCCGAGCGGCACGGCCACGGTCACCACGCCCGCGCCGTCCCAGGCCGGCACGGAGTCCACCGCCACGGCTGCGACGCCCGCCACGCCGGCGACCGCACCCGCCGCCAAGCCGGCGGCGGGCAGGAAGTACACGCCGCCGGCGCTGCTGGCCTGGCGCTGGCTGCTGGCGCGGCTGGGATGGCTGCGCTGAATCCGGCTTCGGCCTAGTCGAGCCATCGCGAGGACGGGGTCCGGCATGCGCCGGGCCCCGTCTGCTTTAGGACGCCGCGCGCGCCGGCATGGCGCCACCCATGGACGCGCCGCCACCCCGCGCGGCATGGCCGCTTCCGCCCTGCTTGTGCGTTCTCCTGTGCATCGGAGCACTGCTCTGATGCCCTGGTCGTCTGGCGTGCGGACGGGCCCGGCACGCGTCCACGACGCGCCTGCCGCCTGCTCCGAGGGGGACGTTTGCGCCGCCGGCCAGGGTCAGAATCGCGAGGCGATGGCCGTGGGAAGTTGCCCGCGCCATCGGCCTTGTCCACACCGCAGAAAACGAATTGGGCCTTGCATGGAATCGATGGAGCACCGCGTACGGGAGTTCATCGGCACGACCTTCCCGGTCGACGCCGGGGAGGAACTCGCCACTGACCAGAATCTGCTGGATGCCGGGGTCGTCGACTCCATCGGCGTGCTGACGATCGTGACGTGGATCGAGGAGACGTTCGAAGTGACGGTCGACGACGAGGACGTGCTGCCGGAGAACCTGGGCAGCATCGCCGGCATCGTCGCCTACGTGGAGCGCAAGCAGCAGGAGGCCGGGCGCTGATGCTGCGATACGAAACGCACCTAGCGGCCGCCGCCGCCCACGATCCCGCCAAGGCCGCGATCGTCCAGGCCAGCGTGCGCACCTCCTACGCGGAACTGGATGCCGCCGCCAGCCGCTTCGCCGATGCGCTGGTCGAGCGCGCCGCCTTCGCCAACGGCGAGCGCTGCGTGCTGTTCCTGGAGAACCGCGTCGAGACCGCGGTGGGCATCTTCGGCACCCTGCGTGCCGGCGGCATCTTCAGCGTGGTCAACCCGACCACCAAGACCGACAAGCTCGCCTTCGTGCTGAACAACTGCGAGGCCTCGGTGCTGTTCACCCAGGCCAGCCTGGCCGCGGTGGCGCTGGCCGCCGCCGCGCAGGCGCCCAGCGTGCGCAAGGTGGTGGTGGTCGACGAGCCCGCCACAGGGCTGCCCGCCGGCGCCGAGGCCTACACGGCGTTCGTCGACGTGCCGGCGCCCGGCGCCGCCGCGCGCCGCCATGCCGGCATCGACACCGACCTGGCGATGCTGGTCTACACCTCGGGTTCCACCGGCAATCCGAAGGGCGTCATGATGACGCACAAGAACATCGAGCACGCCGCTTCCTCGATCACCACCTACCTGCAGTCGCGCCGCGACGACGTCGTGCTGAGCGTGCTGCCGCTGTCATTCGACTACGGCCTCTACCAGCTGCTGATGTGCGTCAAGATGGGCGCCACGCTGGTGCTGGAGAAGTCGTTCGCCTTCCCGCAGAAGATCCTGCCGCTGCTGGCCTCGGAGAACGTCACCGGCTTCCCGCTGGTGCCGACGATGGCCGCGCTGATCGTGCAGATCGGCAATTTCGACCCGGCCTGGGCGCGCGGCGTGCGCTACCTGACCAACACCGCCGCGGCGCTGCCGCCGGCGCACATCCTGAAGCTGCAGGAGATCTTCCCGAACGCCCGCATCTATTCGATGTACGGCATGACCGAATCCAAGCGCTGCACCTACCTGCCGCCGGAGCAGCTGGGCAAGCGTCCGGACAGCGTCGGCATCGCCATCCCGGGCACGGAAGTGTGGGTGGCGGACGACGAGGGCAGGCCGGTGGCGCCGAACGTCGTCGGCGAGCTCGTCGTGCGCGGCGGCCACGTGATGCAGGGCTACTGGCGCAACGAGGAAGCGACGGCGAAGACACTGAAGACCGGCCGCTATCCGTGGGAGAAGGTGCTGCACACCGGCGACCTGTTCCGCATGGACGAGGAGGGTTTCCTCTACTTCGTCGGCCGCAAGGACGACATCCTGAAGTCGCGCGGCGAGAAGGTCAGCCCGAAGGAAGTGGAGAACGTGCTGTACGCGCTGCCGGGCATCCGCGAGGCCGCGCTGGTCGGCGTGCCGGACCCGGTGATGGGGCATGCGCTGAAGGCGATCGTGGTCACCGACCGTGACGACCTCGACGCCCGCGCGATCATGGCGCACTGCCGCGCGCACCTGGAGGAGTTCATGATCCCGCGCACCGTCGAGTTCCGCGATGCGCTGCCCAAGACCGGCACCGGCAAGATCCGCCGCAGCGTGCTGCAGGCCGAGGCCGAGGGCCGGCCGATCCCGGCGGACGAAGAACCCGCGTAAGCGGCCGGCGCGGAACCGCAAGGGTTCCGCGCCTTCGCCGTGTCCCCGGCGCGGCGGTCAGGACCTGGCCGGGCAGTGCCGGCGCGGCCGGAAGTCGGCGATGGCGTCGTCCGGGCCCGGCCGGTAGTTGGCGACCTTCAGCGGCTGCAACGGCGAGCTGTACCAGTCCACCAGCTGCCCGCAGGCGACCCGCACCCAGGACGCGCCGTACAGCCACTGCTGGCCGGTGTCGTCGCGGCTGAAGGGCGGGCCGATCACCGCCATCACCTCCTCCGGCGACATTCCCAGTTTCAGTACCGGGCCGTCGGCGACGGGGCCCTTCAGGACGGTGGTGCGCGCGGCGGCCCGTGCCGCGTCCGGCGCGGTCGCCCGCGGTGCGTCGCCGCCGTCGTCGTCCGCGGAGAGCAGTAGCGCGGCCAGCGCGACCAGCAGCCCCAGCCAGGCGGCCATCCGCCAGCGCGCGCGGCGGCCGGCGGATTCGCCGTCGACGGCGTCGTACCCGGCATGCACGACGTCGGTGCGCGCGCTCGGCGGCGCCTTCACCACCGTGCCCGGGAAGCGCCCGTGCGCGCGATGGAACTCCAGCGCGGCCGAATAGGCGTAGTTCAGCGTCTTCAGCGTGTCTTCGGCGCCGGGGGCGTCGCCCACGCGGTCGGGATGCAGCCCGGAGACGCGCCGGCGGTAGGCGCGCTTGAAGGCATCGGGGTCGCACTCGGGGCCGACGCCGAGTTCTTCGTACAGGGCCAGAAAGTCTGCGCCGTCGTTCATGGCAGGTGGAGCGGGAGAACTCAGTTGTAGGGACGCGCGCAGACCTGCGGGAGGGAGGCCATGGCTTCGAACTCATGCTTCATGATGTGGCTTTCCATCGCCACGCGCGGGATGTCGAAGCGTGGCGACGCATGCGTGGCGTAGCCCCCGTAATAGGAGAAGGCGTGGCGCACGTTCATCGCCTCCAGGCAGGCCCGGGTGTCGTCGTTGAACGAATTGCGGTTGCCCACCGGGTAGGCGAAGTACTCCATGTCGCAGCCGACCTCGGCCTTCAGCCGCGCGGCGCAGCCGGAGATCTCCTGGTACTGCTGCTCCTTCGGCATCCGCGACAGCACCGGATGGTTGACCGTGTGGCCGCCGATGGTCATGCCGCCGCGCGCCATCTCGCGGATCATGTCCCAGTTCATCCAATGGCCGGACACGTCCTCCGGATGGCGGACGCCGACCGCGTCGCGCAGCGCGCGCAGCATCGCTGCGGCCTCGGCGGAAGGCAGCGCCTTGTAGCGCGCCAGCACCAGGGCGATGGCGGCGTCGCACGAGGGTTGCAGCAGCAGCGGCTGGCCGATCCACGGCGCCAGCGAGACGCGCGGCCGCGCCGAATTGCGCAGCAGCCAGCAGATTTCGTCCCACCACGGCAGCGAGGGCCTGTCGATGAAGCCGGTGGCGATGAAGAACGCCGCCGGGGCGCGGTGCCGCCGCAGGACCGGGAAGGCGAGTTCGTAGTTGTCGAGATAGCCGTCGTCGAAGGTGATCAGCGCATAGCGGCCCCGGCGGTCGCCGAGGGCGTAGTCCAGGTCCTTCGGCGAGATGACGTCGAAGCCGCGGGCCAGGTGGCCCACCTGGGCGTCGAAATCCTCGACGCTGGCGCTCCACAGGGCGCGGTCGTACGGCGACTGCGCGCCATCGCCGACGCGATGGTAGTTGAACACCAGCACCCCATGGCGGGGGAGCGCGGCCAGCACGCGGCCGAATCCCGTCACCGAAAGCAATTTGGCGATCATCCCTCTCTTCAAGTCAGGCTCCCCCCTCTTGGCTCCCCATGCGTGCCTTGCGGCATGCGCGGCGGGGAATCAGGTGCATCCCCTTTACATCACAACGCGGGTTGTCGCGGAAACAGGACTCCCATGGCCGGAATTCCTGCACATCCACGTTTTTCGACAGTGAGACGCGGTGCGCGGGGCATTCCCTGGGGACGATCACGACTGAAGGCGTCGTCGGCGGTTGCGACGATCGCCGCGACGTGCGCTTCCCCCGGAGCCTTCGCCTCCCGCGCCTGCCGTGATGGTACACGGCGAGACTCGAAATTCCAGGAAATCCGTTCCACGATGCCCATGCCCACACCCGTTCGCGTTCCCGGCCTCGCGGCCATCCTGCTGCTCGGCGCCGGTGTATGCGCGAGCGGCCAAGCGCTGTCGGCGGAGCTGTACGTGTCGACGGCCGGCAACGACAGCAGCGGTACGGGCACGCTGCAGAACCCCTACCGCACGGTCAAGCGCGCCATCAGCGCCGGCCGCGCCGGCGACACCATCACCCTGCGCGCACCGGCCGGCAACCGCACCTACAACGAGTGCGACGTGCGCCTGCGGCAGAAGATGACGCTGCGGACCTACGCCGGCGAAGGCAAGGCGCGCATCCACTGCGCGATCACCACGCCGGAGTCGGTGACCATCCAGATCGACCCGGCAGCCTCGGGCAGCCGGCTGTCGAACCTGGAGATCAGCGGCGGCTACTACTACGGGATCATGCTGCAGACCAACTGGTACCAGGGCGGCCCGTCCAGCGACACCGGCGCCAGCGACGTGGTGCTGGAGGACCTGCTGATCCACGGCACCGGCCGCGACGGGATCAAGATCACGCCCAAGTCCAACCGGGCGACGATCCGGCGGGTGGAGATCCACACCACCGGCGCGCGCGACAACGGCAACGCCGACGGCATCGACAACGTCAATGGCGACGGGATGGTGGTGGAGGACAGCTACATCCACGACACGGCCACGACGGGTCTGTACTTCAAGGGCGGTGCGCGCGACGTGGTGGTGCAGCGCAACCGGGTGGAGAACACGGGCGATGCGGGGATCCTGGTAGGTTTCGACACCAGCACGGAGTTCTTCGACCTGGTGGCGAATCCGCAGTACTACGAGTCGATCCGCGGGATCGTGCGCAACAACGTGGTGCGCAACACGGGGTACTCGGGCATCGGCATGTACGCGTCCAAGGACGCGATCGTGGCCAACAACACCATCGTCAACGCCGGGCTCAAGGGACATGCCGCGCTGTTCTTCGGCCTTTCCTTCCAGGACTGGGACAAGGACGCCAAGCGCCCGCCCAACGTCAATCCGACCATCCGCAACAACCTGGTGGTGCAGGACGGCCGCCCGTGCGTGGAGATCCGCTGGACGCACGAGCAGGAACTGGGCGGCCCGCTGCCCGCGCTGGATGGCGATCCCGGCATGGACTGGAACGGCTACTCGGACCGCCGCGGCGCCTGCCGCTTCATCGACCAGCGGCCGCAGACGCCGATGCTGGCGGCGGAGGGCGACTTCGAGCGCTGGCGCCGGCGCATGGGCGCCGATGCCCACGGCGTGCAGGCGGCGTTCGCGCTGGACGACGCTGGCAGGCCGCAGCCGGGCAGCCCGGCGATCAAGGCCGGCACGGCGCTGGACGCGGTCGCCGACGACATCGACGGCAACCGCCGCGGCGACCCGCCGGACCTCGGCGCCTACGAAACCGGCCTGCCGGCCGCCGCCGCGTTGCCGGTTGCGGCACCTTCGCCGGCCGCGACCGTCGCCGACGACGCCCTCGCCACGCTGAGCGCTGGCGCCGACGATGCGGGCATCGTCGCGCGCACGCGCTACGCCGCCCTGCAACATGCATGGAACCGCTTCGCTCCCGGGATATCTCTGATGAAGTTCATTCTGCTTTCGCTGGCGGCCGTGGCGCTGCTGGGTCTGGTGCTGGCCGTGCGCCTGGTGCGCAAGCGCAACGTGATGGGGTGGCTGCTGGCCTGGATGAGGCAGGACTGGCGTGCGCCGGTGCCGGAGGGCACCACCCGCCACCTGCTGTTCTGTTTCGTCGACCACTACGAACCGGCCTGGGGCAAGCCCGACCTGGAGAAGGAGCGGGCGCGCGTCGCCCGCTGGCGCCGCGACCTGCCGCGGCTGTGCGCGGACCACCGCGACGCCGACGGCCGGCCGCCGGTGCATTCGTTCTTCTATCCGGAGGAGGAGTACCGCGAGGAGCACCTGGACGCGCTGGTGGAGCTGTGCCGGCAGGGATTGGGCGAGATCGAGATCCACCTGCACCACGACGACGACACCGAGGCCGGGCTGCGCGAGAAGCTGTCGCGCTTCACCGAACTGCTGGCGGCGCGCCATGACGCGCTGCCGCGCGATCCGGTCACCGGCCAGCCGCGCTGGGCCTTCATCCACGGCAACTGGGCGCTGGACAACAGCCATCCCAGCGGCCGCCACTGCGGCGTCGACAACGAGCTGATCGTGCTGCGCGAAGAGGGCTGCTACGCCGACTTCACCCTGCCGGCGGCGCCGGACCCGTGCCAGACCCGGACGGTCAACCGCATCCACTACGCCAAGGACGACCCGGTGCGCTGCAAGTCGCACGACACCGGCCCGCGCGTGCGCGTGGGCGGCCGCCAGGACGGCGACCTGATGATCATCCAGGGACCGCTGGGGTTCCGCTGGAAGAGCCGCAAGTTCGGCCTGATCCCGCGCATCGAGAACTCCGACATCCGCAAGGTCGCGCCGCCGTCGCGCGACCGCATCGACGCCTGGGTGGAGACCGGCATCCACGTCGAGGGCCGCCCCGAGTGGACCTTCGTCAAGATCCATACCCATGGCGCCGAGGACTGCGACATGGACACGCTGCTCGGCCGCTCGATGGACGAGGCCTACAGCTATCTGGAGTCGCGCTACAACGACGGCAGCCGGTGGAAGCTGCACTACGTCAGCGCGCGCGAGATGTACAACCTCGCCAAGGCCGCCGAAGCCGGCGAGACCGGCGACCCGGGCCTCTACCGCGACTACGTGATCGCGCGCCCGGCGTACGGCGCCGCCGGCGCCGTGCCGTCGGAACCGGCCATGCCGCGCGTCGCCGGGAGCGTCGGATGAGGGTTGGGATCGTGGGGTGCGGCAAGATCGCCGACGGTCATGCCGAGCAGCTGCGCGCGATCGGGCGCGCCGACCTGGTCGCCGCCTGCGACCGCGAGCCGCTGATGGTCGAGCGCTTCGCGCAGCGCTGGAGCGGCGTGGCCGGCCATGCCGAAATGGCCGAGATGGTGCGCGCCGAGCGCCTGGACGTCGTGCACGTGGTGACGCCGCCGGATTCGCATGTGCAGCTCGCCTGCCAGGCGCTGGAGATGGGCTGCCACGTGTTCCTGGAGAAGCCGTTCGCGCTGGACGCCGCCGGCACCCGCCGCATCCTCGAGTGTGCGCAGGCGAACCGGCGCAGGATCGGGGTGAACTACCTCTATAACTTCGAGACCCCCGGCCTGCGGCTGCGCGACCTGATGGCCGAGCGCGCGCTGGGCGACGTGGTGCACGTGGACACTAGCTACGGCTACAACCTGGGCGGCGACTACGGCATCGCGGTGATGGGCGATCCGGCGCACTGGGTCCACCGGCTGCCCGGCAAGCTGTTCCACAACGTGCTCGACCACGTGCTGGCCAAGGTGGTGCCGTTCCTGGAGGAGCCGGTGGCGGTGAGCGCGTTCGCCCACCGCATGCGCCCGGACAGCGGCGACCCGGCGCTGGACGCGATGCCGGACGAGCTGCGCTTCACGCTGGCCGGCGCCAACGGCGTCACCGTGTCCGGCATGGTCAGCTCGCACGCCAGGCCGGTCTCGCACGCGATGAAGGTGTACGGCACGCGCGACACCGTCGAACTCGACTACGCCGCGCGCACGCTGGTGCGCAGCGCGCGGCAGGAGCAGCCCAGCGCGCTGGGCCGGCTGTTTCCGGCCTGGGTGCAGGCGCTGCGCTTCGCCGGCAACGGTGCGAAGAACACAGGGGATTTCATGCGCAACCGGTTCCACTACTTCCAGTGCATGCGGGTGCTGCTGGACGGCTTCTACGACGCCATCGAGGGCCGCGGCGAGGACCTCGTGCCGCACGCGCACATTTTGCGCGTGGCGACCCTGATCGACGGCATCGTCGAAGCGCTGGAGCGGCCGGCATGACCGTCCTGCTGACCGGCGCGGCCGGATTCCTCGGCCGCAGGATCGCCGACAGCCTGCTCGCCGCGGGGGTGCGGGACCTGCGCATCCACGTGCGCCGCACGGCGCCGGCGGGCCTGCTGGAAGGGCTCCGGCGCGCGCATCCCGACGCCCGCGTGACCGTGGTCGCGGCCAACCTGCTGCACCGCCACGACCTGGCGCCGATGCTGGAGGGCGTGGACGTGCTGGTGCACGCCGCGGCCGGCATGCGCGGCTCGGCGGCGGACATGTTCGCCAACACCGTCGTCGGCACCCGCAACCTGCTGGACGCGGCCGCCGCGGCCGGCGTGCGCCGGGTGGTGATGGTGAGCTCGTTCGCGGTCTACCGCACGGCGTCGCTGCCGACCGGCGCGGCGCACGACGAGACGGTGCCGATCGAGCCGGTCGGCATCGACAAGGGCCCCTACGCGCACGCCAAGACGCGGCAGGAGCACCTGCTCGACGAATACCGCGCCAGGCACGGCTTCGAGACCGTGGTGCTGCGCCCGGGCGTGATCTACGGGCCGGGCGGCGGGGCGTTCTCCAACCGGGTCGGGATCGGCGCGATGGGGCTGTTCTTCAGCCTGGGCGGCGCCGCGCCGCTGCCGCTGACCTACGTGGACAACTGCGCCGACGCGATCGCCTGCGCGACGCTGCACGGCGCGGACGGCCAGGCGTACAACGTGGTCGACGACGACATCCCGACCTGCGCGCAGTACCTGCGCGCCTACCGGCGGCGGGTCGGCAAGCTGCGCGTGGTGCCGGTGCCGTATCCGCTGTTCATGCTGGGCGCCAAGGTGTTGCTGCGCTACCACCGGTGGTCGAAGGGGCAGCTGCCGGCGGTGTTCACGCCGTACGTGGTCCGCTCGATGTATCGCCGCTTCGACTATCCGAACGGCAAGCTGAAGGCGATCGGGTGGCGGCAGCGGGTCGCGACCGAAACCGGCCTGGACCACGCCTTCGACGACCTCGCGGGCCGCCGCGCCGGCTAGCGCCGCGCGGTGCCTTCCGCCAGGGCGTCTTCGTAGAAGCGGTCGTAGCGGGCCCGCATGGCGCCGATCGAGCCGTTGTCGACCACCCATTGCCGCGCGGCCAGCCCGTACCGCGCGCGCGCGTCCGGGTCCGCCAGCATTTCGCGCAGGGCCTGGTTCAGCGCGGCCGCGTCGCCCGACGGGAACAGCCGGCCGGTGCGGCCGTCCTCGACGACTTCGGGGTTGCCGCCGACGCGGCTGGCGACGATGGGCAGGCCGGTGGCGCAGGCCTCCAGCAGGGCGATGGACAGCCCTTCGGTCGTGGAGGGCAGGGCGAACACGTCGAAGGCCGGCAGCAGCCGGGGGACGTCGCCGCGCGCCCCGAGCAGGACGACGCGGTCGCCGACGCCCAGGGATTCGGCCTGCCCGCGCAGTTCCGGCGCCAGCGGGCCTTCGCCGGCGATGGCCAGGCGCAGCCCCGGGAACGCGCGGGCGAGGTCCGGCAGTTCGGCGATCACCGCGCGGTGGTTCTTCAGGCCGACGAGGCGCCCCACGCAGCCGATCAGCAGCGCCTCGTCGGGGACGCCGATGGCGGCCCGGGCTTCGGCGCGCTCCTCCGGGGTGGGCAGCCGGGCGCGCAGCGGCACCCCGTTGGGGACCACGCGGGATGCGACGCCGTCGATCCAGCCCGACGCCAGCAGGGCGTCCCGCGCTTCCCCGCCCACGAACGCCACCATCCGGCTGCGCCCGAGCGACCAGCGGTAGAGGACGCGCAGGCGCGGGTTGGACAGGCGTCCGCCCATGTTGTGGCAGGTGTTCACCAGGGCGCGCGGATCGCCCAGCAGGGCCGCGGCGGCGTAGTAGCTCGGGACGAAGTTGTGCGTGTGGACAACGTCGGCGCCGAAGCTGCGGGCCAGGCCGCGCAGCGCGCGCAGCAGGCGCAGGTCGAAGGCGCGGCGCTTGCCGCCGACGACGACGGGGATGCCCGCGCGTTCCAGGTCGGCCCGGAACCCGCCGGTCTCGTTGATGCTGAACACCTGCACGCGGTGGCCGTGCCGGGCCTGTTCGATGGCCAGGTCGGCGACCACTCGCTCCATCCCGCCCCGTTCGAGTGAGTCGACGACGTGGATGACAGCGAGATGACGCCTGGTTTCCATATGGCCGATCTCCATTGCTTTCTGCGTGTAGGGGAGGCTTGGGTCGAGCATGCGGAGAAGCGTGCCCGGCCGATAGCATAGACATGTGCCGGGCGCTTCGCGATGTTCTGGCGCCGGCAGCGAAGGGGGCGCGGGTACCAAGATGATCGATTCTGGAATGGCGTGGGCGGTCGAAGCACTCGCCGGGATGCGGGCCTGCGTGATCGGGCCGGACATCCTGCACCAATATTCGCTGCTGGCGATGCTGCAGCAGCTGGCCGTGCCCGCGTCGGGCGCGCGCGACTCGCACAGCTTCCGCCTGCGCAGCGGCCCGGATTCCCGTACCCGCCCGGCGCGCGCGCTCGACCTGGCCTTCGGCACCCGCGACCCTTCCTACATGCGCTACGTGCTGGAGGCGATCGACGCCGCCCGCGCGGACATCGCGCTGTTCTACTGGGGCACGCTGCCGCTGGCGGACATCGTCGCGATCCGGCGGGAGCGGCCGCGGCTGAAGACGGTGCTGATGCTGCTGTGCTACCCCTTGGCGCTGAACAGCATCGGGATAGCGCGGCAGAACCTCATGCTCCGGCGCGCGCTGCCGCACATCGACGGCCTGCTGTGTCCGACGAACGACATGCGGGACTACCTGAAGCGCGGCGTGGCCCGGAACTCGCGGTGCGTGCTGGGCGTGGTCCCGCCGTGCTGGCCGGCGTCGATGATGCCGGTGGAGCGGCCGCAGCCGCACAGCGACCGCCCCGACCTGATCTACGTCGGCCGCACCGACATCTCCGGCGCGACCGCGCACGGGGCCGACGACACGCGCGTCCTGCTGAAGTCGCTGCTGGATGCGGGCGTCGAGCTGCACCACGGCCATTCGCCGGAGACGGACGACGGCCACCCGCTGCGCAGGACGTTCGCGCCGAAGCCGAACAAGCAGCTGGTCCTGGAGATGGCCGCCCACGACGCCAGCCTGATGGCCTACAACACCGGGGCCTGCACGCGGACGGAGCGGTTCGAGTACACCGTGCCGGACCGCCTGATCTCCAGCGCCATCGCCGGCGTCCCGGTGGCGCTGCCGTCGGAGGGCTACGCGGCGAGCCGCCACTACCTGGCCGAATACGGGGCGCTGCTGGAGTTCTCCTCCGCGCCGGACCTGTACCGCCAGCTGAGCGACCGGTCGCGCATCGCCGAACTGAAGGAAACCGCATGGCAGGCGCGGACAAAGTACGTCGCCGAACGCCACGCCCCCGCGCTGGGCGCGGTGATGGCGGACGTGATGGGGGTGCGTGACCGGTCCGTGCGGCCGCGCGCCGAAGGCGCGTGACGGTGGCGTCTTCCTTCGGCCGCGGCGCCCTGTTGCGCTCGGCGCTGATCGTGACGGGCGCGACCTACGTCACCTACGTGACCGGGCTGGTCGTCAGCACGCTGATCGCCCGCGCGCTCGGCCCCGGCGACTTCGGCCGGTACTCGTACGTGGTGTGGATGTCGGGCATCGTGATGGTGGCGTGCACCAACGGGCTGACCACCACCGGCATCAAGTTCGTCGCCGAATGCCTCGGCCGCGGGGACGAGGAGGGCGCCGCCCGGGTCTACGGGCTGCTGCGCCGGTACTTCCTGTTCTCGGTCGCGCTGGTCGCGGTGGCCTGCCTGGCGGCGCTGCCCTTCGTGACGCCGGACGGATGGCGCCTGGGCCTGCCGTTCTACGTGTTCGCCGTACTGGCCAGCAGCGTGCCCAAGGCCTCCTACCTGCTGCATTCGTCGGTGGCGAAAGGGCACGGCAATTTCTCCGTCGAGGCCAACACCACCAACATCCTGAGTTTCGCGGGCTTGCTGGCGACGGTCGCGCTGGTGCTGACGGGCCAGCCGCTGCACGCCTACCTGCTGCTGCTGGTCGCGCTGGGCGTCGGCCACGCGGTGCTGACGCGGGTCTTCATCGGCCGCACGCCGATCCGCTCCTCCGGCGGCGCGATCGAAGCGGACATGCTGGCCAGGCTGCGCGTGCACCTCGCCTGGACGGTCGTCCTGATCTTCATGGCGACGGTATCGAACCGCACCATCGAGACGTTCCTCCTCAACCGCCATGTCGGCGCCGAGGCGGTCGGCTTCTTCGTGATTGCCGCCACGTTGACGCGCGGCGGCGCCGACCTGCTGGTGAACGGCCTGACCGCGGTGCTGATCCCGGCGATGGCGCATTCCTACGGGCGCGGCGGGGCGGACCAGGTGTCCGGCATCCTCTCGCACTCGGTGCGGTACTTCCTGTTCCTGGGCCTGATGCTCGCCGGCGTGGGCGTGTTCTGCGCGGAACTGGCGGTGAAGCTGATGTACGGCGACGGCTTCTCCCCGGTGGTGGACGTGTTCCAGGTGATGGTGATCGTGGCGGGATTGACGCTGTCCGAAGGCGCGTTCAACGCATTGCTGACGACCACGGACCGGCAGCGCGCGCGGGTCGTGCTGACCGGCACCGCGGTGGGCGTGACCGCCGTGCTCGCCTTCGTGCTGGTGCCGCGGCATGGCCTGATGGGCGCCGTGGCGGCGCATGCGCTCGCGCGCGCCTTCATGTTCACGATCATCGTGGCGACGGCCGTGTGGTCGGCGCGCGTGCGGCTGCCGTGGCGCGAAATCGTCCGCCTGCTGCTCGCCGGCGCGATCGCCGCCGCGGCCGCCTGGCTGCTGGCGCGGGCGGTGCCGGGCCCCTGGGGCGGCGTGCTGGCGGCCGGGCTGTACGTGGCGGTGCTGGCGGCGGGTTCGCTGGTGCTGCGCACTTGGAAGGAGGCCGACCTGGGCGTGCTGCACACGCTGGCGGACAGGTTCCCGCCGATGCGGAAGGTGGCGGTGTTCATGAACCGGTGGGCGCAGCGATGACGGGCCGGGTACGCGTTCAGGGCCAACCGCGCGGCTGCGGATCCGCGCCTGCCGGAACGGGGGACGCGGCATGATCTGGCTGCAGGCCGTGTTCTGGGGCGCGCTGCTCCTCGTCGTCCACGCCTACGCGGGATACCCGCTGTGGATGCTGCTGCTCGCGCGCCTGAACCCGCAGCCGGTGGGCCGCGGTCCCCACCTGCGGTCGGTGACGGCGATCGTCAGCGTGCACAACGCCGAAGCGCTGATCGAGCGCAGGCTGGAGAACCTGCGGGCGCTGGACTACCCGCCGCACCTGCTCGAGATCATCGTGGTCTGCGACGGCTGCACCGATGCGACCGAAGCGCGGCTGGCGCGGCACACGTCGCCGGGCCTGCGGGTCCTCGCGTTCCCGCACCGGCGCGGCAAGGCCGCCGGCCTGGCCGATGCCGCCGCCGTCGCCGCCGGGGAAATCCTGCTGATGGTCGATGTGCGCCAGCGGATCGAGCCCGACGCATTGCGCAGGCTGGTCGCCAATTTCGCGGATCCCGACGTGGGCGCGGTCAGCGGCGAGCTCTGCTTCGAGGACGCGGAGACCGGCTTCTCGGCGAACGTCGGCGCTTACTGGCGCTACGAGAAGCTGCTACGCCAGGCCGAGGCCAGCAGCGGGTCGGTGGTCGGCGTCACCGGCGCGCTCTACGCGATCCGGCGCGACCTGTACATGCCGCTACCGGAGGGCACCGTGCTGGACGACGTGCTGACGCCGATGAACGTGGTCCGCGACGGGTACCGGGTGGTGTTCGAGGCGGGCGCGGTGGCCTGGGACAGGCCGTCCACCACGTCGACGGACGAACGCGCGCGCAAGGTGCGCACGCTCGCGGGGAACTACCAGCTGGTCGCGCTGGCGCCGTGGCTGCTGGTCCCGTTCCGGAACCCGCTCTGGTTCCGCTTCGTCAGCCACAAGCTGTTGCGCCTGCTCGTGCCTTGGCTGCTGTGCGTGCTGGCCGCGGCCACCGCCGCGCTGGCGTTCGTGCATCCCTTCTACCTGGCCTGCCTGGCGGCGGGGCTGGCCGGCATCGGCCTGCTGCTGGCGGGGGCGTGGGTCCCGGCGCTGTCGGCGTGGACGCCCGTGCGCCTGCTGTCCACGTTCTGGCACATGAACGTCTACGCCGGCCAGGCGCTGCTGGCCTACGTGCGCAACCCGAGGCTGCACCTGTGGTGAGCCGCCCGTCCACGATGCGCGCTACCGACGCGACGGCATGCGGTTCCCGGAGGGCCAGGCCATGATGATGTTCCTGTTCGTGCTGGCCTACCTGGTGCTGGTGCTGCTGCGTCCGCAGGACTATCCGCAGTTCGCCGGCCTGGGCGTCCCGATCCTGCCGCTGGCGATGGTCTCGGCGACGGCGGCCTGGGCGTTCTCGCGCGAGAAGCGCTTCAACGCGCCGCAGTACGGCCTGCTGCTGTCGTTCTTCCTGGTGATCTGCGTCTCGCTGGCGGCCACCGGCTGGATCGGCGGCGTGCAACTGGCCTTCGCGACCTTCCTGCCCTGCGTCGTCTCCTTCTTCCTGCTGGCCAACGCGGTCAACACGCCGGCCTACACGCGCGTGGTGATGGCGGTGATGGCGCTGTGCGCCTTCGTCATGGCGGTCCACGGCGTGGAGCAGAAGAGCCTGGGCACCGGCTGGACCGGCCAGCCGCTGGTCGACGACGGCCGCATCCAGTACGTGGGCATCTTCAGCGACCCCAACGACCTGGGCATGTTGTTCGTCATCTCGATCCCGATGGCGGTGTACCTGGGCAGCCGCGGCGGCTTCCTCGGCCTGAGGCGGCTGTTCTGGTTCTGCGGCAGCCTGCTGTTGCTGTACGGCATCTACCTGACCAACTCGCGCGGCTCGTTCCTGGCCGTGGTGGCGATGACCGCCGTCTACATCTGGATCCGGCGCGGCGGCATCTGGGCCGCGATGCTGGGCGCCGCCGCGCTGGTGGTGATGCGCCTGATGCCGTCGCGCCTGGACGAGTTGAACGTGCAGGAGTCCTCCGCGTCCGGCCGCATCGAGGCCTGGTACGAAGGCATGCAGATGTTCATCACCCACCCGATACTCGGCGTCGGCGCGGGCCAGTTCACCGAGTACCACTACCTGACCGCGCACAACTCGATCATCCTGGTGCTGGCGGAGACCGGCATCATCGGCTTCGCGCTGTGGTTCGCGTTCGTCGGCTACGGCTTCTGGATGATGTACCGCATCGTGCGCTTCGAGCCCGAACTCGAGGACGAGGACGACGTGCTGGAATGGCAGGACGCGCGGCGGGTGGCGCTGGCGCTGCTGGTGGCGCTGGCGGGGTTCTCCGCGTCGGCGTTCTTCCTGAGCCGCAGCTACGTGATCCTGCTGTACATGCTGGCGGCCCTGGTGGTCGCGCACCACTCGAACGTCCTGGAGCGGTTCCCGGCGCTGGGCGAGTTGCGCCTCGGCAACCACATCGTGCGCTGGGGCGTGCTGACGGTGGCCGCCGTGGTGGGCTTCTACCTTGTGGTGAAAGTGCTGCTCGCCATGGGATGAGGCGCGCATGGCCGGACACACGGACGGACTGCGTTCAATGAGATTGATGATGCCCCGAATCGCCCTTGTCACGCCGATCCTGCCCGTACCCCACGACCAGACGCGGGGCCGCTACATCCACGAGACGGCGCGCGCGTTGTCGCGCCTGGCGCAGGTGCGCGTGTTCTTCCAGCAGGCGAGCTATCCGCGCATCCCCGGCCTGGCGCCGCGCAGCTTCCTGCGCGGCGAGGTCGGCGAGGACTACACGCTCGACGGCGTGGACGTCGAGGCCTACACCTACCCGGCGTTGCCGGGCATATCGCGCGCCACCAACGGCTGGATGGCGAGCCGGGCGCTGGTGCCGCGGCTGCGCCGCTTCGAGCCGGACATCGTGCTGGCGTACTGGGTCTATCCGGACGGCTACGCCGCCAAGCGCGCGGCCCGTCGCCTGGGCGTGCCCTGCATCGTCGGCGCGCGCGGATCCGACATCCACGTGCGTTCGGGCCTGAACGCCCACATGACCCGCCGCACGCTGCAAGGCCTGGATGCCGTCCTGACCGTCAGCCATGCGATGCGCGATACCGCGGTCGCCACGTTCGGGGCCGATCCAGGGCGCGTGCACCCGATCGTCAACGGCATCGACACCGGCGTGTTCCATCCGCGCGACCGGCAGGCGATGCGTGCCAGGCTGGACGTGCCCGCGGACGCGCGGCTGATCGCCTACGTCGGCCGCTTCGTCGAAGCCAAGGGCATGCGCGAACTGCTGCAGGCGTTCCAGGCGCTGGCGGCGCAGGATCCGCGGCTGCGCCTGGCGCTGGTCGGCGACGGCGTGATGCGCGAAGAACTGGCGGGACTGGTGCAGGCCACCGGCCTGGGCGGGCGCGTGACGATGACCGGCGGACTGGAGCCGGCGCAGGTCGCCGAATGGATCGGCGCCTGCGACGTGCTGACCCTGCCCAGCTGGTCCGAGGGCTATCCGAACGTGGTGGTCGAGGGCATCGCCTGCGGCCGCCCGGTGGTGGCCACGGCGGTGGGCGGAACCGGCGAGATCATCGATGCCGGCAACGGCATCATGGTGCCGCCGCGCGATGCGGCGGCGCTGGAACGCGGCCTGGCCGATGCGTTGGCCAGGACGTGGGACGCCGACGCGCTGGCCGCCTCGGCCAGCCGCGGCTGGGACGACGTCGCGGCCGATACGCTCGCCGTCTGCAGGCAGGTGCTGGCCGTGCGCCGCCACGGCGTATGCCTGGGCAGCGCCTGATGTCGGGCGCCGTGGGCGGCATCGCGCCGCAAAAGGCGAGCGCTGCGCGCGGTGAGTGGCTGTCCCTGGCGGAGTATCCGGATCTCGCCGGCGACTGGATGCGCCTGCAGGCGCAGGCCGACGGCACGCCGTTCACGCACTGGCACTGGGTGTCGACCTGGCTGGAGCAACTGCCGGCGCAGATCGTGCCGCGGGTGTTCCGCGTCGAGGACGGGCACGGCCTGCTGGCGCTGGCGCTGGCGGTCGACGCGCGGGAGCGGGGCAACGGCCGTTTCTTCGGCCGCCATTCGCTGCGGCTGCAGGAAACCGGGGTGGAGGCGCTGGACGAGATCAGCGTCGAGTATTCGGGACTGCTGAGCCGGCGCGGCGGCGAGGCCGAGGCCTATGCCGCGCTGTTCCATGCGCTCGAGCGGAACTGGGAGGGCTGGCGGCGCTTCCGCATCAGCGCGACCGCCGACGGCCCGCACATCGCCGCCGCGCTGCCGGCGGGCCTGCACGGCTACAGCGTGAACAGCCTACCGTGCTACCGGGTCGACCTGGCCCGGCTGCGGATCGGCGGCAAGGGCTACGTGGACTCGCTCAAGCGCAATTTCCGCCACCACCTGCGGCAGACCCAGCGGGCCTACGAGGCGAACGGCGCCCTGCAGGTCGAGGTCGCCGGCAGCGTCCAGCTCGCGCTGGACTGGCTGGAGGAACTGCGCGTGCTGCACGAGCGCCGGTGGCGCTCGAAGGGCAAGGACGGCGCGTTCGCCAGCGGCTTCTTCCACGCCTTCCACCACGCCCTGGTGCGGAAGGGGCTGGCGGACGGCTTCGTCCGCCTGACCCGGGTTTGCGCGGGCCAACTGGTGGTCGGCTATCTCTACAACCTGCACTGGCGCGGCACGGTGTATTTCTACAACTGCGGGCTGAACTACGGCGCGGTGCCGCGCTACGACAGCCCCGGCTCGCTCGCGCTGGCCGCGTGCATCCAGCACTGCCTGGACGCGGGGCTGGACGCGTTCGACTTCCTCGCTGGCGCGCAACCCTACAAGCGCCGGCTTTCCGAGCACGAGCGCACGCTGGAGTGGATCGACGTGCGCCGGCGCGGACTGGCCCACGACAGCGAACGGCTGCTCGCCCAGGCACTGGGCACGGGCACGTTCGGACTTCCCCTGGCGTCCGCCGCGCCGGCTACTTCTTCCCGAGAATGAACATGGAATCCCCCGTCAAGCGCGTGCTCTACCACCACCGCACCCAGGGCAAGGCCGTGGAGGGCGTGCATATCCGCGGCGTCACCGACGCGCTGCGCGCCGAGGGCGTGGACGTGGACATCATTTCCCTGCCGGGCGCCGATCCGTATTCCTCGCCCAAGGCGATGTCGCCGACCCAGCAGGCGCGGCCGTGGATGGGCCTGGTCAACAAGCTGCCGGAACCGCTGTTCGAGCTGGCGGAAGTGGCCTACAACCTGGTCGCCGGCTGGCGCCTGCTCGCCTACCTGCGCCGGCACCCGGACCTGGATTTCATCTACGAACGCTATTCGCTGTTCATGTTCCTGCCGACCTGGCTGGCGCGCTGGCGCGGCGTGCCGATGATCCTGGAGGTCAACGACTCGGCGAACGTGGAGCGCGTCCGCCCACTGTTCTTCAAGCGGCTCGCCATGGCGATCGAGCGCTGGACGTTCCGCAACGCCGACGGCCTGGTGTTCGTGTCGTCGGTCTTCCGCGACCGCGCCAAGGCCGCGCACGCGGTGCTCGCGCCGTCCATCGTCACCCCCAACGCCGCCAACATCGACAAGTTCACCTTCACCCAGGCCCAGCGCGACGACGCGCGTCGCCGCTACGGGCTGGAAGGGCACGTGGTCTGCGGCTACCTGGGCGCCTTCGTTCCCTGGCATGCGATCGACCGCTTCGTACACCAGATCGCCGACCGCCTGCAGCAGACGCCGCACCTGAAGCTGCTGCTGGTCGGCGACGGCTCGACGTTCCCCGCGCTGCGGGCGTTCGTGGAGGAGCGCGGGCTCGCCGACCGCGTCGTGCTGACCGGCCGCGTGCCGCACGACGAGGTGCCGGGCCTGCTGGCGGCGATGGACATGGCAGTGCTGCCCAGCGCGGGCGACTACACCTCGCCGGTCAAGCTGTTCGAATTCATGGCCTGCGGCATCCCGCCGATCGCGCCGGACTTCGAGCCGATCCGGGAGGTGCTGGAGGAGGGCACGACCGGCTGGATGTTCCCGGCCGGCGACATGGAAGCGGCTGTCGCGCGCGTGATCGAGTACAGTCGCGAAGCCGAACTGCTGGCGCGGGTGGGCGCGAACGCACGCGCGTACATCACCCGCCACCGGCAATGGCGCAACAACATCCTGCAGCTGATCGACTTCCACCGCGCGATCGGGCAGGGCAACCCGGAACAGACGGACACCCGCACCGCATGAATGCAACGACCCCCAGCTGGGAGTGGCCGCGCGACGCCGCCGGCGAGATCCTCGTCGGCGGCCAGCCGCTGACGCGCGTCGTCGACGCGATCGGCAGCACGCCCTGCTACGTCTACGACCGCGGCCGGCTGGCCGAACGCGCGCGGGGCCTGCGCGCCGCGCTGCCCGCAGCGGTGCTGCTGCACTACGCGATGAAGGCCAACCCGATGCCGGCGCTGGTCTGCCACATGGCGGGGCTGGTGGACGGCCTGGACGTGGCCTCGGCCGGCGAACTGCGCGTCGCGCTAGATACCGGGATGGCGCCGCGGCACATCAGCTTCGCCGGCCCGGGCAAGTCCGACGGCGAACTGCGGCAGGCCGCCGCCGCCGGCATCCTGGTCAACGTCGAATCGTTCCGCGAGATCAAGGTGCTGGCCGAGGCCGGGCAGCGCCACGGCATCCCGGCGCGGGTGGCGGTACGGGTGAACCTGCCGTTCGAGCTGAAGGCCTCGGGCATGAAGATGAGCGGCGGCGCGCGCCAGTTCGGCGTCGATGCCGAACGCGTGCCGGAACTGCTGCGGGAAATCGCCGGCGCCGGCCTGGCCTTCGAAGGCTTCCACATGTTCGCCGGCTCGCAGAACCTGCGCCACGCGGCCATCGTCGAGGCGCAGAGCAAGTGCTACGAACAGGCGCTGGCATGGCAGGACCTGCTGCCGGCGCCGATCCGCAGCCTGAACCTCGGCGGCGGCTTCGGCATCCCGTATTCGCCGGGCGAGGCCGCGCTCGACGCCTCGCCGGTGACCGACAACCTGTCGGCGCTGTCGGACCGACTGGCGCGCGATTTCCCGGGCGCCCACATCGTGATCGAGCTCGGCCGCTACCTGGTGGGCGAGGCCGGCATCTACGTGGCGCGCGTGGTCGACCGCAAGATCTCGCGCGGCCAGGTGTTCCTGGTCGTCGACGGCGGGATGCACCATCACCTGGCGGCCTCGGGCAACTTCGGCCAGGTGATCCGCCGCAACTATCCGGTCGCGGTGAACGGCCGGCGCGGCGAGCGCGAAACCGCCAACGTGGTCGGCCCGCTGTGCACGCCGCTGGACCTGCTGGCCGACCGGATGGAACTGGATGCGGCCGAGCCGGGCGACCTGGTGGTGGTGTTCCAGTCCGGCGCGTACGGCCGCAGCGCCAGTCCGCGCGCCTTCCTCAGCCATCCCGAAGCGGTCGAAGCCCTGGTCTGACGAACAGGGCGGGCCACCGCGGCGCGCCGATGGCGCCGCCGCGAAGGATGCGTGGTACGTACAGTCTTTTCAGCTGGCGGCGGCCGCGCCGTCGGGCGACGGGGCGGTGGCGGCGGGCTTGGCGACGACCGCGGGCTTGGCTGCGGGGGCAAGATGGGCGCGTTCGGGCGGCGGCGTCAGCGTGCCGATGCGCCGCGCGGGGTTGCCGGCGACCACGGTATACGGCGCGACCACGCCCGAGACCACCGAGTGCGCGGAGACGATGCTGCCTTCGCCGATGTCGCTGCCCGGCAGGATCAGCACGTGCGACCCGATCCAGACGTTGTCGTGGACGACGATCGGCTTGACGTCGGCCTCGTCCGGCGGTGCGCCGGCGGCGCGCCGGGCCGGATCCGCGGGATGGCCGCCGGAATCGCGGATGGTCACCGCGCCGGCGATCTCCACGTGCGCGCCGATCTTCACTTCCTTGCCGACGACCAGCCTGCAGTCGTGCGCGATGTCGGTGTGGTGGCCGATCTCCAGGCGCGGGCGCCTGGCGAAGCGCGCGGCGAAGTTGATCGACAGCTTGCCGCTGATGCGCACGTGGTCGCCGACGACCAGGTCGCCCTTGCCCTGCACCCATGGCACGTAGATGCCGGTGGTGACGCCCTTTCCGACCTGCGTGCAGTACGCCTTGAACAGCGGCTCGGCGATGAACGCGCGGCGGATGAAGAAGACCACGCCGCGGGCGGCCAGGAACAGCCACAGGTAGGGCAGCACCAGCACGCGCGGCGCCGGCAGGGTGAAGCCGCGCAGGCCGCGGCGCGCCCTGCGCAGGGCCGCCGCGGCCGGATGCGGCGAAGTGGCGACCCAGTGCCGCATCGAAGGCTTCGTCGCCTTGTTCTCGCTGTTCATCGGTTGCTGTAGGCGATGCTGAAGTAGATCAGGTTCTGCCTGAATTCCACCGCGGCGTTGGAGCTGGTGCGCTCGTAGCGGCTGAACTGCAGCGACGAACTCCAGTGGCGCGACCACTGCTTGTCCAGCCCCAGCGAATACAGCCGGTTGTTCTCGCGGCGGGCGGTGGGCACGATCGCCCGCGTCCGGTCGTGCGAGGCCGACGCGCGCACGGTCAGCGAGGGCCGCAGGAGGTAGCTCAGCGACGTGCTGACGCCGTGGCTCTCCTCGTTCGACGAGCCGGGATCGACGTAGTCGATCTTCTGGGTGTCCGCCGCCAGCGAGATCAGCGTGCGCACGCCGGTGTAGTCGTACGCCAGCTGGACGCTGCGCAGTTCGTACACGGACGGGGTGACGGTGTTGCGGCCGGTCAGCACCGAGTCGGGGATGCCGGGTTCCGCGCCCGCGATCGCGTCGAGCGCGCTGGTGGCGGCGTCGGAGAACTGGTTGGCCGCGCTGGCGTGGAAACGGCTGCGCTCGCTCGGGCGCCAGCCCAGCTCTGCGCGCAGCAGCGGGTTGTTGCGGGTCTGGCCGTCGTCATAGTCGAGGCGCGCGTAGCCGGCTTCCAGCAGGGTGTCGAAGCGGTTGAAGCGGCGGCTGTAGCTGGCGTAGGCCTCCAGCCGGCGCAGGTCGCGCGCGAACTGGTCGTTGTCGAAGTCGATGTCCTGCGCCTGCAGGCTGAAGGACAGCGAACTGGTCGGGTCGAGGTCCTTGATCACGCGGAACGCACCGGCCACGCGCTTGGAGTTGAAGTCCTCGGTGACCTCGGCCTCGCTGTCGATGAACCGCAGCTCGGCGCGCCCGCGCAGCGTCTGCCCCAGGTTGAAGTGCAGGTCCGGGCCCAGCGACAGCACGTTGACCTGCTGGCGGTTGTCGGGGGAATCGGGCTCGAAGCGCTCGATGGTCTGCACGCCGTAGCTGTCCTCGACCACGAAGCCGAGGCGGTCGGGCAGGATCATCCAGTTCAGGCGGCCGTCGAGCATCCGGTCGGTCTCGTTGGCGTAGACGTCCTCGTAGCGGCGATGGTCCAGCCGCCCGTTGATCCGCGCCTGCACGGTCGAGGAGTTCTGCTCGATGGAGAAGCCCAGCCCTGCGCGGTAGATGTCCTGCTCGATGCGGTCGGTCTCGGACAGCGTCACGTTGTCGTCGCGCTCGATGCCGGCGTCGATCCGGTAGTCGATGCGCACGGCATGCGCGGCGACGGGAAGGGCGGCCGCGACCGCCGTCGCGAGCAGCGTCATGCAGCGTGGATGCCGTTTCATGCGAACTCCCCGGTGGGTGCGTTCATTGGATGTCGTTGAAGACCACGCCCGCCAGCTTCTCCGGCGCGAAGTTCGCGGCGGCCTTCTCGATCTGGTCGGTGGTGACGCGGCCGTAGCCGGCGACCAGCACGACGAGGTCGGCCAGCTCGGACAGGATGCGCGCGTCGGGCGACTTCAGCACCGGCGGGCCGTCCAGCACCAGGTAGCGGTTGCCGTGGGTGCTGCGCAGCGAATCGACCAGGCTGCGCATCCGCAGCGACGAGAACGACTCGCCGGTGATCTCGCGCACGCCGCCGGTGGGCACCAGGTACATGCGCGGGAGCACCGTGCGGTACTGGATCGGGACCATCTCGTTGACCCGGCCGTCCAGGTAGTCCATCAGCCCGCCGTGGGCGGCGTCCACGCCGAGCGCGCCGTGCTGCGCCGGGCGCAGCGCGTCGCAGTCGATCAGGGTCGCGGTCTTGGTCTCGTCGAAGGCGAACGCCGCGGCGAGGTTGCGGGCCACGAAGCTGGCGCCGCAGCCGGGCGCGACCGGCGCCACCAGGGTGACGAAGTTGCGATCGCCGCCGAGCGCGAGCAGGCGGGTGCGCAGGTCGCGGAAGGCGTCGGCCTGCAGGCGGGTGGAGTCGTTGCGGTGGATCAGCCGCCGGTCCTCCAGCGCCCGCGGGCTGAGCAGCTGGGGCTCGGCGGCGCGCACGATCGAGCGCGCGCCCGTGGATGGATCGGTGCCTTGCGCGCCGTCGGCGTGCGGGGTCTGGTTCATCGGGTCTTCCTGGCGGCTGGTCTGGTGCATGGGCGTCCTCGTCAGGCGCTGGTGAGCTTGAAGGCGAACACCAGTCCGTACACGACGAACACGCTGCAGACCATCGCGGCGCTGGCCATCAGCCGGAGCGACTGGCGACGGCGTTCCCTGGGTGTCAGGTAGGTCGGGATCACCGTGAGCAGGGGATACCCGGTCTTCTGCGCGATCTGGCGCGGCACGCGCACGCGCGGGTCGAACCGCACGAGCAGGAACAGCAGGCCCAGCGGCAGCGCCAGCGCCAGCCCGAAGCCGGCCGCGGCGATGTGCATGAAGCGCAGGCCGCTCGGCCGCAGCGGCATGGTGGCCGGGTCCTGGATGCGCAGGGTCAGGCCGCGGTTCTCCTGGTCCAGGCCCATCGACACGCGCGCGTTCTCGCGGCGGCGCAGCAGGTCCTGGTAGATCTCGCGGTTGACTTCGTAGTCGCGCGTCAGCTCGGCCAGCGCGCTTTCCGACTCGGCGATGCGGCGGCTGCGGTCCAGTTCGGCGCCGAGCATGGATTCGGCGATGCTCATCCGCGAGCGGGTGGCGGCCGCCTCGTGGCGGGCCTGCGCCTGCTGGCTGCGCAATTCGTTGTACAGCGGGTTCAGCTGCGCGTCCTCGGAGGCGAGCACGTTCTGGCTCGGCTGCTGGCGCCGTTCCTGCTCCTGCAGGATGGCCCGCTGCACGTCCTCGATCTGGTGGCGCACGCGCACGACGTCGGGGTGGCGCTCGGTGAAGGTGAGCATCAGCCGGTCCAGTTCCGCGCGCAGTTCGATCAGCTGCGTGCGGTACAGGCTCTCGCGGGTCTGCACCGCGGTGACCGCGGATTCGCCGGACAGCTGCTCGGAGATCGCGGCGGCACGCGATTCCTGCTCGAGCAGCGACATCCGCGTCTGCTCGACCTGCGTGCGCAGCGAGCTGATGCGGGTGTTCACGTCGGTGGCGCTGCCGGGCTGGGCGTCGGCGTTGCGCGAACGGTAGTCCTGCAGGTTCTTCTCCGCGTCGGTGAGCTTGCGGTGGTATTCCTGCACCTGCTTGTCGATGAACTCGTAGGCCTCGCGGCTTTCGCGCTCCTTGGCGGCCAGCGCCTCCTGCATGAACAGCTTGCCGAAGGCCTCGGTGACCCGGTATGCCCGTTCGGGGTCGTTGTCGCGGTAGTTGATCTGCACGAGGTCGGTGCGCGGGCTGCTGATGGTGGTGCTGTTGCGGATGTCCTCCATCAGCTTGTCCTGCGCGATCGGGCTCAGCTCCTTCTCCGTCCACTTGCCGACGGCGAGGATCTCCTGCAGCACCTTGCGGCTGTACACGATCTGCCGGGCCATGCCGGCGCGGTCGGCCACGCCGGTGGGCACGGCACGGCCTTCCAGCAGCGGCTGGATGATGTCGCTGTCCTGGGCCAGGATCGTGGTGGAGGCGACGTAGTTGCGCGGGATCACCACCAGGCCCACCACCAGCGTCAGCAGGGTGATGGCGGTGAAGGTCGCGGCGATGGGGAGGATCCGCTTGCGGGCCTCCTTCAGCAGGACGAGGACGAGCTCTTCGGGGTTGAGCTCTTCCGCCTTGCGTGCCTGCGCGGCGGTGCGCGGAGGCGGCAGGATGTTGTTGGAGCCCATCAGAACGTCCGCTCCGGGATCACGATGACGTCGCCCGGCGCCACGGTGTAGTTGGTCGACAGGTCGCCGCGGTTGAGGATGCGGTCCAGGCGCACCGGGTAGGTGGCGGTCGTCTCGTCCTTGTTCTTGCGGAAGAGGTCGGAACGGTCCGGCGCGGCGAACTCGTTGATGCCGCCGGCGGCCAGCACGGCGTCGAGCACGGTCATGCCCTGGCGGTAGGGGATCGAGATCGGCTGCCGCACCGCGCCGGTCACGCGCACGCGCGACAGGTACTCATGGCTGCGCAGTTCGGTCAGGATCACCGCGACCTGCGGGTCGCGCACGTAGTCGGCCAGCTTCTGCTGGATGTCGCCGGCCACTTCGGCGGGCGTGCGGCCGCCGGCCGCCACGTCGCCCACCAGCGGCACGGAGATCATGCCGTCCGGGCGCACCGGCACGGTGATGCCCAGCTCGGGGTTGCGCCACACCGAGACCTGGACGATGTCGTCCACGCCGATGCGGTAGTTGTCGATCGCGACGGTGCTCTGGTCCGGCGGCGCGGTCTTGCCGGCGGAACGGCCGGAGGCGCAGCCGGCGAGCAGCAGGGCGCAGGCGACGGCGGCAAGGCCGGCGAAAAGTCGGTTCACGGGATCCCCCTGGATCGTTGTGGAATGCCTGGAACAACGCAGGCGACGCCGCAATCCGGCCATGCGGCGGGCGCCGCGCGGGCCGTTCAGACGTCGTAGTAGGCGCGGTACCACTCCACGAAACGGCGCACGCCGGTCTCGATGGGCGTGGCCGGGGAGTAGCCGGTGTCGCGGCGCAGGGCCTCCACGTCGGCGTGGGTGTCGGGCACGTCGCCGGGCTGCAGCGGAAGCAGGCGCTTCTCGGCCTTGCGTCCCAGGCACTCCTCCAGCACGTCGATGTAGCGGAGCAGTTCCACCGGCTGGTGGTTGCCGATGTTGTACACGCGGTACGGCGCCGAGGAGGTGGCCGGCGTGGGATGCAGCGGGTCGTGGCCCGGGTCCGGGCCCGGTACGCGGTCCAGCGTGCGGATCACGCCCTCGACGATGTCGTCGATGTAGGTGAAGTCGCGGGTGTGGCGGCCGTGGTTGAACACGTCGATCGGCTCGCCGGCGAGGATTTTCCGGGTGAACAGGAACAGCGCCATGTCCGGCCGGCCCCACGGGCCGTAGACGGTGAAGAAGCGCAGGCCGGTGGTCGGCAGGCCGAACAGGTGGCTGTAGGTGTGCGCCATCAGCTCGTTGGCCTTCTTGCTGGCCGCGTACAGGCTGACCGGGTGGTCGACGCTGTCCTCGACCGCGAACGGCAGCTTGCGGTTGGCGCCGTAGACCGAGCTGGACGAGGCGTAGACCAGGTGCTCGATGCCGCGGTGGCGGCAGGCTTCGAGGATGTTCAGGAAGCCGGTGATGTTGCTGTCGACGTAGGCCTGCGGGTTCTCCAGCGAGTAGCGCACGCCGGCCTGCGCGGCCAGGTTGACCACCCGCTGCGGCTGGAAGCCGTCGAAGGCCGCCTCCAGCGCCGCGCGGTCCTCCAGCGCGCCGCGGACGAAGCGGAAGTTCGCGTGCGGGGTCAGCCGGGCCAGCCGCGACTCCTTCAGGGTCGGGTCGTAGTAGGCATTCAGGTTGTCGTAGCCCAGCACCTCGTCGCCGCGCGCCAGCAGGCGCTCGCTGAGGTGGGAGCCGATGAAGCCGGCGGCGCCGGTGACCAGTACGCGCATCAGGGGTTCTCGAAGGACGGGGGCTTACAGGCAGTCGTCGACCGCGTCGCGCGGCAGCGCGCGCTTCACGTCGAACACGACCGCGCCGGGCTTGCCGAACGCGCGGATGCCCGCCGCGCCCAGCGCGGTGAACTCGCGGTGGGCGACGGCCAGCACGATCGCATCGTACTGGCCGGCCTGCGGCCGCTCGACCAGGTCCAGCCCGTACTCGTGGCGCGCCTCCTCGGCGCTGACCCACGGGTCGTACACCTGCACGTCGGCATTGTAGCTGCGCAGCTCGGCGACGATGTCCACCACCCGGGTGTTGCGCAGGTCCGGGCAGTTCTCCTTGAACGCCAGGCCCATCACCAGCACGCGGGACCTGGCGGTGGGCAGGTCGCGCTGGGCCATCAGCTTGGCCACGCGGCGGGCCACGTGGCTGCCCATGCCGTCGTTGATGCGGCGGCCGGCCAGGATCACGTCCGGGTGGTAGCCGATCTGCTGCGCCTTGTGGGTCAGGTAGTACGGGTCCACGCCGATGCAGTGGCCGCCGACCAGGCCGGGCCGGAACGGCAGGAAGTTCCACTTGGTGCCGGCGGCTTCCAGCACCTCGTGGGTGTCGATGCCGAGGCGGTGGAAGATCAGCGCCAGTTCGTTGATCAGGGCGATGTTGACGTCGCGCTGGGTGTTCTCGATGACCTTGGCCGCCTCGGCCACGCGGATGCTGCTGGCCTTGTGGGTGCCGGCGTCGATGATGCTGGCGTACAGGGCGTCGACGAAGTCCGCCACCTCCGGGGTCGAGCCGGAGGTGACCTTCATGATGGTCTCCAGGCGGTGCTGCTTGTCGCCGGGGTTGATCCGCTCGGGGCTGTAGCCGGCGTAGAAGTCGCGGTTGAAGGCCAGGCCCGACTCGCGCTCGATGATCGGCACGCAGTTCTCTTCGGTCGCGCCGGGGTAGACGGTGGATTCGTAGACCGCCACGCCGCCCTTGCCGATCGCGCGCCCCACGGTGCGGCTGGCGGACTCCAGCGGGTGCAGGTCGGGGCGCTTGTAGTCGTCGATCGGGGTCGGCACGGTGACGATGAAGACGTTGCAGCCGGCCAGCGCCGCGGGATCGTCGCTGAAGTCCAGCTGCGCGGCGTCGCGCAGTTCGTCCGGCGACACCTCCAGGGTGTGGTCGTGGTGTTCGCGCAGTTCCGCCACGCGCTTGCCGTTGATGTCGAAGCCCAGGGTCGGGTACTTGCGGCCGAAGGCGACCGCCAGCGGCAGGCCGACGTAGCCCAGTCCGATCACGGCGATCCTGGCCTGTTGCAGGGTGGGCAGTGGTGCGTTCATTGTTGCGGGGGTCCCCTGTGGTGTCGCGCTTTCCGGAAAGTCTAAGGGCAGGCGGGCGCGGCGCGTTCGCTGCCGTCGTCGCTGCATTGCGTTGCACAACGGCCAAACCGGCGTTTTCAGGACAGCGGGCGGGCGCATCGGCGCACGGTGGGCGCGGCGGGGTGGCCTGATCGCGCCGCGGATCGCGTACTCCCTGGAGCAGGCGCCGGCCGTGACGGCCGCGCGCGGAGCGACCTGGGGGAGTCCGGATGCGGATACTGTTGTGCGGAGGCGCCGGCTACATCGGCGCCCATGCCTATGTGGTGCTGGCCGAACGCGGCCACGACGTCGTGATCGCCGACAATTTCAGCAACAGCTCGCCGGGCGTGCTGGTCCGGCTGCAGCAGATCACCGGGCGGCCGGTGCCGTTCCAGCCGCTGGACCTGCGCGACCGCGAGGCGGTGGTCGGCTTCTTCGCCCGCCAGCCGTTCGACGCGGTGGTGCACTTCGCCGCGCTGAAGTCGGTCGGCGAGTCCTGCGAGCGGCCGCTGGACTACTTCCACAACAACATCGGCGGCACCCTCAACCTGCTGCACGGGATGCAGGCGGCGGGCGTCGGCCGCCTGGTGTTCAGCTCCTCGGCCACGGTCTACGGCGACCCGGCCAGCGTGCCGGTGCGCGAGGACGCGCGCCTGCAGGTCACCAACCCCTACGGCCGCACCAAGCTGGTGATGGAGGAACTGATCGGCGACCTGTGCCGCAGCGACCCCGGCTTCCACGCCGCCAACCTGCGCTACTTCAACCCGGTCGGCGCGCACGAGTCCGGCCTGATCGGCGAGGACCCGGCCGGCATCCCCAACAACCTGATGCCGTACATCTGCCAGGTGGCGGTGGGCCGGCGGGACCGGCTGAGCATCTTCGGCGGCGACTGGCCCACGCCCGACGGCACCGGCGTGCGCGACTACATCCACGTGATGGACCTGGCGCGCGCGCACGCCGACGCGCTGGACTACCTGGTGCGCGAGCGCGCCAACCTCACTGTCAACCTCGGCACCGGGCAGGGCGTGAGCGTGCTGCAGCTGGTCGAGGCCTTCGCCTCGGCGGCGACGCGCGAGATCCCGTACCAGATCGTCGCGCGCCGGCCGGGGGACGTGGCCGAGGTCTACGCCGACCCGTCGCTGGCCAACCGCCTGCTGGGCTGGCGGGCCGAACGGGACGTGCAGGCGATGTGCCGGGACGCCTGGCGCTGGCAGTCGCGCAATCCGCAGGGCTACCCGGCCGCCTGAGCGGGCGGCGGACCCGGCCGGTCCCGGCGGGCCGGGGTGCGGCGCCGCGCCGCAGGCTGGTGCCCGGGAGGCGATTGACTCAGAATCCGCCCAGCCCACCCTCCCTGGACCCGCTTGCTCCCCGACGCTGCGCGCGAGATGGCGGAACAGAACCGCTCACGCTATGGCCTGCGCATGTACCGGATGCGCGCGCTGGGCCTGGGGCTGGGCGCGATCTGCGTGGGGGCCGTCCTGCACGAGCACGGGGCGTCGCCGGCGCTGTGGGCGCTGCTGTTCGCCAACGGCTTCCTGTGGCCGCACCTGGCGTACCTGCGGGTACGGTCCGAGCGCGAGGCGCCCATCCAGGCCGAGTTCCAGAACCTGACCTTCGACGCCGCGATGGGCGGCTTCTGGATCGCGGCCATGCAGTTCGACGCGCTGCCCTCCGTGCTGCTCGCGGTGATGCTGACGATGGACAAGATCATCATCGGCGGCGGGCGCTTCGCCCTGCGCACGCTGGCGGCGATGGCGCTGACCTGCCTGGCCGCCAGCGCGGCCAGGGGGTTCGCTTTCCAGCCGCACACCAGTTATACCGTCGTGCTGGCCTGCCTGCCGTTCCTGGCGGTCTATCCCATGGCCATCGGCGTGGCCACGCACGCGCTGTCGCGCAAGGCGCGGCAGCAGAAGGACCTGCTGGAGAAGATGGCGCGCTTCGACGCCGCCACCGGGCTGATGAACCGCCAGCAGTGGTTGCACGCCGCCACCGCGGAACTGAAGCGCTACCACCGCCTGGGCCGCCCCGCGGTGCTGGTGCTGATCGACATCGACCGCTTCAAGGACATCAACGACGGCTACGGCCACACGGTCGGCGACGAGGTCGTGGAGGAGTTCGCGCGGCTGCTGAAGGCCTGCCTGCGCGACGCCGACACCGGCGGGCGCTACGGCGGCGACGAGTTCGGCGCGGTCCTGCCCGACACCCGCTGGGAAGAAGCCATCGTGGCGGCCGAGCGCCTGCGGCGGCAGGTCGCGGCCTGCGCGTTCTCCGCGCGCGGCCTGCGCTGCACCGTCAGCATCGGCCTGTCCGAGACCCACCCGGGCATCGCCTCGGTGTCGGACTGGATCAACAGCGCCGATGCCGCCCTCTACCGCGCCAAGGGCCGCGGGCGCGACTGCATCGTCGTGGGCTGCTGAGCCGCGGTCAGGCGAGCAGGGCGTCGACCACGGCGCCGGGCTGCTTCATCCACGCGAAGTGGTCCGCGCGCGTGCCGAGCGCGGCGTGGTGCAGCACGGCGACGCGGGCCGGGCTGTCCGGCAGCTTGGCCATCAGCGCGCGCAGCGAGCTTTCCGGCGCCAGCCAGTCATCGTCGAACAGCACGCCGTGGATCGGGACGCGGACCTGGCGCATGCCCGCTTCCAGGTCCACCGGCCAGCCGGCGGCGCGGTAGCGCCCGCTCAGGCCGACCCGCGCCCAGTCGCGGATCAGGCCGCGCGCCTCGTCGCCGCCGAACCCCAGCCGCCGTCCCGGCAGCGCCCCGCAGGCGCGCGCCAGCCACGGCGCGAACTGGTAGAAGAGCGGCAGCACGCGGCCGCGCAGCCCGAGGAACGTGCGCCAGTACGGCGTGCCGCTGCCGACCAGCCAGAGTTGCCGGAACGCCTGCGGCCGCTGGCCCAGGTGGCAGGCCGCGAGCTGCCCGCCCAGGCTGTGGCCGCCGATCAGGTGGGGCACGTCCGGCAGCGCGCGGTGCAGCGCCGCGTGGCTGAGCGGCAGGTCGGTGCCCAGCAGTTCGCGGTAGCCCCAGTCGTGGCGGCGGCCTGCGCGCAGCGAACTGCTGCCGTTGCCGCGCCATTCGTGGACGAACACCGCCACCCCGCGCGCCGCCAGCGCCTCCGCGAACGGCAGGTAGTGGCGCGCGGCCACGCCCAGCGCGGGGATCCACAGCAGGGCCGACGACGGCCTGGCCGGCACGCGCGCGAGCAGGGCGAAGGCATGGCCGCCGTCGGCGCGCAGCGGGATGTCGAGGGCGCCGACGGCGGTATCGGCATCGACGGCGTTCATGCGGCGGGCGCGGCCCCGAAGTGGTCGAGCACGAGCACGTCGCCGCGCCCGGGCCGGTAGCCCGCGCGCAACGCGGCGTGCACGTAGTCCGAGGCGGCCAGGCACGCGTCCTTCATCGGCATGCCCAGGGCGCGGCGCGCGGCGATGGCCGAGGCCAGCGTGCAGCCGGTGCCGTGCGCCTCGATCGGCAGCCGCGGGTGCGCGGTCGCGGTGATGCCGTGCGCATCGGCGTACAGGTCGACCACGTCGCCGTCGCCCGGCAGGTGGCCGCCCTTCAGGAACACCGCGCCCGCGCCGAGCGCGAGCAGGTCGGCCGCCGCGTCCCGCATCGCCGCGGCGTCGGCGATGCGCCGCCCCAGCAGCAGTTCGGCCTCGGGCAGGTTCGGCGTCAGCACGCCGGCCAGCGGCAGCAGTTGCGTGCGCAGCGCCTGCAGCGCGCTGTCCTCCAGCAGCTTGGCGCCGCTGGTGGCGACCATCACCGGGTCGACCACCACCGTGGCCGGCCGGCGGTCCCGCAGCGCATCGGCGACCACGCCGATCACCTCGGCCGTGGCCAGCATGCCCAGCTTCACCGCGCGGATGTCGAAGTCGTCGAAGCAGGCCGCGATCTGCGCGCGCAGGAAATCCATCGGCGGCACGTTCACCGCGGTCACGCCCCGCGTGTGCTGCGCGGTCAGCGCGGCGATCGCGGAAAGCCCGTGCACGCGGTGCGCGGCGAAGGTCTTCAGGTCGGCCTGGATGCCGGCGCCGCCGCCGGAATCGGAGCCGGCGATGGTGAGGGCGGAGGCGATGGGGGAGGTGGGCATCGGGGCATTATGCCGGCTGGAGATCACGCCGGGCTTCGCCCGGTATCCGGTCTTCCTCGCCCGGTCCGCGGTCGCGCCGGCGCCGCTGTGCGAAGAGTCGCCATTCCGCCGCGTCCGGGGCCGGACCAAGGCAGGGCAGGGCGCGTGCCGACGGCTGTCCCGATGGTCTCCATCGGCAGGATCGCCTGGCCGCTTCCCATGCGCCGCCGCGGACGGTTGCGCGTCCTTTCCGGCCGCCTTGATCCGGACGCGCGTCGAAGCGCTGTGGTCGAAGCCGCCGGAGGCTTCAGCCCGTGGCGCCGCCACCATCCGCCCGGTCGCCGGCCTTCGGCGCGGCGGCGGCCAGCGACGCCGCCAGCTTCAGCGCGTGCTCGAACCCGGACGCCAGGCGCATGCCGGGCGCATGCTTCTCCAGCTGCATCCGCGCGATCATCCGGTTGGGCTGCTCCTGCAGCCCCGAGACGATCAGCACGATGTGCTTGCGGTGGCAGCGTTCGGCCAGGTTCTTCAGCGCATGCACGCCGCTGGCGTCGATGTACGGCACCAGCCGCATCCGCAGGATGAACACCCGGGGCGGCTCGAAGAACCGGTCGAGCAGGCTGTCCAGCCGGTTGGCCGCGCCGAAGAACAGCGGCCCGGTGATCTGGTAGGCCTCCACGCCCCGCGGCAGGCGCAGGCGCTGCCGTTCGTCGTCCGCGCGCTCGGGGTCGTGGCCGGGCAGGTCGTCGTCGACGGCGCGCACGCCCGAGCTGATCTCCACGCTCTCGGCCATGCGGTGCATGAAGATCAGCGTCGCCACCACCAGCCCCACCTCGATGGCGACGGTCAGGTCGAAGAACACGGTCAGCGCGAAGGTCAGCAGCAGCACGATGCGGTCGCCCCACGGCGCCGACAGCGTGTGGCGGAAGTTCTCCGCCTCGCTCATGTTCCAGGCCACCACCAGCAGCACCGCCGCCAGCGCCGCCAGCGGCACGTAGCGCATCAGCGGCGCCAGCAGCAGCATGAAGCCCAGCAGGAACGCCGCGTGCAGCATGCCGGCCACCGGCGAGCGCGCGCCGGCGCGGATGTTGGTGGCGGTGCGGGCGATGGCGCCGGTGGCCGGCAGGCCGCCGAACAGCGCGCTGCCGATGTTGGCCACGCCCTGCGCGACGAGTTCGCCGTTGGAACGGTGGCGGCCGCCGGTCATGCCGTCGGCGACTACCGCCGACAGCAGCGATTCCACCCCGGCCAGGAAGGCGATGGTGAACGAACTCGGCAGCAGCTCAAGCGTGCGTTCGAACGGAATGCGCGGGACGTCGAAGACGGGCAGCGCCGAAGGCAGTTCGCCGAAGCGCGAGCCGATGGTCTCGGCCGGCAGGCCGAAGGCGACGCTGGCCGCGGTGCAGGCCAGCAGCGCGATCAGGAAGCCCGGCCACTTCGGCCGCCAGCGCCGCAGCGCCACGATCGCCGCCAGCCCCAGCACGGTCAGCGCGACCGCCGCCGGCTGCGCGGTCGCGACGTGCTGGCCGTAGGCGATCCAGCGCGGGACGAACTCGGCCGGCAGCGCCTCCATGCGCAGGCCCAGCGCGTCCTTGACCTGGCTGGAGAAGATGCTGACCGCGATGCCGGCGGTGAAGCCGGTGATGACCGGCTGCGGCATGTACTTCATCAGCGTGCCCAGCCGCAGCAGGCCGGCGGCGACCAGCATCAGCCCGGCCAGCAGCGTGCACAGGATCAGCCCGCCGAAGCCGAACCGCTCGATCACCACGAACACGACCGGGACGAAGGCGGCGGTCGGCCCGCCGATCTGCACCCGCGACCCGCCCAGCGCCGAGATCAGGAAGCCGGCGACGACGGCCGTGTACAGCCCCTTCTCCGGCCCGGCGCCGCTGGCGATGGCCAGCGCCATGGCCAGCGGCAGGGCGACGATGGCGACGGTCAGCCCGGCGACGGCGTCGGCGTGGAGGTCGCGCCAGCCGTAGCCTTCGCGCAGCGCGGTGTACAGCTTGGGAACGAACTGCGACAGGTACTGGCGTGCGGTGGCGGTCGGCATCGGCATCCCCATGGTTCGCGGTGTTTCAGGGCGTCTCCGGCGGTTCCTGCGCGCCCGGCCGGTAGCCGCCGCGCGCGCCGGCATGCGCGGGCGACGGCCGCATCGTCCAGTGGCGGTACAGCACGTAGCCGACGCCGGTCAGGCCGGTCAGCGCCGCCGGGATCAGCAGCGCGCGGTAATGCAGCGCGCGGAACAGCCACGCGCCGGCGATGCCGCCGGCGAGGAAGCCGCTGATGATCAGCGCGCTCAGCATCAGCCGGCGCACCGGCAGCGGCATGCCGCGCAGCGCGTGCCCCAGGCCGATGCCCAGGTCGGTGAACATGCCGCTCAGGTGGGTGGTGCGCACCACCGCGCCGCTGTAGGTGGTGACCATGGCGTTCTGCAGGCCGCAGGCCATCGCCGCCAGCAGCGCGCCGTTGAGTTGCTGCTTCATGAACAACGGCACCGAGGCCGCCAGCAGCAGCGCTTCCACCGTCAGCGCCACGCCGTAGCGGCGGCCCAGGCGCAGGGTGCTGTCCTGGACTATCAGGCCGCTGACCATCGCGCCCAGGCTGAAAGCGATCAGGATCGCCCACAGGTGCCGCACCGCGCGCCAGTCGCCACCGGCCAGCGCCGCGCCCAGCAGGCTGGTGGTGCCGGTCAGGTGGCTGACCGCCTGGTGCTCGAAGCCCAGGTAGCCGATCACGTTGACCATGCCGGCGACGCACGCCAGCGTGACCGCGCCCACCCAGACCCAGCGTGGCAGCCGCACGCCCATCGCCTCAGCGCGGCCTCCGTGCGTCACGGAAGGGAGCGGTCGCCGGCATCAGGCCGGCTCCTTCAGGCGCACGCCGCGGCCGCGGCCCCGGCTGGGCGCGTCGTTGCCGACCAGTTCGATCCCGGCCGCGTCGAGCGCGTCGATCACCTTCATCAGCGTACCGATCACGCCGCGGACCGTGCCGTCGCTGGCTTCCATGCGCTGGATGGTGGGCAGCGACACGCCGGCCAGCTCGGCCAGCCGGCGCTGGTCGATGCCGAGCAGGGCACGGGCGGCACGCATCTGGGAGGCGGTGATCATGGCGGGGTCGCGGGGGGAGCCTGCCGGCATTTTCGATCCATCCGGCATGCCGATGCAATCCTGGTATCGGTATAGTGATGTTTAAAACATCATGCACGTGTCCGGGCGACGGTGATCGCCGACGGCGTAGTCGTGCCAGGCCGCCGCCCCCCGGACGCATCGCTTCACCCACCTGTGGTGGTGCGTGGCCGCTGGAGGAGGGAATCGTTACGTCAGGCACCCGGTCGAGCGCCTGCCGCGCAGCGCCGGCCAGCATGTTGGTGCGCAAGCAGAGGCGCATGACCATGGGGCGCCTGCCGGATTCGCCAGCGGTCACGTCGTCATTCGGGAACGGTGCGGCGCGCAGCGTGGCTCCGGATGGCGGCTCAACTCTCGTTGTAGCTGCGGTCCAGCAAGGGCTTGGCTTTCTCTAAGTCGGCGTTCGATGCCAGCGTGATTTCGAGATCGCCGGTACCCCAGTGTCCGATCTGCCGCACGTCGCGGCTGAAGCCGGGTTCCAGCGCCACCGTGTCGGGATCGACCTTGAGCATGACCAGCATCCTGTTCGGGTAGAGCACGACACTGGCGAAGTTCTTGAGCCGCCGGAAGGCCGTGTACAGCTTCAGCCGCCGCTCCTGCACGTCGTCGCCCAGCGCCATCAGGTAGGCGGCGAGCGATTCGTACACGGCGCGGATCTCCGGCGTGGCGAGCGCGAACTGCTCGTCGAACGACTTGTCCTTGCTGCTGGAGCGTGGCCTTGCCGGCGCCACCGCCGCCGGCTTGGCGGCGGTGGCGTCGCTCACGCTGACCGCGTTGACCAGTTCCAGTAGCAGCAGGTCGTCGTCGAAGAGCTTGTAGCGGAGCAGTTCGATGTTGCGCGGAATCTGTTGCACGGCGTGCTGGTCGTAGCGGGTGAAGTCGGCCGCGATGCACAGCAGGCGCGTGCCGCTCCAGTCGATGGCGTCGGCGACGTCCTTGTCCAGCCTTTCCATGACCAGCCAGCGGAATTCCGCCTGGTGGTCCAGCAGCCAGTCCAGGTAGAACAACCCCTGGTTGATGACGTTCTCGTTGCTCTGGCGCTTGTATTCGACGATGACCGGGCAGTTGTTCTCGTCCAGGCCCAGCGAGTCGATCCTGCCCTTGTGGGTCTTGCCGGTGGCGTATTCGCTGGCCAGGAAACGCACGCCCAGAAAGGCCGGCATGTGCGTCTCGATCAGGGATTGCAGCTGCTTCTCGACGGGCGCGGACCTGCCCGGGAGCTCGAGCGCCTTCCCGGGCGACAGCCTGAACAACTGTATCTCGCTCATGCGGATTCCTTTCGTCGCCGGCGCCTAGAGCACTTCCGACGCGTAATCCGCCAGCCGCGAGCGCTCGCCGCGCCGCAGGGTGATGTGCGCGCTGTGCGCCCAGTCCTTGAAGCGGTCCACGGCGTAGGTCAGACCGGAGGTCGTCTCGGTGAGGTAGGGCGTGTCGATCTGCTCCACGTTGCCCAGGCAGACGATCTTGGTGCCGGGGCCGGCGCGGGTGACCAGCGTCTTCATCTGCTTGGGCGTGAGGTTCTGCGCCTCGTCCAGGATCAGGTAGCGGCTCAGGAAGGTGCGGCCGCGCATGAAGTTCATCGAGCGGATCTTGATGCGCGAGGCCAGCAGGTCGTTGGTGGCCGCGCGGCCCCAGGCGCCGCCCTCCTGGTTGTGCGTCAGCACTTCCAGGTTGTCGGTCAGCGCGCCCATCCACGGCGTCATCTTTTCCTCTTCCGTGCCGGGCAGGAAGCCGATGTCCTCGCCAACGCTCACCGTCGCGCGGGTCATGATGATCTCGCGGTAGCGCTGCTGGTCCATGGTCTGCGCCAGGCCGGCGGCCAGCGCCAGCAGGGTCTTGCCGGTGCCGGCGGTGCCGAGCAGGGTGACGAAGTCGATCTCCGGGTCCATCAGCGCGTTGAGCGCGAAGTTCTGCTCGCGGTTGCGCGCGGTGATGCCCCACACCGCGTGCTGGCCGTGGCGGAAGTCGTCGACGATCTGCAGCGTGGCCTTGCCGCCGTCCACGCGCGCGACGCGGAACTCGGATTCGTCGTCGCCGGGCAGGTAGAGGTACTGGTTGGCGTGCCAGTCGGTGCCTTCGCCCATCGCCACTTCGTAGTAGGTGCGCCCCTTGTCGGTCCACGACTTCAGGTCCTTGCCGTGGCGCTGCCAGAAATCCTCCGGCAGCGCGGTGGCGCCGGTGTAGAGCAGGCTGAAGTCGTCCAGCGCGCGGTCGTTCTCGTAGTCCTCCGACACGATCCCGGCGATCGCCGCCTTGATGCGCAGGTTGATGTCCTTGGAGACGAACACCACCGGGATCTCCGGCTCCTGCTCCTTCAGCGCCAGGATCGCGCCGAGGATGGCGTTGTCCGGGATGACCGCGCCGAAGCTCTTGCCGGCCTCGAAGTGGCTGGTCTGGAAGCGCAGCAGGCCGGCGCTCTGCTTGCCGCGCAGCTGCAGGCTGTTGGGTTGCAGCAGCGGGATGCCGGCGGCCAGGTTGTCCAGCCCGGAGGCCTCGACCAGTTCGTTGAGGAAGCGGCTGACCTGCCGCGCGTTGCGGCTGGCTTCCGAGGTGCCCTTCTTGCCGTTGTCCAGTTCCTCGATCACCTGCATGGGCAGGTAGACGTCGTGCTCCTCGAACTTGAACAGCGCGGTGGGGTCGTGCATCAGCACGTTGGTGTCCAACACATAGATACGCTTGCTTCGGGTCATGCGGGCAACCTCATCGATGACGATGTGTGAACACGGGCGTTTTTTCCGCGGACAGCAGCGAGCCACCATGGCCCGCCGCGGCGCGGGATGGTGGAGGGGGTGGAAGGGGATTCGGTCACTGGGCCTGGAGCGCCTTCAGGGCTTCCAGCACGGCGTCGGCATGGCCCGGGACCTTCACGCCGCGCCATGCCTGCGCGATGCGGCCGTCCGGCGAGACCAGGAAGGTGCTGCGCACCACGCCCAGCACCTTGCGGCCGTACATGTTCTTCTCGTGGATCACGTCGAACGCCTTGCACAGCGCTTCGTCGGCGTCGCTGACCAGCGGGAACTCGAATCCCTGCCTGGCGCAGAAGTTGTCGTGCGACTTCACCGAGTCGCGCGAGACGCCCAGCACGGCGGCGCCGAGCTTCCTGAACTTCGGCAGCAGCGCGTTGAAGTCCAGGCCCTCGGTGGTGCAGCCCGGGGTGCTGTCCTTCGGATAGAAATACAGCACCAGCCACTGGCCGGCGTAGTCGGCGAGGGTGGCGGTCCCGCCGCCGGACAGCGCCAGCGGCAGTTTCAGGGTCGATTTGTCGAGCTTGCCCGATTTCATTCGGCTTCGCGGGTAGGGGGGCTTTCGAGGTTCCCGATGCGCTTCTTCAGCTTCGAGATTTCGGATTGCTGGCCAAGGAAGAGCGCCAATACGACAAAGAACAGTACGAACTCCACGTCGCGCGCTCCTTCGTGTCAGAACTTCATCGGGTCCATGATCGCGTCCAGGTTCAGGTGGTCGCAGAATTCGAGGAAGTCGTCGCGCAGCGCGGCGATGTGCATGTTGGCCGGCACGCCGATCGTCACCTGCGCCGAGAACATCTCCGCGCCGGTCTGCATGGCGCGGTAGCGCGTGCTCTGCAGGTTCTCGATGGTGATGCCCTGGCGGTCGAAGAAGTCGGCCAGCTGGAACAGGATGCCCGGCTTGTCGGCGGCCACCACTTCCACGATGTAGGGCAGCAGGTTGGACTGCACCACCTTCGGGCCGGTGCGGTAGAACACCAGCTTCAGCCCCTCGTCGCGCTCCAGCCGCGAGAGCATCGCCTCCAGCTTCGCCACCGCGTCCCACGAGCCCGTCGCCAGCGCGGTGACGGAGACGTCGCGGCCGACCGTGGACAGCCGCGCGTCCACCAGGTTGCAGCCGCTGTCGGCGATCCGGCGCGTCACCGACAACAGCGGCGACTCCGGATGCGTCGTGTAGGCGGTGATCAGGAGGTGGTTTTCGGTCGGCGAAGGCCGGGGCGTGGAATCGGTCAAAGGAGCTTCCGGCATTGCGTCAGGCTGAATGGCGGCCGGGCAGCGGCCCGGCGACGCTGGCAGCATACTTGCCCGCCCTTTGAACCCGCAAGTAACATGCGGCCGACATCGCAGGCGGACCGGGATAACCGCGCTTACTGGCGCGCCGGACCGCCGGATCCTCCCACCGAGACCGTCCCTTGCACCTTTCCGGCAGCATCACCGCACTGGCTACGCCGTTCCTGGCGTCGGGCGAACTCGACCTGGAAGCCTGGCGCGCGCTGCTGAAACAGCAACGGGACGGCGGCACGCAGGGCGTGGTGGTGGCGGGATCGACCGGCGAGGCCGCCGCGCTGTCCGACGACGAATACGACGCCCTGCTGCGCATCGCCGTGGAGGACGTGCGCGGCCGCGTGCCGGTGTTGGCCGGCACCGGCCAGATGAACACCGCCCGGACCATCGCCGCCACCCGCCGCGCGGCGGCCGCCGGCGCCGAGATCGCGCTGGTGGTGACGCCGCCCTACGTGCGGCCCACGCAGGCCGGCCTGGTGGCGCACTACCGCGCCGTCGCCGACCAGGGCGGGTTGCCGGTGGTGCTGTACAACGTGCCGGGCCGCACCGGCTGCGACCTGCTGCCGGAGACGGTCGCCGAACTCGTCGCCCATCCGAACATCGTCGGCATCAAGGAAGCGCGCCCGGAACCCGAGCGCATGGCGGCCCTGCTGGCGCTGCGCCGCCCGGGCTTCGCCGTCCTCGGCGGCGACGACGCCACCGCGGCGCGCGCGATGCTGGCCGGCGCCGACGGCCTGGTCTCGGTCGGCTCCAACGCGCTGCCGCGGACCTTCCGCCGCCTGTGCGACCTCGCCCGCGCGGGCAGGGTCGCCGACGCCGCCGCGCTGGATGCGCAGCTGCAGGAGATCTACGCCTTCCTCGGCGTGGAATCCAATCCCATCCCGGTGAAGGCGCTGCTGCAGCGGGCGGGCTTCGGCCACGGCCTGCGCCTGCCGCTGCTTTCGCTGTCCGCGTCCCATACCGACACCGCCGACCGCCTGGCCACCCTGGCGCAGGCGCTGGAAGCACAATCCAGCCGCGACACCCTCGCGGCCTGAACCCAGGAGAACCCCATGCGTCTTTCGTCTTCCCTCGTGCGTCCGCTTGCCCTGGTGCTGCTGGTCGTGTCCGTCGCCGGCTGTTCCTGGTTCAAGAAGGGAGCGAAGGGCGATTACGCGCTGGCGCCGGAAGCGCGCCCGCTGGAAGTGCCGCCGGACCTCAACCTGCCCAACACCAGCGGCGCGATGCAGGTGCCGGGGACCGGGCAGGCCGCGGCCACGGGCGGCGCGGCGGTGGCGCCGGCGGCCGGCGGCTTCACTGTCGCCGGCAGCCGCGACGAGGCCTTCGCCCGTGTCGGCGAAGCGCTCGAAGCCGTGGAGGGCGTGACCATCGCCAGCCGCGCGCAGCTGCTCGGCACCTACGACGTGAGCTACGAGGGCGCCAGCTTCCTCGTGCGCGTGTCGGCGGTGGAGGCGGGCGCCTACGTGTCGGCGGTCGATCCGCGCGGCCTGCCCGCCACCGGAGCGGCGCCGGCGAAGCTGCTGGCCGCGCTGAAGGCCGCCATCGGCGGCTGATCCGCACTCGCCGCGCGGCAACGGAAAAGGGCGCCGTCGGCGCCCTTTTTCCTGTCTGCACGCGGAACCGGAACCGGTCCGCGGATCAGCGCTCCAGCAGCGGCAGCTTGTCCGGCTTGCCTTCCCATTCCTTCGCGTCCGGCAGCGGATCCTTGCGCGTGGTGATTACCGGCCAGGCGCGCGAGAGTTCGGCGTTGAGCGCGACGTAGCCTTCCTGGCCCGCCGGCACGTCGTCCTCCGGGTAGATGGCGTTGATGGGGCATTCGGGTTCGCACAGCGTGCAGTCGATGCACTCGTCCGGGTCGATCACCAGGAAGTTCGGCCCTTCGTGGAAACAGTCCACCGGACAGACTTCCACGCAGTCGGTGTACTTGCACTTGATGCAGTTTTCGGTGACGACGAAGGGCATGAAGACGCGGGCTCGAACGGAAACCGCGCAAGTTTAATGCAGGCGGCGCGCCGAGGTGAGAAAGCTTCTCGGCATGCGCGGCGCGCGCGGCCGTCATCGCGACGCGATGACGCAGCTTCGGCCATCCTCTCCGGGAACGCGGCCCGCATGCGCACGCGGGCCGCGGCCCCTGCAACGGAGAAGGCCTGCGGATCGCCATTGTTCCGTTAATGAAACAAATAGTCGGTTGATGGCGGCTTTATCCCATCCATGACCGCATCCATCCTGTGCGCCACCGCCACCACCCGAGGAGTTCCGCCATGATCACCCTGCGTCCCGCCGAAGCCCGCGGCCATGCCGACCACGGCTGGCTGGATTCGTGGCACAGCTTCTCGTTCGCCGACTACGTCGACGACCGGCACGTCCACTGGGGTCCGCTGCGCGTGATCAACGAGGACCGCGTGGCTGCCGGCCGCGGCTTCGGCCAGCACGGCCACCGCGACATGGAGATCGTCAGCTACGTGCTGGAAGGCGCGCTCGGCCACAAGGACTCGATGGGCAACAGTTCCAGCATCGTGCCGGGCGACGTGCAGCGCATGAGCGCGGGCACCGGCGTGCAGCATTCGGAGTTCAACTACAGCGAGACCGGCACCACGCATTTCCTGCAGATCTGGATCATCCCCGACCGGCAGGGCGTGCAGCCCTCGTACGAGGAGAAGGCCTTCCCGGCGACCGACAAGCAGGGGCGCCTGCGCCTGGTCGTCAGCCCGGACGGCGCCGACGGCTCGGTCACGATCCACCAGGACGCGCGGATGTACGCGGGGCTGTTCGACGGCAGCGAGAAGGCCGAACTGCCGCTGGCCGAAGGGCGGCTGGGCTACGTGCACGTGGCGCGCGGCGAGGCGACCGTCAACGGCAAGGCGCTGAAGGCCGGCGACGCGCTGCTGTACGAAGGCGAGCCGCTGGTCAGCGTCGAGCGCGGCATCGGCGCGGAAGTGCTGGTGTTCGACCTGCCGCGGATGGAATAGGCGGCAGAAGCATCGGGGCTGAAGCCCCTCCTGCAGAAGGCCTGCGTTGTAGGAGGGGCTTCAGCCCCGACCGCAACCCGCCGGCAGAAGGTTTCATGCCGAAGGCGCCCCCCCTCGGCCACGCCCCCCGGCACGGCTCGGACCCGACGATGCCTGCGTGCCGCGGCCCATGCCGAAGCGGCATCCCCCTCATCCGTGCAGCTTGATGGCCGTCTCCGCGACGCGCCGTCCCTGGTAGCGGGCGCCGTCCAGTTCGTTCTGCGTGGGCTGGCGCGCGCCGTCGCCGCCGGCGATGGTGGTGGCGCCGTAGGGCGAGCCGCCGGTGACGTCGTCCAGCTTCGTCTGGCCGGCGAAGCCGTAGTCCAGCCCCACCACCACCATGCCGAAGTGCAGCAGGTTGGTGATGATGGAGAACAGCGTGGTTTCCTGGCCGCCATGCTGGGTGGCGGTGGAGGTGAACGCCGCGCCGACCTTGCCGTGCAGCGCGCCCTTGGCCCACAGGCCGCCGGCCTGGTCGAGGAAGTTGGCCATCTGCGAGGACATCCGGCCGAAGCGCGTGCCGGTGCCGACGATGATGGCGTCGTAGTCGGCCAGTTCCGCGATGGTGGCGACGGGCGCGGGCTGGTCGAGCTTGTAGTGCGAGGCCTTCGCCACGTCCGCGGGCACGAGCTCGGGCACGCGCTTGATGTCGACGCTGGCGCCGCCGGCGCGCACGCCCTCGGCCACGGCGGCGGCCATGGTTTCGATGTGCCCGTAGGCGGAGTAGTACAGGATCAGGACCTTGGCCATCGCGCGGCTCCCGGGGGCGGCAGGAAGGAGGCGCGGCCGGAAGGCCGTGCCGCGGCACAGGGTCACGCGCGGCGGGTTACCGCGGCGTGCAGGCGGCGTGTAACGCGCCGCGGCGGGCCGGGTGTTTGATGGAGGACGCGCGCGGAGTATTCCCGGCGAAGTCGCTCCGGCGACGGCGAGCCGCCGGGTTTCCGCACGCTTAAGGAGTTCTTAAAGACGGCACGGGAGCATGGCCGGGCCGGGTATCCGGTCCCCCACCGCCGAGGCCCCCCATGAGCGCGTTGCGCGCCTGCACGCCGTTGCTGTTGCTGCTGCCGTTTTCCGCCTTCGCCCAGGTCGTCGAACGTACCGACAGGCAGGCCCACGACCGGCTGCCCTCGCGCTGGAGCGCCGGCGTGGCGGTCGTCCATCGCGACAGCGAATACGCGGGCGAGGGCACGCGCACGCGCTTCTATCCGAACATCGCCTACGACGGCGACCGCTTCTACCTGCGCGGCGCCGCCCTCGGCTACCGCGCCTATACGGACGACCGCGTCGAACTGCGCACCTTCATCGCCGGCCGGCTGGACGGCATCGATGCCGACGATTTCGGCGCGGCCGAACTGGCCCGGCGCGGCGTGGACCGGCGCCTGCTGGCGGACCGCGACGACAGCGTCGACATCGGCATCGGCGCCACCTGGAAGGGCGCGGCCGGCAAGCTGGACCTGGACGTGCGCGCCGACGTCGCCGGCGCCAGCGACGGCTACGCCCTCGCGCTGGACTACAGCCGCCCGCTGGCGCTGGGACGCGCGACGCTGGTGCCTTCGGTAGGCGTGGTGCGCCTGTCGGCCGGCATGGCCGACTACTACTACGGCACGCTGGACGCGGAGATCGCGCGCGGCGTGGTGGCCTACCGGCCCGGCGCCGCCACCGTGCCGCGCGCCAGCCTGAGCCTGATCCAGCCCTTCGCCCGTCGCTGGGCGCTGCTCGCCAACCTGGAATACCGCGCCTTGCCCGACGCCCTGCGCGACAGCCCGCTGGTCGAGGCGGGCAAGGACCGCAGCGCGTCGCTCTTCATCGGCGTGTCGCGCGGGTTCTGACGTGCGTCCCGTTCCTTCTCGTCCCCCTGCCGGAGCCGCTCCCATGCCCGCCCGACTTTCCCGTGCCGCCACGGCACCGATCCTCCGCCCGCTGTCCGCGGTGGCGTCCGTGCCGCCCGGCGGCGCGCCCGGCCACGACGTCGATGTCCGCCGCGTCACCCGCGCGCAGGCGGCCGCGCTGATGCACCTGCACGACCGCCAGATGGCCGAACTGCCGGCCGCGCGGGGCACGCGCCCGCGCGCCGGCGTGCTCGAACTGATGGAAGCGCTGTTCGAGCCGCCGTTGCGCGCGTGGGCGTGGATCGCGGAACGCCGCGGCGAACCGGTCGGCTATGCCTTCGCGACCGTCGGCTTCTCGATGATCGAGCGGGCGTACTACTTCAACCTGGAGGCGCTGTTCGTCCCGGCGGAGGCGCGCCCGTCCGGCATCGCCGCGGCCCTGTTCGACCGGGCACGGCGCATGAGCGGCGAACTCGGGTGCGCGGACCTGCGCTGGCAGGTGCCGGTGGGGCAGGGCGACGCGCAGATCGCGGTGCCGGGGCACGCCGCCGCCGCGACGGTGATCCAGTACGTGTTCCCGGCGCCGGAGGGCGGCCGCGATGACTGACGCGCCGCGGGACATCGAGGTCGCGATGCCGGCGCGGCCCGGACGCCGGCGCTGGCGGCGCATCGCCGCGGCCGCGTGCGTGTCCGCGACCGCGGTCGTCTACGCGGGCCTGTCGGGCTGCAGCACGGTGCCGTATCCGCAGTCGCCGCAGTTCGGCGAGGACGGCTTCCAGAACGTGCGCAAGCCGCGCCCGCTGGGCTGGCGCGAGACCGGCCGGCTCTGGTGGGATTTCCTGGTCGGCGGCAAGCCGGCGGGCACGGTGCCGACGCGCGGGATCCCGGTGCAGGCGGTGACGCCGGCGCAGCTGGACGCGGCGCCGGACGGCACGCTGTACCGGCTGGGCCACTCCACCGTGCTGCTGAAGCTGGACGGCCGCCACTGGCTGACCGATCCGGTGTTCGCCGAACGCGCGTCGCCGGTGCGGTGGGCCGGGCCGAAGCGCTTCCATGCGCCGCCGCTGACGATCGAGCAGTTGCCGCGGCTGTCGGCGGTGGTGCTCTCGCACGACCACTACGACCACCTGGACCGGGACGCCGTGCGCGCGCTGGCGGCGAAGACGGACGTGTTCCTGGCGCCGCTCGGCGTCGGCGACCGCCTGGTGCGCTGGGGCGTGCCGCGCGCGCAGGTGCGCCAGCTGGACTGGTGGGACGAGGTCGTGCTGCATGGCGTGCGCTTCACCGCCACGCCGTCGCAGCACTTCTCCGGCCGCACGCCGTTCGACCGCAATGCGACGCTGTGGGCCTCGTGGGTGATCCAGTCGGACGGACTGCGGATCTTCTTCAGCGGCGACACCGGCTATTTCGACGGCTTCCGCACCATCGGCGAACGCCTGGGCCCGTTCGACATCACGCTGCTGGAATGCGGCGCCTACGATCGCCGCTGGCAGGACGTGCACATGCTGCCCGAGCAGACGCTGCAGGCGCACCGGGACCTGGGCGGCCGGTGGCTGCTGCCGGTCCACAACAGCACCTTCGACCTGGCGTTCCATGGCTGGAGCGAGCCGATGGAGACGCTGTACACGCTCTCGCGGCAGGCGGGCGTGGACATCGCCACCCCAGTGATCGGGCAGCCGCTGGCGATCGCCGGGCCGCAGGGCACGCGGCCGTGGTGGCGCGGCGAATAGCGCGGAAGGCCGCGGCTCAGGTGTCCGGCGCGGCGCGGAAGCCGACCGTGCAGCCGAAGCCGCGGCCGGCGATGCCGTCGCCGGCGCGGAGCGTCGCCTCGTGCGCCTGGGCGATGCGCTGCACCAGCGACAGGCCGATGCCGCTGCCGCGCTCGCCGTTGCCGTGGCTGCCGCGGAAGAAGCGCTCGAAGATGCGCTCGTGTTCCTCCGGCGGCACGCCGGGGCCGTTGTCGCGCACCGCCAGCCACGCCTGCGTGCCGCCGGCGTCGAGGCCGCAGGCGATCTCGATGCGCGCGCCTTCGCCGGCGTAGCGCACCGCGTTGTCCAGCAGGTTGCGGGCGAGGATGCCGAGGTCGTCCAGGTCGCCGCGGACGTCGGCCGGCTCGGCATGGACAGCGAGCGTCTGCCCGCGCCGCGCCGCCATCGACTCGAACTCGCGCGCGACCATCGTCACCACGTCGGGCAGCGGCACGACCGGGCGGTCTTCGCGCAGCGGCGAGGCGTCCACGCGTGCGGAGTCCAGCAACTGCTGCGCCAGCCGCGAGGTGCGCTGGATGCCCTGCGCCAGCTGCCCGAGCGCGGCGTGCGCATCGGCCTGGGTGCCGGCGCGCAGCGCGACCTGGGTCTGGGTGAGCAGCGCCGCCAGCGGCGTGCGCAGCTCGTGCGCGGCGTCGGCCAGGAACTGGCGTTCGCCGCGCATCGCGTGGGCGAGGCGTTCGAGCAGCAGGTTGAACGAATCCACCAGCGGCCGGATCTCGCGCGGCAGGCCCGCCGACGGCAGCGGCGCCAGGTCGTGCGCGTCGCGCTGCGCCATGTCCCGGCGCAGGCGGTTCATCGGCCGCAGGCTCCAGTGGATCGCCAGGCCCACCGTGGCGGCCAGCACCAGCAGGATGCCGATCCCGCTCCACAGGCTCACCTTGACCCAGTGCGCCAGCTCCGCGCGCATGGCGGACTGCGCCATCCCCGCCTGCACCTGGATGCGCCCGCTGGCGTCGCTGACGGCGTACACGCGCCAGGCTTCGCCCGCCACCTCGCTGACCACGAAGCCGGGCTGGAAGTCCGGCCGCAGCGGCTGCAGCGGCGCGCCGGCCGACAGCACCACCGGATTGCGCCGGCCGAGGATCCAGACCTGGTAGCGCAGGACCTCGAACTTGCGGCCCGCGGTGCTGGGACGGGTGGGCAGCTGCAGCCGCGGGCCTTCGTCCAGCGCGTCGAGGTTGGCCGGCATCGACATCAGGATCTGCTCGCCGACCTCCTGCAGGAAGAGGTCGGCGTGGCCCTGCTGCTGGCGGGTCATCTGGAAGTGCTGGCCGCCCAGCCAGCAGGCCCAGCCCAGCGCCAGCGGGGTCATCACCGCCAGCAGCAGCTTGGACTTGAGCGAACGGCTCATTCGCCGTCCCCCAGCCGGTAGCCGAACCCGTGCACGGTGGCGATGACGCCCTCGCCGAGCTTCCTGCGCAACTGGTGGACGTACACGGCGATGGTGTTGCTCTCGATCGCGCCGTCGCCGCCATAGACCAGCGACTCCAGCGTCTCGCGCGCGATCACCCGCCCGGGCCGTTCCATCAGCGCCAGCAGGGTGCGGTACTCGTGCACGCCGAGCTTGACCGGGCGGCCGTCCTGGCGGACCGAGCGGTCCGCCGGATCCAGCACGATGCCGCCGTGGCGCAGCACCGGCGCCACCCGGCCTTGCGTGCGCCGGACCACCGCGCGCAGGCGCGCGCCGAGTTCGCCGGTCTCGAACGGCTTGACGATGTAGTCGTCGGCGCCGGCGTCGAGGCCGCGCACGCGGTCGCTGAGCTGGTCGCGGGCGGTGATGATCAGCACCGGGGTGGTGTCGTAGCGCTGGCGCAGGGCGGCCAGCACGTCCAGGCCGGAGCCGCGCGGCAGGCCCAGGTCCAGCAGCACCGCGGTGTAGCCGTGGTCGACCAGCGCCAGCCGCGCCGCGGTGGCGTCGCCGGCGCGGTCGATGGACCAGCCGTCCTGCGCCAGCGCGGCGGCCAGCGCGTCGCCGAGCATGCGATCGTCTTCAACCAGGAGCAGGCGCGACACGGGCGGCCCTCGGGCGATGGCGGGGGATCCCATGCTAGGGCGAAGCGATTAAACCGTCTTTAATGGCGCCCGCCGCGGGGCGCGGAAACGCAAAACCCCGCCGGAGCGGGGTCTTGATCGTTCCACCGGACCGCGGTTCTCGACCCGCGGCCTTGCCGGATGGCGCTCCCTAGGGGACTCGAACCCCTGTTTTAGCCTTGAGAGGGCCACGTCCTAACCACTAGACGAAGGGAGCGTTTTTGGTGAAACCGGCGTAGCGGATTAGTATAGGCGGCGACTCGGCCGAGGGCAATCCATCCCGGCGGCCGCGTGACCCACCACATGGAACCGCCGCTATTACGCCGCCCACCGCTCTGCGAACCATCCCCCGCGACCAGCACACGATCTCGCGCAAGGACATCAGCCCGAACGCGCTGCGCGTGCTCTACCGCCTGCGGGACGCGGGATTCCAGGCGTACCTGGTGGGCGGGGCGGTGCGCGACCTGCTGGTCGGCGGCCACCCCAAGGACTTCGACGTCGCCACCGACGCCACCCCCGAGCAGGTCCGCCAGCAGTTCCGCAACTGCCGGCTGATCGGCCGCCGCTTCCGGCTGGCGCACGTGGTGTTCGGGCGCGAGATCATCGAGGTCGCCACCTTCCGCGCCAACAGCGACGACGGCAGCGGCGACCGCGAGATGGACAACGGCCGGCTGGTCCGCGACAACGTCTACGGCACGGTGGAGGACGACGCGGTCCGCCGCGACTTCACCGCCAACGCGCTGTACTACGCCATCGACGACTTCTCCGTGCGCGACTACGTCGGCGGCTTCGAGGACGTGATGGCGCGCCGGCTGAAGCTGATCGGCGACCCGGAACTGCGCTACCGCGAGGACCCGGTGCGCATGCTGCGCGCGGTGCGGCTGGCCGCCAAGCTGGGCTTCGAGATCGACCCCGACACCGCCGCGCCGATCGCGCCGCTGGCGCCGCTGCTGGCCGAGGCCGCGCCGGCGCGGCTGTTCGAGGAGATCCTGAAGCTGTTCCTGTCCGGCCACGGCGTGGCCAGCTTCGAAGGGCTGGAGCGCTTCGGCCTGCTGAAGGTGATGTTCCCCGAGACCGCCGCCGCGCTGGCGTCCAACCGCAGCGGCGCGCTGCGCCGGATGGTGCTGGCGGGACTGGCCGGGACCGACCAGCGCGTGGCCAATGAAGAGCCGGTGTCGCCGGCGTTCCTGTTCGCGCTGCTGCTGTGGCCGGCGTACTGCCGCGCGCTGATGGGGCTGCAGGCGCAGGGCGTGCATGCCGAGGAGGCGCAGCGCCGCGCCGCCGACCGGGTCACCCTGCACCAGTTGAACACGGTGGCGCTGCCGCGCCGCTTCTCGCTGCCGATGCAGGAGATCTGGCTGCTGCAGACGCGGTTCGGCAACCGCCAGCGCAAGCGGGTGACGCGGCTGCTGTCGCATCCGCGCTTCCGCGCCGCGTTCGATTTCCTGGTGCTGCGGCTGGCGGCGTCGCCGGAGCATGCGGAGGACGTGGCGTTCTGGCGCGAGGCGCAGACGCAGTCCGGCGAGGAACTGGACGCCGCGCTCGGCGTCGCCGCGTCGGCCGACGCCTTCGCCGACGAGGACGCGGCGCCGTCCAAGCGTCGCCGCCGCCGTCGCCGCCGCACCGCGGCCGCATCGCCCGAATGACCCGGCACGTCCAGGCCTGCGTCGGCCTGGGAGCCAACCTCGGCGATGCCGCCGGCACGCTGCGGCAGGCGGTCGAGGCGCTGGACCGCCGCGAAGGCGTGGCCGTGCGCGCGGTGTCGCGCTTCTACCGCACGCCGGCCTGGGGCCGGGAAGACCAGCCCGATTTCATCAATGCCGTCGTGCTGCTGGACACGGGCCTGTCGCCGCGCGCGCTGCTGGACCTGCTGCTGGCGGTGGAAGCCGACTTCGGCCGCCATCGCGTCGCGGGCGAGCGCTGGGGCCCGCGCACGCTGGACCTGGACCTGCTGCTCTACAGCGACGCGGTGGTCGACGAGCCCGGCCTGCGCGTGCCGCACCCGCACCTGCACGAGCGCGCCTTCGCGCTGGTGCCGCTGCTGGACGTGCTGCCGGACGCCCGTATCCCGGGTTACGGCGATGCGCGGAATGCTGTGTCCGCGCTGGAAAAGTCCAACATCCATCCGTTATGAGTGGATAATACGGCGCTATGAGCACGCACGCCGACAGCAAGCCCTGGACCGTTCCCGCCCTCGCCGACGCCAAGCGCGAGGGCCGCAGGCTGGTGATGCTGACGGCCTACGACAACAGCTTCGCGCGCGTGCTGGACGCCAACGGCGTCGACCTGGTGCTGATCGGCGATTCGCTGGGCATGGTGGTGCAGGGACACGACTCCACGCTGCCGGTCACGGTGGACGACATCGCCTACCACACGCGCGCCGTCGCGCGCGGCCTGGAACGCGCGCTGCTGGTCGCCGATCTGCCGTTCCAGTCCGACGCCACGCCGGCGCGCGCGCTGGACGCCGCGATCGCGCTGCTGCAGGCGGGCGCGGAGATGGTCAAGCTGGAAGGCGCGGGCCACAAGCTGGAGGTCATCCGCTTCCTCGTCGAGCGCGACATCCCGGTGTGCGCGCACCTGGGCCTGACGCCGCAGTCGGTGCTGAAGTTCGGCGGCTACAAGGTGCAGGGCCGCGACGAAGCGGCGGCGCAGCGCCTGCGCGAGGACGCGCGCGCGGTGGCCGGGGCCGGCGCGCAGCTGCTGGTGCTGGAATGCGTGCCGTCGCCGCTGGCGGCCGCGATCACCGCCGACATCGCCATCCCCACCATCGGCATCGGCGCCGGTCCCGGCTGCGACGGGCAGGTGCTGGTGCTGCACGATTTCCTCGGCCTGGACACCGGCCATCGGCGGCCGAAGTTCGTCAAGGACTTCCTGGCCGGGGGCGGCTCGGTGGCGGGCGCGGTGCGCGCCTACGCCAACGCCGTGCGCGACGGTTCGTTCCCGGGCGCCGAGCATTCGTATGCGTGAGGCGGGGGCCCCGGCGCGATGCGGACCGGCGCGGAGGGAGCCGGCGGGAGGACGGGGGCATCGCCCTCGTCCCCGGTGCGCGGGATGACCGCCGCTTCACCGCGTTTCCCTCCGCGTGCATCCATGCACTCCGTGGCTAGAGAACAGGGGCTCCAGGACACATGATCGAGACCATCACCGAACTGGACGCGCTGCGCGCGCGGGTCAGGGAGTGGAAGCAGCAGGGCTTGCGGGTCGGCTTCGTGCCCACCATGGGCAACCTGCACGCCGGCCACTACTCGCTGGTGATGCTGGCGCGCCAGTACGCCGACCGCGTGGTGTCCAGCGTGTTCGTCAACCCGACCCAGTTCGGGCCCAACGAGGACTTCACCCGCTACCCGCGCACGCCGGAAGCGGACATGAGCGGACTCGAGGGCGCCGGCTGCGATGTCCTGTGGCTGCCCACGGTGGAATCGATGTATCCGTTCGGCGTCGAGTTGGCGGCCAACGTGCACGTGCCGGGCGTCAGCAGCGTGCTGGAAGGCGCGCACCGGCCCGGCCATTTCGACGGCGTGTGCACGGTCGTCAGCCGCCTGTTCAACCAGGTGCAGCCCGACGTGGCCGCCTTCGGCAAGAAGGACTACCAGCAGCTGGCGGTGATCCGGCAGCTGGTCACCGACCTGGCGTTCCCGATCCGCATCCTCGCCGGCAGCATCGTGCGCGAGCCCGACGGCCTGGCGATGAGTTCGCGCAACCAGTACCTCTCCGCCGGGGAACGGCCGCGCGCGGCCGAGATCCGCAGAACCCTGGTCGCCATGCGCGAAGGCCTGCTGGCGGGCCGGACGCGCGCGCAGGTCGAGGCCGAGGCGTCGCGGCAGCTCGCCGACGCCGGCTACGTGGTCGACTACACCGTCGTCCGCCGTCAGGACCTGAGCGAACCGCAGGACGGCGAGGAGGGCGGCAAGGTCGCGCTGATCGCGGCGAAGCTGGGACGCACCCGGCTGATCGACAACCTGGAGTTCTGACCGCGGCGGCGGCGCGCCACGGCGCGCGCGAGGGGCTAAACTCCGTGTCCCCCGATCCAGATCGCGCCGACATGCACCTCAGCCTGCTCAAGACCAAGATCCACCGCGCCACCGTCACCCATTCGGAGCTGAACTACGAAGGCTCCATCGCCATCGACGGCCTGCTGCTGGACGCCACCGGGATCCGCGAATACGAGCAGGTACACATCTGGGACGTGACCAACGGCGCCCGCTTCTCCACCTACGCCATCCGCGCCGACGAGGGCAGTGGCATCGTCTCGCTCAACGGCGGCGCCGCGCGCCACGTGCAGGTGGGCGACCTGGTCATCATCGCCGCGTTCGCCTCGATGAGCGAGCAGGAAGCCGACGCGTTCCAGCCCACGCTGGTCTACGTGGACGGCCAGAACCGCATCACCCACACCCACCGCAGCATCCCCAAGCAGGCGGCCTGACATGAGCGACCGCTTCGATGCCCTGCGGGCCCACGCCGCGCGCCTGGACGGGATCCCGCCGAGCGAGCGGCTGGCACGCGAGCCTGGCCGCGTCGCGGCGCACGCCGTGCGCAACGGGCCGCTGTACTTCAACTTCGCGCGCCAGTCCTACGACGCGCCAGCCTGGCAGGCGCTGCTGGCGCACGGCGAGGCCGCCGACCTGGCCGGCGCGTTCCGGCGCCTGTTCGACGGCCGGACCGTCAACGTCACCGAGGGCCGCGCCGCCCTGCACACCGCGCTGCGCGGGCAGCATTCCGACGCGGCCCTCGCGCGCGAGGCGTACGCCGCCGCGCGCGGCGTGCGCGAGCGGATGGCCGGATTGATCGAAGAGCTGGAAGCCGGCGGCGTCACCGACATCGTCAGCGTGGGCATCGGCGGTTCCGACCTCGGGCCGCGGCTGGTGGCCGATGCGCTGCGCGATCCGCTGCCGGGCCGCTTCCGCGTGCACTTCCTGTCCAACGTCGACGGCGCCGCGGCGCAGCGCACGCTGGCGCCGCTGGATCCGGCGCGCACCGCGGGCGTGCTGATCTCCAAGACCTTCGGCACCCAGGAAACCCTGCTCAACGGCACCATCCTGCGCGACTGGCTGGGCGGCAGCGAACGGCTGTACGCGGTCAGTGCCAACCCCGAACGCGCGGCCGCGACGTTCGCCATCGACGCCGCGCGCGTGCTGCCGATGTGGGACTGGGTGGGCGGCCGCTACTCGCTGTGGTCGGCGGTCGGGCTGCCGATCGCGCTGGCGATCGGCTTCGACCGCTTCGAGCAGCTGCTGGCGGGCGCCTCGGCGTTCGATGCGCACGTGCTCGCGGCGCCGCTGGCCGACAACATCGCCGTGCGCCACGCGCTCACCGCGGTGTGGAACCGCAACGTCCTCGGGCATGCCGCGCACGGCGTGATGACCTACGACCAGCGCCTGGCGCTGCTGCCCGCCTACCTGCAGCAGCTGGTGATGGAGAGCCTGGGCAAGTCGGTGAAGCTGGACGGCAGCCCGGTCGGCGTCGACACCGTGCCGGTGTGGTGGGGCGGCGCGGGCACCGACGTGCAGCACAGCTTCTTCCAGGCGCTGCACCAGGGCACGCAGATCGTGCCGCTGGACTTCGTCGGCACCGTGCGCAACGACGATCCCTACGCCGAGAACCACCTCGCGCTGATGTCCAACCTGCTGGCGCAGAGCGAAGCGCTGGCCAACGGCCAGGCCAGCGACGACCCGCACCGCAGCTACGCCGGCGGCCGCCCGAGCACGATGATCCTGCTGGACGCGCTGACGCCGCAGTCGCTGGGCGCGCTGATCGCGATGTACGAGCACAGCACCTACGCGCAGTCCGTGCTGTGGGGCATCAACGCCTTCGACCAGTTCGGCGTCGAACTGGGCAAGCAGCTGGCCAACGGCCTGCTGCCCGCGCTGCGCGGCGAGACCGAGGCGAAGGACCCGGTGACCCGCGCGCTGCTCGACGAGATCCGCGCCCGCGGCTGATGCAAGGCGCGCCGGGGCGCCCCTGTACGCCCCGGTGCCGCGCTGTAGGAGCGACGTAAGTCGCGACCGGAAGAACAGAACCAACGCGGGCCGCGGATCGCGCGGATAAACGCGGATAAGACTTTTTTGAAGCTCATCCGCGTTATCCGCGTGATCCGTGGCTGATGGCTGTTTGCTTTTCGCGGTCGCGACTTACGTCGCTCCTACAGGGAGGGAGCGTGGTGCCTTGCCAGCGCCCAGGCCACGTGCTCGCGCACCAGCGGCGAGGGGTCGTCGCGGCGGGTGGCCAGGGCGGCCAGCACGACGGGGGTGGTCGGTGCGTTGCCCAGCGCCACGGCGATGTTGCGCAGCCAGCGTTCGTGGCCGCTGCGGCGGATCGCCGAGCCTTCGGTGCGGCGCAGGAATTCCGCTTCGTCCCAGGCGAACAGCTGCGGCAGCGTCGCCACGTCCAGGTCGTTGCGGGCGCGGAAATCGGGTTCGTCGGCGCGCCTGGCGAACTTGTTCCAGGGGCACGCCAGCTGGCAGTCGTCGCAGCCGAAGATGCGGTTGCCGATCGCCGGACGCAGGTCCTCCGGGATCGCGCCGTCGTGCTCGATGGTCAGGTAGGAGATGCAGCGGCGCGCATCCAGCCGGTAGGGCGCGGTGATCGCCTGCGTCGGGCAGACGTCGATGCAGCGCGTGCAGGTGCCGCAGTGCGCGCTGGCCGGCGCGTCGATGGGCAACGGCAGGTCGACGTAGATCTCGCCGAGGAAGAACCACGAGCCGCCGTCCTTGTCGATCAGGCAGGTGTGCTTGCCGATCCAGCCCAGGCCGGCGTTGCGCGCCAGCGCGCGTTCCAGCACCGGCGCCGAATCGACGAACACGCGGTGGCCGAACGCGCCGACTTCCCGCTGCAGGCGCTCGGCCAGCTTCTGCAGGCGGTGGCGCATCAGCTTGTGGTAGTCGCGGCCCAGCGCGTAGCGCGCCACGTAGGCGCGCTCGCCGTCGCGCAGCGTGTCCCAGGCGTCGTCGCTGTCGTTGCGGCCGTAGTCCAGCCCGACCGAGATGACGCGCAGCGTGCCCGGGATCAGTTCCTGCGGGCGCGAGCGCTTGTCGCCGTGCTGCGCCATCCAGGCCATCGAGCCGTACAGCCCCTTCGCCAGCCAGTCGCGCAGGTGCTGCTCGTCCTCGCCCAGTTCGACGCCGGCGATGCCGCAACGCTGGAAGCCGAACTCGCGCGCCAGCGCGCGCACGCGCAGGGCGAGCGTGGACGGATCGGGCACGGCTGGGGTCGGGCCGGGGGCGGGCATGCGGGAATTATAGGAGGCCGGCCCGATCCGCTTCCCCGCGACCCGGCGCGGTCCTAGAATCCGGCCATGTCCGGCACCTCGCCCCTGTATTCCACGCACGCCGCGCGGTCGCTGGACGAGCGCGCCACGGAGGCGCTGGGCGGCGACGCCTACGTGCTGATGCAGCGCGCCGGCCAGGCGGCCTGGCGGCACCTGCTGCTGCACTGGCCCGACGCGCAGCGCATCGTCGTGGTGTGCGGCCCGGGCAGCAACGGCGGCGACGGCTACGTGCTGGCCCGGCATGCGCAGCGCGCCGGGCGCAGCGTCGAGGTCGTGCACCTGCCGGCGCACGTGCCCGGCAATCCGGTGGCGCAGCGCGCGTGCACCGATTACGTGGCGGCCGGCGGGCGCGTGGTCCTGTTCGAGGACGCGCTGCCGAAGGGCGACGTGGTGGTCGACGCGTTGTTCGGCATCGGGCTTTCGCGCGCGCCGGATGCGCATGCGCGGGCGCTGGTCGACGCGATCAACGCGCAGGTCGTGCCGGTGTTCGCGCTCGACGTGCCCAGCGGCGTGGATGCCGACCACGGCAGCGCGCCCGGTGCCGCCGTGCTGGCGACGCGCACGCTGCAGTTCATCGCGCGGCATGCGGGGCTGTATACCGGCGACGCGCTGGAATACACGGGCGCGCTCGACCTGGACGACCTGGACGTGCCGGCCGGGGCCTTCGACGGCGTGCCGCCGCGGGCCGACTGGCTGGAGTACGACGCGCTGGCGCGCTGGCTGCTGCCGCGCCGGCGCAACACCCACAAGGGCGAGTCCGGCCACGTGCTGTGCATCGGCGGCGACGAGGGCAGCGGCGGCGCCATCGCGCTGTGCGCCGAAGCCGCGTTGCGCGCCGGCGCCGGGCTCGCGGGCGTGGCGACGCGCGCCGTGCACGTCGCGGCGCTGCTGGCGCGCACGCCCGAGGCGATGGTGCGGGCGGTGGAATCGACCGGCGACCTGTCGCCGATGCTGGAGCGCGCGCGCGTCGTCGCGGTCGGCCCGGGCCTGGGGCAGGGCGAGTGGGGGCGCGCGCTGTTCCAGCACGCGGTGCGCGGCGGCAAGCCGCTGGTGGTGGACGCCGATGCGCTGAACCTGCTGGCCGCTTCGCCGCAGGCGCTGGAGGACGCGATCCTCACGCCGCATCCCGGCGAAGCGGCGCGCCTGCTCGGCTGCGCGACGGCCGACGTGCAGCGCGACCGCTTCGGCGCCGCGACGGCGATCGCGCAGCGCCATGCGGCCGTCGTCGTGCTGAAGGGCGCCGGCACCGTCGTCGCTGCGCCCGCGCAGACGCCACGCGTGATCGGCGCGGGCAATCCCGGCATGGCCGTCGGCGGCATGGGCGACGTGCTGACCGGCGTGGTCGCCGCGCTGCGCGCGCAGGGCCTGTCCGCGTTCGACGCGGCCAGCGCAGGCGCGCTGCTGCACGCCGCGGCGGGCGATGCGGCGGCGTGGGACGGCGAACGCGGCCTGCTGCCGTCGGACCTGTTCCCGCACGTGCGCCGGCTGGCGAATCCCTGAAGCGCGCGCCGCCTCGGCGCCATCCCGCGTGAGCCTGCCGGCGCGAGCCTTTAGAATCGCCGCATGCACGTCTCCCTTCCCGACAGCGACGCCACCGAAGCGCTGGGCCAGGCCCTGGCGCGCACGCGCCCGCAACCGGCCGTGGTGCACCTGCAGGGCGACCTCGGCGCGGGCAAGTCCACGCTGGCGCGCGCGTTGCTGCGTGAGCTGGGCGTGACCGGCGCGATCCGCAGCCCGACCTACACGCTGGTGGAACGCTATCCGGTCGCCGGCGGCGAAGCGTGGCACCTGGACCTCTACCGCATCGGCGACGCCGGCGAACTCGAGTTCCTCGGACTGGACGAGGGCACCGCCGTGCTCTGGCTGGTCGAATGGCCGGAACGCGGCGCGGCGGCGCTGCCGCCGGCGGACCTGCGGGTGCTGCTGGACGTCGAAGGGTCGGGCCGTTCGGCGCGGCTCGCGGCGGAGTCGCCGCAGGGCCAACAGTGGCTGGCGCGGCTGGCCGGGGAAGGCCAGTTGCCGGCACCATCTCTCCAGGCTGGTTAGGAACATCCGCCAGGTCACGGATTATTAAGGGAAAATATCTTGCATTCGTGACCTGATGGTGCTTGAATCCGCGGCATGAGTCCGGGGACCCCCACCATCACGCTGCGCCTCGCCCTCGCGGGCCTGCTGGCCGTGGCGCCGTGCGCGCTGTGGGCGGGCGAGGTCACCGGCGTCAGCGTGGCCGAGGGCAGCACCGGGACGCGGGCGGAGATCCAGCTCGCCGGCGCCGGCCAGTACAAGACCCTCAGCCTGAAAGGACCGGACCGGCTGGTCGTCGACCTGCCGGCCTCGAAGGCGAAGGCCGGCCTGCGCCTGCCGGCGCCTGCCGGCGTCGTCCGCGCCGTGCGCACCGGGCAGCCCGACGCGAACACGCTGCGCATCGTCTTCGACCTGGCCTCGCCGGTCGCGGCGCTGAAGCCGCGCATGGAGCAGGCCGGCGAGACATCGCGGCTGGTGATCGAATGGCCGGGCGATGGCGTGGCCGCCACGACCAGCGCCGTGCCGGCCGCCTCCGCGCCGGCACCGGCCGCGACGACGCCCGCCACCCCCGCAGCCTCGCCGACGTCCCCGCAGGCCGATGCCGCCCGCGCTACCGCGTTGCTGACGGCGCAGGTCGTGCAGGCCGGCGCCGCACCCGCCGCCGCCGCACCGACGGGCCCCGAGGTCGCGACCGCGTCGCCTTCGCCGCAGGCCATCCTCAACGGCCAGGCGACCACGCCCGCGGTGCCCGCGCCGGCCGCCGGCGAACGTCCCGCCTACACCATCGCCACCGGCCAGCCGACGCCGATGCCGGGCGCCGCGTCCACGGCGACCGATCCCGCCGCCTCCGCGCCGGCGCCGACCCGGCCGCCGGCCGCCGTCGCCGCCGGCACCCGCCCGCTGGTCATCGCCATCGACCCCGGCCACGGCGGCCAGGACCCCGGCGCCATCGGGCCCAGCGGCCGCTACGAGAAGCACGCGGTGCTGGCCATCTCCAAGGAACTGGCGCGCCAGATCAACGCCACGCCCGGCATGAAGGCCTACCTGATCCGCGACACGGACGTGTACGTCGAGCGCCCGCAGCGTGCCCGCAAGGCGCGCGGCGCGAAGGCCGACATGTTCGTCTCCATCCACGCAGACGCCGCCGAGAACCGCAGCGCGTGGGGCTCGTCCGTCTACGTGCTGTCGCTGCGCGGCGCGTCGTCGCAGCACGCGCGCTGGCTGGCGGACAAGGAGAACGCTTCCGACCTGGTCGGCGGCGTGCGCCTGACCAGGGACACGCTGTCCAACGTGCTGCTGGACCTGGCCCAGAGCGGCCACATGAAGGCCTCGCAGGACGCCGCCGGCCACGTGCTGACCTCGCTGAAGGGCCTGGGCAAGACCCACAAGCCGCAGATCGAGTTCGCCAACTTCGAGGTGCTGCGCAACTCCGACATGCCGGCGATGCTGGTGGAGACGGGCTTCATCTCCAACCCGGACGAAGAGAAGCGCCTGTTCGATCCCGCGCACCAGCGCAAGGTGGCCGGCGCGGTGCTGGAAGGCATCCAGTCCTACTTCACCCGCCAGCCGCCGCCGGGCACGCTGTTCGCCGCCCGCGCGCAGGCCGAGGCCGAGGCGCGCACCGTCGCCGCGGGCGGAGCCGCCGGCGCGCCCTGATCTCGCGCGCGCTCGGCTATCATCACGGCTGATTCCCCGAGACGGCGCTCCCGCGCCGCCAGCACGTGCCGATCCGCCCGTTCCCCACTCCTCTCATCGACCCGATCGCCGCCGGAGAAGGCGGGCACGCGCGATTGCGGCGTGACCCGACGCCGCTCCGTACCCGCGCCAGAACGTGGAGCGTGGTGGTTCCCGCCGGGACCGGAAGGGCCGGGCCGGGAAACCCGGGGGACGCCGCATGAGCATCCGCCAGCTTCCGGACACCCTCATCAACCAGATCGCCGCCGGCGAGGTCGTCGAACGCCCCGCGTCCGTGGTCAAGGAACTGGTGGAGAACGCGCTGGACGCCGGCGCGCGCCGGGTCGACATCGACCTGGAGGAAGGCGGCGTGCGCCTGATCCGCATCCGCGACGACGGCGGCGGCATCGCGCCGGAGGAACTGCCGCTGGCGGTGTCGCGCCACGCGACCAGCAAGATCGCGTCGCTGGACGACCTGGAGGCCGTCGCCACGCTGGGCTTCCGCGGCGAAGCGCTGCCGTCGATCGCCTCGGTCAGCCGGTTCGCGCTGACCTCGCGCCGCGCGCAGGACGAACACGGCGCGTCGCTGCAGGTCGAGGGCGGCAAGGTGGGCGAGGTGGTGCCCCGGCCGCACGCCGTCGGCACCACCGTGGAAGTGCGCGAGCTGTTCTACAACGTGCCGGCGCGGCGCAAGTTCCTGCGCGCCGAGCGCACCGAGCTGGGCCACATCGAGGAATGGCTGCGCTCGCTGGCGCTGGCGCGCCCGGACATCGAGCTGCGCGTCTCGCACAACGGCCGTCCGTCGCGCCGCTACAAGGCCGACGAACTGGAGTCGCTGGCGCGGTTGAACGAGACGCTGGGCGAGGACTTCGCCCGCAGCGCGCTGCGCGTGGACCACGCCGCCGCCGGCCTGCGCCTGCACGGCTGGATCGCGCAGCCGAGCTATTCGCGCGCCAGCGCCGACCAGCAGTACGTCTACGTCAACGGCCGCTCCGTGCGCGACCGCAACATCGCGCACGCGGTGAAGATGGCCTACCAGGACGTCCTGTTCCACGGCCGTCAGCCGGCCTACGTCCTGTTCCTGGAACTCGACCCGACGCGCGTGGACGTCAACGTCCATCCCGCCAAGCACGAAGTGCGCTTCCGCGATTCGCGGCTGATCCACGACTTCGTCTACCGCACCCTGCACGAAGCGCTGGCCGAGACCCGCGCCGGCCGCCCCGCCGATGCTGCCGTAGCAGGGGCTTCAGCTCCGACCGGATTTTCCGTCGCGCCCGGTGCCCGGGTCGGGGCCGAAGCCTCTCCTGCACCATGGCGCAACACGCAGACGGCCCTGGGCCTGGGCGTGGCCGAAGCGCCGGCCGCCTACGCCGCCCTGTACGGCATGCCGCCGGCCGCATCCGCCGGCGGCTACGCGATGCCCGCGACGGCGCCGGCGATGCCCGCGCACGATCCGGACGGCATCCCGCCGCTGGGCTTCGCCATCGCGCAGCTGCACGGCATCTACATCCTCGCCGAGAACGCCGACGGGCTGATCGTGGTGGACATGCACGCGGCCCACGAGCGCATCGGCTACGAGAAGCTGAAGGGCGCGCACGACGGCATGGGCCTGCGCGCGCAGCCGCTGCTGGTGCCGCTGGTGCTGGCGGTGGCCGAGCGCGAAGCGGACGTGGCCGAGCGCGAGACCGCCACGCTGGCGGCGCTCGGCTTCGACGTCACCCGCAGCGGCCCGCAATCGCTGAACGTGCGCAGCATTCCCGCCCTGCTGTCGAACGCCGAACCCGAGGCGCTGCTGCGCGACGTGCTGGCCGACCTGCGCGAGCACGGCGAGAGCCGGCGCGTGGCGGCCGCGCGCGACGAACTGCTGGCGACCATGGCCTGCCACGGCGCCGTGCGCGCCAACCGGCGCCTCACCCTGCCGGAAATGAACGCCCTGCTGCGCGAGATGGAAGCCACCGAGCGCTCCGGGCAGTGCAACCACGGCCGCCCGACCTGGGCGCGCTTTTCCTTGAACGAGATCGACCGCTGGTTCCTGCGAGGACGTTGACATGGGGAAGAACGGGGGATGGTGGGGGGCGGCCCTGCTGGTGGGCCTGCTGGCCGGGTGCGGCGGCGAGGGCGACCGCGCGGCGGCGGCCGGCAAGGTCGTGGACGCGCGGTTCCTGGCCGACAACACCGCCTGGCGCGAGCAGCGCAAGGAGGACCTGCTGGCGCCGGACGGCTGGACCAGCCTGGTCGGCCTGCACTGGATCGAACTGAAGTCGCACTTCGTCGGCAGCGGCCCGGACAGCGGCATCAGGCTGGCGGTGGGCCCGGCGAAGCTGGGCATGCTCACCCAGCAGGGCGGGCGCATCTTCCTCACGCCCGAGCGCGAGGCGGCGCTGACGTTCAACGGCGAGCCGCTGAAGGGCCGCGTCGAACTGGAAAGCGACCGCGACGCGCAGCCCTCGACGATCGGCTTCGACGACGGCAAGGGCCTGCTGACGGTGATCGAGCGCGGCGGGCGGCACGCGTTGCGCGTGAAGCACGCCGACGCCGAATCACGCACGCAGTTCGCCGGGCTGGACTACTGGCCGGCGGAGGAGGACTGGCGCATCGAAGGCCGCTTCGTCCCGCATCCGCCCGGCAAGACGCTGACCATCGTCGACGTGATCGGCGTGGCCAGCGAATCGCCCAATCCCGGTGCGGTCGAGTTCGAGCGCGACGGCAAGACGTTCCGGCTGGAAGCGCTCGGCCCGCCCGAGGGGCCGCTGTTCTTCGTCATGGCCGACCGCACCAGCGGCCACGGCAGCTACCCGGCCGGCCGCTTCCTCGATGCGGACGGGCCGAAGGACGGCAAGGTGGTGCTGGACTTCAACCGCGCCTACAACCCGCCGTGCGTGTTCACCCCGTACGCCACCTGCCCACTGCCGCCGGCGGAGAACCGCCTCGACCTGCGGGTCGAGGCGGGCGAGAAGGCCTACGCCAAACCCATCAAAGTGCTCTGAACCCGGAAGGTCCCGATGACGCTGCGCCGTTCGCTGAAGAAAACCCTCGTGCTGGCCGGCCTGCTCGCCGGCGCCCCCGCGCTCGCCGCCGACGCGCCCGCGCCGGCGGGTGCGCCCGTGCCGCTGCTGTGGAAGGTGTCCGACGCGGACAACGCGGTCTACCTGCTGGGCTCGTTCCACCTGCTCAAGCCGGAGGACTATCCGCTGTCGGCGGACGTCGAATCCGCGTTCGGCGACGCCGAGCACCTGGTCTTCGAACTGCCGCCGGCGGAAATGGGATCGCCCGCGCTGGCCATGCAGATGGGACAGGCCGCGCTGCGCACCGACGGCACCCCGCTCGACAGCGAACTGCCGCCGGCCGTCGCCGCCGAACTGGCGGCGTGGATCCAGGCCAATGCCGGCGAGCTGCAGAAGATGCAGATGAACGGGCAGGTGCTGCAGATGTTCGAGCCGTGGTTCGTCGGCCTGATGGTCAGCATCGTGGAGATGACGAAGTACGGCCTGGACCCGAAGCTCGGCCTGGACGCGCACCTGCTGGAAAAGGCCCGGCAGGCCGGGAAGCCGGCGTCCGGCCTGGAGACGGGCGCCGAGCAGATCGCCTTCCTCGACGGCATGGCGTCGGGCGAGCAGGTGCAGTTCCTGCAGGAATCGCTGAAGACCAGCAAGGAAGGGCGCGCGGCCATCGAGAAGCTGCACACGGCCTGGCGCAGCGGCGACGCGCGGTTCCTGTGGGAGAAGATGGCGGTGGAAATGCGCCAGCAGTACCCCGGCCTCTACCAGCGCATCAACGTGGGCCGCAACGATGCCTGGGTGCCGAAGATCGAGCAGCGGCTGAAGGCGCCCGGCACCGACGACACGCTGGTCGTGGTCGGCGCCCTGCACCTGCTGGGCGACGACGGCGTGGTCGACAAGCTGCGCGCGCGCGGCTACACCGTCGAACGCGTGTGCTCCGCCTGCAAGGCCGAATGAACCGCCCGCAGGCGCGGGCCGCGAATCGCGATGCTCTTCGTTCCACCGCAGGAACGACGGCATCGCGCTCCCGGGGCAGAGCCAGAGCATCTTCACCCCGATCCTGCATGCCTCCGTCGTCCCCGCGAAGACGGGGGCCCAGCGACTTCCAGTTTTCGAGAGACGACGACGTGGTGGGGAATACGCGCGCGGCCACACCGTCGAACGCAACGGCTCTGCTCTCAGCACCGAATGAGCTGCCGTAGGAGCGGGCCATGCCCGCGATGCTTTTCGCTCCATCGCATGAATGACGGCATCGCGCTCCCGGGGCAGAGCCAGAGCATCTTCACCCGATCCTGCATGCCTCCGTCGTCCCCGCGAAGGCGGGGACCCAGCGACTTCCGGCCTTCGAGAGACGACGATGTGGCGGAGGGGTATGTACGCGGCCACATCGTCGAACGCAACGGCTACGCCTCAAGACCGGATGAACCGCCCGTAGGAGCGGGCCATGCCCGCGATGCTCTTCATCCCGGCGCATGAACGACGGCATCGCGCACCCGGGATAGAGCCAGAGCATCTTCGCTTCGATCCTGCGTGCTTCCATCGTCTCCGCCAAGGCGGGGGAATCCTGTGTCTTGCTCTTGTCCCGGGCCGTGAAGTCGCTGGGTCCCCGCCTTCGCGGGGACGACGAAGGGGGCATGGCTTGGAAGGGAAAAAGCCTAGGACGCCTGCATCACGATGCAATCCACCGGGCAGGCCGGCACGCAGAGCTCGCAGCCGGTGCACAGCGGGTCGATCACCACGTGCATGTACTTGGCGCCGCCGATGATGGCGTCCACAGGACAGGCCTGGATGCACTTGGTGCAGCCGATGCAGTCGGCCTCGACCACGACGGCGACCGCCGCGGGCTTGTGCGCGCCGCGCATGCGGTCGTAGGGCAGCGGCGGCACGCCGAGCAGCTTCGCCAGTGCGCGCGCGCCGTCGTCGCCGCCGGGCGGGCAGTGGTCGACGCCGGCCTCGCCGCGCGCCATCGCCTGCGCATAGGGCAGGCAGCCGTCGTAGCCGCACTGGCCGCATTGCGTCTGCGGCAGCAGGCGGTCGAGGCGTTCGGCCAGGTCCATGGGAGGAGCAGGCGTGAGCGAAGAGGCGTGGATCGGAGCGGGCTTTTGCTCGTTCCTCACTTCTCTTCGCTCGTTTCCCGCTTCACCGCACCGGCATGCCGGGCAGGGCGTCCGCGTCGGCATCGAGCAGCGCCAGCGCGCCGCCGTCGAAGCCGGCCGACAGGATCATGCCCTCGCTGAGGCCGAAGCGCATCTTGCGCGGCGCCAGGTTGGCGATGAACACCACGCGGCGGCCGACCAGCTTCTCCGGCTCGCAGTAGCTGGCGCGGATGCCGGAGAAGATCTGCCGCTGGCCGAGGTCGCCGGCGTCCAGCAGGAACCGCAGCAGCTTGTCCGAGCCTTCGACGAAGCCGCATTCGAGCACCTTGCCGATGCGCAGGTCGAGCTTGGCGAAATCGTCGATGCCGATGTATTCGCTCTGCTGCGCGGCGGCGGCTTCCTTCGCGGGCGCGGCTGTTGCGGGAGCGGCTTCCGCTTTTGCGCCCGCGCCGGCCGGCTTCCCGGTCGCGGCTGAAGCCGCTCCCACAGGGGTGGCGCTGGCTTGCAGGGTATCCTTGGAGGCGTCGGTCATGGCGTCGATCAGTTTCGGGTCGATACGGGTGAACAACGGGGAATACGGCTGGATGGTGTGCGCGAGCAGCGGTGCGTCCACGTCCCGCCACGTCGCCACCGGCGCGCCGAGGAAGGCTTCCGCTTCCGCCGCGGTGCGCGGCAGCACCGGCTTCAGCGCGGCGGCCAGGAGGCGGAACAGGTTCAGGCCCTGCGTGCAGACCGCCTGCAGTTCGGCATCGGCGCCTTCTTGCTTCGCGATCACCCAGGGCTTGGTCTCGTCGATGTACTTGTTCGCCTCGTCGGCCAGCGCCATGGTCAGGCGCAGCGCGGTGGCGGGCTCGTTGCGCTCGTAGGCGTCGGCGATGGGACCCAGTGCGTCGACGAAGCGCCGGTACATGGCCGGGTCGGGCAGCGCGTCGGCCAGTTTGCCGCCGAAGCGCTTGTCGATGAAGCCGGCGCAGCGGCTGGCCAGGTTGACGAACTTGCCCACCAGGTCCGCGTTGACGCGCGCGATGAAGTCGCCCAGGTTCAGGTCCAGGTCGTCGACGCCGCCGGACGACTTGGCCGCGTAGTAGTAGCGCAGCGCTTCCGGCTCCAGGCCCACGTCCAGGTAGGTGCGCGCCATGATGAAGGTGCCGCGCGACTTCGACATCTTGGCGCCGTCCACGGTCAGGTAGCCGTTGACGTGCAGGCGCGTGGGCGCGCGGTGGCCGGTGCCGTGCAGCACCGCCGGCCAGAACAGGCCGTGGAAGTTGACGATGTCCTTGCCGATGAAGTGGTGCAGCTCGACGTCGGTGCTGGCCTCCAGGTGCGGGGCGAAATCCAGGCCGCGCTCGGCGCACAGGTTCTTGAAGCTGCTGAGGTAGCCGATCGGCGCGTCCAGCCACACGTAGAAGTACTTGCCCGGCGCGCCGGGGATCTCGAAGCCGAAGTACGGCGCGTCGCGCGAGATGTCCCACGCGCGCAGGCCGCCCTCGGCATCCAGCCACTCGCGCAGCTTGGCCTTGACGCCCGGAATGGCCACGTCGCCGGCCAGCCACTCGCGCAGGAAGGTGTCGAACCGGCCCACCTCGAAGAAGTAGTGCTCCGAATCGCGGATTTCCGGGGTAGCGCCGGACAGCACGGACTTCGGCTCCTTCAGGTCGGTGGGTGCATAGGTGGCGCCGCAGACCTCGCAGTTGTCGCCATACTGGTCGGCCGCGCCGCAGTTGGGGCATGTGCCCTTGATGTAGCGGTCGGGCAGGAACATGCCCTTGGCCGGGTCGTAGAACTGCGCCACGCTGCGGCGCGCGATGTGGCCGCCGGCCTCCAGGCGCGCGTAGAACAGTTCGGTCAGTGCGCGGTTGGCCGCCGAGTGGGTCGAATCGTAGTGGTCGAAGGCCACGCCGAAGGCGGCGAAGTCGCGCTCGTGCCCGGCCTGGATGTTGGCGATGAAGGCTTCCGGGGTGACGCCGGCCTTCTCGGCCGCCAGCATGATGGGCGTGCCGTGGGTGTCGTCGGCGCAGACGAAGAACACCGTGTCGCCGCGCATGCGCCGCGCCCGTACCCAGATGTCGCCCTGGATGTAGCCCACCAGGTGGCCCAGGTGCAGCGGGCCGTTGGCGTAGGGCAGGGCGTTGGTGACGAGGGCGGTGCGGCTCATGGCGGTACTTGCGGCGGGGGAACGCGATTATCGCATGGACCGGCGGACGCCCTTCCGGCGCCCGGAACGCAACGGGCCCGGCAAGGCCGGGCCCGTCGGTGCGCCAGGGCGGTGCGGCCTACTGGCGGATCCAGGTCTGCGACTTGCAGATGAACGCAATGCAGCCGGAGACCTCCAGCTTCTTGCCGCCCTCGACCAGCTCCATCTTCGACTTGTAGACCTTGCCCTCGTCCGGCTTGAGGATGGTGCCGCCGGAGTACTCGCCGCCGCCGTCGGCCTTCATGCCGCGGATGATCTCCATGCCGGTGATGGGCTTGTTCTTGCGGTCGTCCTTGCACTTGTCGCAGGTCGGGTCCGGCCTGCTCGGGTTGATCAGCTCGACGATCCGCCCGCTGAGCGTGCCGTTCGCGGCCTGGCTGATCTCGACGTAGGACTTGGGCTTGCCGGTGTCGCTGTCGATCGTCTTCCAGCGGCCGACCACCGGGTCGGCCGCGGAAGCCGCCAGCGACAGGGCCATCAACGGCGCCGCCAGGCAGGCGGCCAACAGGGTCTTGCGCATGTTCCCCTCCCAGGGAGTTGTGGGGCCCGCCGGCGATGGCCGGCGGGATGGCGCCTGTTATACCGCATTCGGGGGGGTATGGAAGGATGAAGTGTCAATCCTCAGCGAGAGGACAAGGATCAGTCTTTGTTCCCTTCGGTCGACTCAGCCTCGGGCGGTTCTTTTTGATCTGCATGGACCTGCTCGACCGCACCGACATCCACGCGGCCAATCCGGACATCCATCCAGATCTCGTCTTGCCAGGCTCGATATTCTTTCGGATCCCAATATTTCTTATCGTAGAACTGCGTGCTGTCCATCATGCCTAGTCCTGGCACGAGGATCTTGACGTTGTTGCCTGTGAAGCCTACCCGGCTTCCAGTCAAACCCAATCGCTCCCGACGCAAGATGGCCTCCAGTCGTGGCTCGGCAAATGCATCACCATATTTCGCGAACAAGACCGCACGCTGTTGTTCGGCGAGTTGGCGTTCCTCGTCTCCTAACTCGCTCCAGTAAAGGTCGCGCTTTGCGACGAAGCTCCGATAGCCACGCTCCGCCGCAAGGTCCATCCACGCAAATGCGGTGGCCCGATCGCGAGGCGCCCCCAGTCCTATCCACAGCATTTCACCCAGAATGGCCTGTGATGGCTTGTCGGAATAGAGGGCGGCGCGCTGAAACTGTTGGAAAGCTTCTGCGTACTTCCGCTCACCGTATCTGTCCAATCCACGGGAGCGGTAAAGAAGGTCAGGGTGGGCGTCGAGGAATCCCGCGGCGACAAGCTTCGGGTCTATGGTCGGATCGGTACGTTTTTGTCCATTATTGGTGGCATGGCCGGTTAGGGCGAGTCCTGCTAAAAGCAATGCGCCAAACAAGCGTCCAGAGACGTGGCTCATGGTTTTGCATCCTGCAGCAAAGGGTCGTGGTGGGCACAGGCTAGAGGCTTGGCCAGAAGAAGAAATCTGGCGGAAGTCATGCCGGCCCAAAAAAAGAAGCGGCGCTTTCGCGCCGCTTCCCCGAAGCAATTGCCGAAACGCAAGCCTTAGAACTTGTAATTCAGGCGGGCGAACAGCGTGCGGCCGTAGAGATCGTACTGAGTGGCGAACGCGGGAACATTGCCGTAGCGCGTAGCCGCGCCCGTGGAGACCGTTGCCGGGTCCTTGTCGAACACGTTGCGAACACCCAGCAGCAGACTCCACTTGGGCTGTTCGAAGCGCACCGACACCGTATGGTAGAAGGTGTCTTCGGCTTCGATGTCGCGGACAGCATTTTGCCAGCCGTTGTAGGTGAAGGTGGGCGAAAGATCCAAGTTCCGGGTCGAGCCGATGTAGTCGACGAACCAAGTGTAGGTGAAGTCGCCACGCTTCAGCGCAGCACGAAGGTTGCCCACCAACCGCGGGCGACCAATGTAGCCCAGGTTGTTGGCGCGCGTCAGACCGCCGGCTTCCGGATCCTCGAACAGCAGCGACACGTCTTCCTTCGTGTAGGTCAATTGGCTCTCGAGTTCCAGCTTGCCGAACGAGAAGTCGTCTTCGTAGTTCATCAACAGATCGTAACCACGCACGCGCTGCTTGTTGATGTTGACGTACGTTTGATAGATGTCAGTGACCGCGAACGGCGCCGCGGCCGCATTGCCAGGGTTACGTACGAACATGTTGCAGAAATTGTTCGGGTAAACCGGCGCTGCGTAGCAGCCGGCCAGGATCGTATATGCATCCAACTGGCCGATTTGGTCATTGACCTGATAGTCGAAGTAGTCCAGCGCGACACTGACAGGAGCCCACGAGGGTGTCAGCACGATGCCTGCCGTCTTCGAGACCGAGTGCTCCGGTTCGAGGAAGCCTGCGCCACCGCCCTGGAAGATCTCGGCCGACGACGCACCCGCGGCGGCATAGTCCGCCGGAATGCCTGCAGCCGCGCAGTTAGCACGGATAAAGTCGTTGTTGGACTCACCCCAAAGGATGCAAGGATCAACCTGGGCCTGGCCGAGGAAGCCGGACAGGTTGCCCAAGTACAGTTCGTACAGGCCAGGCGCGCGATAGGAAGTACCCTTGGTAGCGCGCAGACGTACCGATGGCACGATCTGCCAGCTGAGGCCGGCTTTCCAGACATGATCGGAATCGGAAACGGAGTCGTAGTCGAAGGCGCGGCCGGAGAAATTGGCCTTCAGCGACTCGAAGCCCGGGATACCGGCCAGAATTGGCACTTCGATTTCCGCGAAGACCTCCTTGACCTTGTCATCCCCCTTGGTGACCTGGGCACTGCTTTGCCCCCAGAGATCACCACTCGTTTCCATCTGGCTGGGCTGGTCGTCGATGCTGAACTTGCGGTACTCGACGCCAAAAGCCGCACCTACCGCGCCGGCGGGCAGGTTGAACAGTTCGCCGCTGATGGTGCCATTTAGGATGAACTGGTCATAGACCGTGTTGCCGGTGTGCCACTGGCCTACAGCGGCCATCAGATCGTCCATGCATTCGCCGTTAAGCACGCAGGGACGGAAGTAGTCAATCGCTGCAGTGCCGCTATTGGCGCGGGTCAGATCGCCGGTCCTACTGGTTGAAATGGCCAGCGAGCTGTAGTCACCATTCGACCGAGAGTATGAAGCGTTGGCCTGCCACGCCCAGGTATCGGTGAAAGAAAACAGTCCGTCGAAGCCTGTGGACACGTAGCCATAGTCGACTGTGACTTCCTGGTCGGACGAAGCAGGCATGATCACTTGGCCATAGCCGGAGGGCACGGGTGCTTCCACCACTGGGAAGAACTGGCGAAGACGGTGCGTATTGGTCTTGCGGCGGTTGAACAGCCACTCCGTGTTCCAGTTGACACTGCCGAGGCTGAAGCTCGCAGAGCCGAACAGATTCAGACGCTCCTGACGGTCGATCAGTTGAACGTCATTCCACGCGTCGAAGTTCAGTTGATCTTCATAGTAAGCCGTACCACCATTGGCGTAGGTCGGGGTCGGCACTGGGCGCGGCCTGTAACCCGGTAATCCGCCAATCGTGCTGCCGTCCCGGGTAGGAACGAGGCGATAGGTCGGAGTGAAATAGTCGATGACCGTGTTCGCGTACAGGTTGTTGCAACCTTGGAGCGGAGTACCAGCAGTGACGGAACGGTCTTCGCGGTCAATCCGGTTGCCCTGCGCGTCCCATACCAGATCCTCGGAGCACTTGAGGTAATCGCGATCACCCATCCGGAGCGGCCTGTGCAGGTAGTACTCGCCGGCCAGCACGATGTTGCCGTTGTCGAAATTCCAGCCCGTGGAACCTGAGATGTTGAAGATCTCGCCACCACCCACGAATGGTGCACGGGTGCTCACGCTGATTTCAGGGGAGTCGATGTTCTTGCGGGTTATCAGGTTGACTACGCCTGCCACGGCATCCGAACCGTAAATCGAGGACGAACCGTCCTTGACGATTTCAGCGCGTTGGAGGATGGAAGACGGGATGACATTCAGATCGAACGCGCCGACCTGGCCGCGCGTGCCGGCGGGACCGGGGCGCTTGCCGTTCAGCAGCACCAACGTGCGAGCCGCGCCCAGACCACGCAGGTCAATGGATTGTGTGCCCGTACCACCCTCAACCACAAAGCCGGCGAACTGATGGTTGATCTGGGTCGAACCCGCGGCAACGCTTGACTTTTGCAGGAATTCGGCCGTGTCCACCTGGCCAACCGCGACACTGGTGTCTGCAGTGATCACTTGGACGGGCGAAACGGAGTCGTACTCGGCGCGTCGGATCAAGGAGCCCGTGACCGTGATCTTATCGAGCTCGACGGCTTCCTTCTTCTTGGGCTGCTCAGCTTCCGTTTCGGATTGTGCTAGCGCAGAGCCGCCATAGAGGCAGCCAAGGACAGCAACAAAAAGAGGTAACTTATTGAAAATAATGCCTTTTCTTGTATTTCGCATGATCTATTTCCCCTAGAAATGCCGCATGGATGTCCCCTGCCTTGTTATGCATGGGTTAAGCGAGTATATGCACCTCCAAGTCTCCTTAGCAATCAAATGTGAGAATCTTGTGACAGGTCACTGTACGACGCAGCCCGGCCATAGCCGGGACCGTGTTCAGGTTGTCGGCCGGCCAGGTTCGCTGCTTCATATGCTGAGTGAAGAGAGTGGCGCAGATTTGTTCCGCGCCATGCTCCTGTCGACAGTCTCGGTTTTTCTGAGGACGCCCGGGCAGTTTGAGCAAGGGCGAGAAAAACCCCGCATCCGCGGGGTTCTTCTTTGCTGTCTGCTTTACAGGCCTCCCGGCCCGCACTCCTTGGCAAGAAAGCCCTCGATGAGCCCCAAGGTGGTCTTATGGTGCCTGTAGTACCAAGGCAGGCTGTGTGGCATGTCCGGAATGAGCTCAAACTTGGCAGGTACCTTTCCACGTACGGACTCGTAGAAGCCCTTCGCATGGAAGGAGGGCGTCCTGACATCCCGGTCCCCGACGTAGAGCAATACAGGAATGTTGGCTTTATCAGTATTGCGCATGGGGTCCATGCCCGTCACGGTCTTGCCTTGAAGGATCCGCTGCAGCCTGTTCTCGCTCCAGGACCATCCCAGTTTGGTTAGGTCTGTGACCGGTGCGCCGGCGATCGCGCATTGATATGGACTGTTGGGGCGTACCACTGCAGCCGATGCCGCGAAGCCTCCATACGAATAACCGAAGATTGCGATCCGTTCCGGAGCCGCGATTCCCTGCTTGACCAACCAAGCGGCACCGTCGTCTTTGTCATCTTGCATCTTCTGGCCCCATTCGGCATCTCCAGCCAGCCACAACTTGCGGCCCAGGTCGGTAGAGCCTCGATACTGCGGACGCAGCACCGCATAGCCACGGGACGTCAGGAACGGCACCCAGCCCGATGCGTCCCAGCCGCCATGGTCACGGGACCAAGGGCCACCATGCGGGTGGATGATGGTCGGAAGAGGGCCGTCGCTTTGCTTCCAATCCACCGGCAGGTCGAGCAATGCAGGAATAGTCATTCCATCGCGCGCCGGATAAGTCACCCAGCGCTGCTCGCCGATTTGTTTGGGGTCGATCCAAGGCCGCTGGCTTCCCAGATCGACGACGCGCTTGCGATCCAGCAGCATCCGGTAGGCAGGGGCCTGCTGGGGGCTGCTCGTCGTGAATAGAATGCGCGACAAGTCGTTGTTGTAGCCGTTGATAGAGACGTTCTGTTCGGGATAAGCCTTCTTCAGACCCGCATGGATAGCCTGAAAGTCAGGGTCGACGTAGGTCGATTCGGGACGCGGACCATCGACGGTGAATCCGAGTACGCGATTGAAGTTGCTGGGCTGCGTGCCCAGGATGAGGGCGCTGATCGAGTATGTGGGGTGCGCCAGCAGGGGTTCGGCGTCGAACTTCCTAGTGACCGGGTCATACATCCATGCCTGCACGAGATCCGAGAAAAGATCCGTCAAGACGTAGAATTTCCCCGTTTGTTCGTCGATGCCGACGATGTCGACGATATAGCGCTCGCTGAGTTTGCGCGTTAATGGCTCATGTACTTCGAACTCGCCGCCTTTCGAGTCGCGGATCAGGACACGTTGCTCGTATTCCCCCGGAGAGATCGGTTCCAGCTGAACTCGAGTCAGCAATTCCCCATTCCGAGGGTTGAACAGCCCCGGACTCGATCGGCCGCCAGAGCGAAACAGCAACTTCGTTTCATTCGTGCGAAGGTTGTAGAGATAGTAGTTGCCATTAAGGGATAGGCCACTCAACTGCGAAATGACGACGCTGTCCGGGTCGAGCGGCAACGAGTGGACGAGGTTCGCCGTACCCGCGATCTCGAGGCAACGCTTCAGGTCTTCGCCGACGCCCAGCTTGCGCGTGTTGTCCGCAAATGCTTCGTTGAAACTCTTGTGGTGGGTATCGGTAAGGTATGCCTTGGTGACGAATGTCTTGGTTGCTCCGACCACGCCGCCTTCGCCGCAGCCACCGAGTTGTCCGGTCCATTCCTGCCTGCCGAGCACCAGCACACGGTCCGCTTTCATCGCGCTTGCAGCGATGAATTTCATGCGTTCGCCGGAAGGAGTGATAACCGATCCCGCATCGAGGTTGTCGAGATCCCACGTAGCAAGTGCGGTTTCCTGATTGTCGGAGCCGGGCATGGCGACGATGCCCACGAGGTTCTTCCCATCGATGCTCATCGATACGGACTGGATATCGGGCACTTTCGCGAACGCTTCACTTGATATGGGCGTTCGAGCCCCGGCTGAATTTGACAAAAGAATTGTCGCAGCGGCAAATAGACTGAATTTCCCGATCTTCATGGTTTGGCGGGGCCCCCGGAGTCATAGATAAATGGTGCCAGCGCCCGACAGCGCCATGCGATAATCCCCGGGCGCCCGAAACACCGCTCAGTCACTGGCTTCAACCAGAGTAGTGCAGCAGGGGCGGACAGAAAACCCCCCCCGTTCGGTGCAAGGATTCAGCGTCGTATGGGCCAGGGCCCTAAAGTAATCGTGCCTATGCATGATGTAGACGCGAATTTTGATCAAAACGCCGGTGATTTCATGCTTGTACGAGCTCACGCCGTTCAGCCCAGTCTGTCCCCCCACCCCCGCGTCCGCAACGTCATCGCCGTCGGCTCGGGCAAGGGCGGGGTGGGGAAGTCCACCACGGCGGTGAACCTGGCCCTGGCCTTGGCGGCCGAGGGGGCGCGGGTCGGGGTGCTGGACGCCGACGTCTACGGCCCCAGCGTGCCGGCCATGCTGGGCCTGTCGGGGCGGCCGGAGAGCCCGGACAACAAGTCGATCGAGCCGATGCGGGCGTTCGGGGTGGAGGCCATGTCCATCGGGCTGCTGGTGGACCAGGACACGCCGATGATCTGGCGCGGGCCGATGGCCACCTCGGCGCTGATGCAGCTGTTCAACGACACCCTGTGGGGTGACCTGGACTACCTGCTGGTCGACCTGCCGCCCGGCACGGGCGACATCCAGCTGACCCTGGCGCAGAAGATCCCGGTGGCCGGGGCGGTCATCGTGACCACGCCGCAGGACATCGCCACGCTGGACGCGAAGAAGGCGCTGAAGATGTTCGAGAAGGTCGAGGTGCCGGTGCTGGGCATCGTCGAGAACATGGCGGTCCACACCTGCTCGAACTGCGGCCACGTCGAGCACCTGTTCGGCCAGGGTGGCGGCGAGCGGATGGCGGCCCAGTACGGTGTGCCGCTGCTGGGGTCGCTGCCGCTGGACGTCGCCATCCGCGAGCAGGGCGACGCCGGCCGGCCGGTGGTGGTCGCGGCGCCCGAATCGCCGGTGGCGCAGGCCTACCGGCAGACGGCGCGGATGATGGCGGCCACGCTGGCGCAGCGGCCGCGGGCCTCGGTCCCCATCGCCTCGTCGCTGGTGTAGCCCGCGGGCGCAGACGGCGGGCCGGGGCCCGCCCTACAATCCCCGGGTCCGCCGCGCGCACCGGCCGCGCGGCCTTCGTTCCCCCCAGACCAGGATTTGCATGAGCATCAAGAGCGACCGTTGGATCCGCCGCATGGCCGAGCAGCAGGGCATGATCGAGCCGTTCGAGCCGGGGCAGGTCAAGTTCGCCGACAAGGGCGGGGCCAACGGCGAGCGCATCGTCAGCTACGGCACCTCCAGCTACGGCTACGACGTGCGCTGCTCGCGCGAGTTCAAGGTGTTCACCAACATCAACTCCACCATCGTCGACCCCAAGCACTTCGACCCGAAGAGCTTCGTGGACATCGAGGCCGACGAGTGCATCATCCCGCCGAACAGCTTCGCGCTGGCGCGCACGGTGGAGTTCTTCCGCATCCCGCGCGACACCCTGGTGGTGTGCCTGGGCAAGAGCACGTACGCGCGCTGCGGCATCATCGTCAACGTCACCCCGCTGGAGCCGGAGTGGGAAGGGCACGTGACGCTGGAATTCAGCAACACCACGCCGCTGCCCGCGCGCATCTACGCCAACGAGGGCGTGGCGCAGATGCTATTCTTCCAGTCCGACGCCGACGACGTCTGCGAGACCAGCTACAAGGACCGCGGCGGCAAGTACCAGGGCCAGACCGGCGTGACGCTGCCGCGGACCTGAGCCGGTCGCTCCAGCGAAAGGAAGCCGCCATGACGACGCCGCCCCCGATGCCCCAGGACCCGTATCGCAGCCCCGAGGCCGATCTGGTTTCCGGAGGGAGAGATGTTCCCACCGATCTCGCCGACCGCTGGCTGCGCTTGGCTGCCGTGCTGATCGACAGCTTCATCGCCCTGGTGGTGATGGCGCCGCTGATGCTCATGGGCGGCTACTGGCAAGCCGCGTTCGAGGCGGGCCGTTCCGGCGGCTTCGGCTTCATGCCGCTGGGCACGACGCTGCTCTGGGCCGTCATCGGTTTCGTCGTGTTCGCGCTGGTGCAGGGATATCCGCTGCATGCGAGCGGCCAGACCTGGGGCAAGAAGCTGCTGTCCATCCGGATCGTGGACCTGCAGGGCAACACGCCGCCGCTGGCGGACCTGCTGCTGAAGCGCTACCTGCCCACGCACGCCATCGTCAACATCCCTTGCCTGGGCTTCATCTATGCGCTGGTGGATTCGCTGATGATCTTCCGCCCGGACCAGCGCTGCCTGCACGACCTGATCGCCGGCACGCGCGTCGTGCGCGCGAAGTAGAAGTAACGGGTGACGTTCCGCCGCGGGATCAGTGTTCCGCACCGGCGGCGACACGGGCATCCGAGCGCGTCCTCAGCGCCACCCGCACCATCAGCCGCAGCGCGGCCGTCACCGTCTCCACGGGCAGGCTGGGCGCGCCGGGGTGCGTCGCGGCCTGCGCGGGCGAGTAGGGGATGTGGAGGAAGCCGGCGCGCACGCGGCGCTGGCGCCGCAGCGCATGCATCAGGCCATAGAAGACGTGGTTGCAGACGTAGGTGCCGGCGGTCTGCGACACTTCGGCGGGCAGGCCTTTCGCGCGCAGTGCTTCCCGCATGGCCTTGATCGGCAAGGTGGAGAAGTAGGCGGCGGGTCCGCCTTCGACCACCGGCGCGTCGATCGGCTGCCGGCCGGCGTTGTCGGGAATGCGGGCGTCGTCGAGGTTGATCGCCACCCGTTCCAGCGACAACTGGGCGCGGCCGCCGGCCTGGCCGACGCACAGCACCAGGGCGGGCTGCGTGTCCTTCAGCGCCGCGCGCAGCGCCTTCAAGGAATCGCCGAAGGCGACCGGCAGTTCCCGCGCCACCACGCGGTGGCCGGCGATGCGCGCACCGTGCAGGGCCGACACCGCCTGCCAGCTGGGATTGACCTGTTCGCCGCCGAAGGGCTGGAAGCCGGTCAGCAGCACGGTAGGCGTCGCGGTCATCGGATACTCCGGAAAGGCACGGTCAACGGAAGCACAGCCAGGCCATCAGCAGCACGTTGACGCCCATCAGCCACAGGCCGGTCGCGGCCTGCGCGCGGATCACGCCGTACTGGTCGTCCAGTTCCAGCAGCACCGCCGGCACGATGTTGAAGTTGGCCGCCATCGGCGTGAGCAGGGTGCCGCAGTAGCCGGTCAGCATGCCGATGGCGCCGAGGCTGGCCGCATCGGCGCCGTGCCGCTGGATCAGCAGCGGCAGCCCGATGCCGGCCATCATCACCGGGAACGCGGCGAAGGCGTTGCCCATGATGACGGTGAACACCACCATGCCCAGCGCGAACGCCAGCAGGCAGGCGATGCGGCTGTCGGCGGGAATGACCATCGACACCAGCGACGCCACCGCTTCGCCCACGCCGCTGGCGGCGAAGACGCCGCCCAGCGTCGCCAGCACCAGCGGCAGCAGCGCCGCCCAGCCCATCGTGTCGAGCAGGCGCCGGCCCTCGTCGGCGGCGCGCCGCGCGGGCTGGCGCGTCACCGCCACCGCGGCCAGCGCGGCCACCACGCAGGCCAGGGCCAAGCCAGTCAGGGTCAGGCCGGCCTGGCCGAACAGCGGCGTGTCGCCGAAGCGCAGATGCGGCCCTGCGAGCACGACCGCGATGGTCAGCGCCGGGATCAGCAGTGCGGGCAGGAACAGCCGGTGTCCCAGCCGCAAGGCCGAGGCCAGGCGTTCGGATTCCGGTGCTTCGTCCTGCGGTTCGCGCCGCATGCGCGTGGCCAGCAGGGCGAGGGCGATCACCGCCGCGCCGGCGACCTGCGCCGGCAGGGCGTCGCCGGCCTTGGCCGCGCGCAGCACGGTCCCGCCGCCGGCGAACAGGGCGGCGATCAGGCCCCAGAAGGCCGCGTGCGCGTAGCGGCGCTGGCGCAGGTTGCGCCAGCCCGCGTAGGCCAGGAAGGCGGCCAGCAGCAGGTAGAAGTGTTCAATCGACAGCATCGGCCCGCTCCGCCGGCGGCGGCGCCGCGCGGTCCAGCCGGCGCTGGAACAGCACGATCCGCACCGCATGGATCGCGAACGCGGCGATCGCCGTCGGCAGCGCCCACAGCGCGATCTGCAGCGGCTCCAGCGCGATCCCGTGCTGGGCGTAGAAGCCCTGGATCAGCAGCACCGCGCCGAAGGCGAGGAAAACGTCCTCGCCGAAGAACCGCCCGATGTTGTCCGTGGCCGCCGCCATCGCGTGCACGCGCTGCGCCTCCTCGCGCGCCAGCGGTGCGCGCGTCTTGCCCGCGGCCGATTCGGCCATCGGCGCCAGCAGCGGGCGCACGGTCTGGGCGTGGCCGGCGATGTCGATCAGGCCTACCATGCTCAGCCCCTGGCGCACCAGCAGGTAGCCGGCCAGCAGGCGCGACAGGGTCAGGCCGCGCAGCCGCGCGATCCAGCGCAGCGCGTGTTCGCGCAGGCCGGCGCGTTCCAGCAGGCCGATGGTGGGCAGGGTCAGCGCGAACATCAGCAGCGCGCGGTTGGAGACGAAGCTCTCGCCCAGCAGCGCCAGCAGGTCCGGGACCGACTTGCTGGCGGCCAGGCCGCTGACCAGGCCGGCGCCGACCACCACGATGACCGGGTTGAAGCGCAGCACGAAGCCCGCGACCACCACGGCGATGCCCAGCAGGGGCCAGTAGTTCATGCGTTGCGCTCCATCGTGCCTATCTTGAACCCCGCCGCTTCAATGGCCTGGCGCAGCCCGCGCGCGAACGCCGCGGCGTCGGCGCGGTCGCCATGCAGGCAGAGGCTGTCCGCGCGCAGCGGCACCGGTTCGCCGGTGCGGGCGACGACGGCGCCGGTGCGCAGCATCGTTTCCACCTGCGCCGTCGCGCCGGCCAGGTCGTGGATGCTGGCGTCGGGGTGCGTGCGCGGGGTGAGCGTGCCGTCGGCTTCGTAGCGCCGCTCGGCGAAGGCCTCGTGCGCCACCCGCAGGCCGAGCCGCTCGCCGGCAGCGGTGAGCGCGCTGCCGGACAGGCCGTACAGCACCAGCCCGGGATCGTGGTCGCGCACGGCGCGCGCGAGGGCGTCCGCCAGCGCGGCGTCGCGCGCAGCCTGGTTGTACAGCGCGCCGTGCGGCTTGACGTGGTGCAGCCGGCCGCCGGCCGCGCGGACGAAGCCGTCCAGCGCCGCCACCTGGTACAGGGTCAGGGCGTAGGCCGCTTCCGGCGTGAGCGGATGCGCGACGCGCCCGAAGTGCTCGCGATCCGCATGCGAGGGATGCGCGCCGATGGCGACGCCTTGCCGCAGGCACAGCGCCACGGTGCGCTGCATGGTTTCCGGCGAGCCGGCGTGGAAGCCGCAGGCGATGCTGGCCGAACTGATGTACGGCAGGATCGCGGCGTCGTCGCCACAGTCCTCGCCCAGGTCGCAGTTGAAGTCGATGGTGCGCATGGCGGCGAGCGTAGCGCAGCCTTACCGGCGCTGCGCGATGGCGAGGCGCAACCGGGCGAGCCGGTGCGCATGCCGGCGCAGCAGCGCTTGCGCCTGCGCCAGGTCGATCGGCTCGAAGTGGACCGGTTCGCCCGGCCGCAGTTGCGCCGCGCGGCCCAGGTCGCAGGCGACGACGTGGCCCAGCCGCGCGTAGCCGCCGACCGTCTGCGCGTCGGCCAGCAGCAGGATCGGCTGGCCGTCCGGCGGCAGTTGCAGCGTACCCACGGCGACCGGTTCGGACACGCCGTCGCCGCCGCCGGCCGGCAGGGCCGGACCGGCGAGCCGCAGCCCCTGGCGATTGCTGTTGGCGTGGAGGCGCCAGCCCTGCGCGGCCAGGCCGGCCGCGGCGGCGTGCGCGGAAGGCACGTAGCGCAGCACATGGCGGTCCGCCGTCCACGGATCGTCCACGTCGATCCACCACGCGGGGAACGCGGGGCGCTTCACGGAAGCGGGCGGCGCATCGCCCACCGGCAGGCGGTCGCCCGCGCGCAGCGCGCGTCCTGCGTAGCCGCCGAAACCGCCGCGCAGGTCGGTGCTGCGGCTGTCCAGCAGGCGGGGCACCGCGATGCCGCCGCCGACGGCGAGCCAGGCGCGCGCGCCGTCGCGGACCGCGCCCAGCCGCAGTTCGCCCGCCGGCAGGTCGAGCGGACGGCCCATCGGCAGTGGCACGTCGTTCCACCAGGCCTGCACCGGCGCGCCGGCCAGCGCGATGCGGCCGCCACGAGGCAGCCGCAGCCGCGGCCCCTGCAGCGTGATCTCCAGCCCGGCCTCGCCTTCATCGTTGCCGACCAGCCGGTTCGCCATCGCCAGCGCCGCCGGGTCCAGCGCACCGGCGCGCGCCACCCCGAGATGGCGCCAGCCGTGGCGTCCGGCGTCCTGCACGGTGGTCTGCGCGCCCGGCGCGAGCACGTCCCAATGGCTCATCCCGACGCCTCCATTGCGGCGAACGCGGCTTCGTCGATCGGCACGAAGCGCACGCGGTCGCCGGGTTGCAGCAGCGACGGCGTCGCCCGCGACGCATCGAACAGTACCCGCGGCGTGCGCCCCAGCAGCCGCCAGCCACCGGGGCTCTCGCGCGGGTAGATGCCGGCCTGCGCGCCGCCGATGGCCACCGACCCGGCCGGTACCCGCGTGCGCGGCGTGGCCAGCCGCGGCAATGCGAGCGCGGGGTCCAGGCCCAGCAGGTAGGGGAAGCCCGGCGCGAACCCGATCATCGCCACCGTGTAGACCGGCGCGCAGTGCCGCGCGACGAGGGTCGCCTCGTCCAGCCCGAGGTCGCGCGCCGCGTCCGCCAGGTCTTCGCCGAAGGTGCCGCCGTAGCGGACCGGGATCTCGTGCAGGGTGCCTTCCGCGGCGGGTGCCGGGGCGTCGTCTTCGAGCAGCACCGACAGCGCGCCGCGGACGACCGTGTGCGGGGCATCGCCGGCGATGGCCGCCGCGTCGAAGAACACCGCGAGGCTGGCATAGGCGGGCACCAGGTCGCGCAGCCACGCGGGGCGCTGCACGCGCAGGCGCGCGGCCAGCGCATGCACGCGCCGGTTGACCGCCGCGTCGATGGCGTCGCCGAAGCGCACCAGCAGGGCGTCGTCACCCAGCGGTTCGAACCGCGGGGCACTCATCCCAGCCGCTGGCGCCAGCGGTCGATTTCCGCGGTCAGCGCCGCGGGTTCGTACCGCACCGCGCTGCCGCTGCCCCACACCGGACCGGGCCATGCGGCATCGCCTTCGTGGCGCCCGACCAGGTGGACGTGCAACTGGCGAACGATGTTGCCGAGCGCGCCGATGTTGAGTTTGTGCACGCCGGGCAGCGCGCGGACCAGCTGGCCGGCCTGGTTGATCTCGGCCAGCAGCAGGCGCTGCCGGCCGCCGTCCAGGTCCAGCCATTCGCTGGCGCCTTCCACCCGCGGCACCAGCACCAGCCAGGGAAAGCGGGTGTCGTCCATCAGCCGGACCTGCGACAGCGGGCCGTCGGCGATGAAGACGCTGTCGGCGGCGAGGCGCGGGTCGAGGGCGAAATCGGTCATGCGAGGTTCCGTGTGAAGAAGTCGAGCGTGCGCTCGCGGGCGAGCCGCGCGCTGGCCGGATCGTAGTCCGCGCGCATGTCGCAGTTGAAGCCGTGGCCGGCGGGGTAGGTGAACACGTCCATCCGCGGCAGCCTGTCCCGGTGCGCCTGCACCATCTCCGGCGGGATGGAGGCGTCCCGCTCGCCGAAGTGGAACATCACCGGCGCCTTCGGCGCCTCGTCGAGGAAGGGCAGGTTGCGCGCGCCGTAGTAGCTCACCGACGGCAGGCCCAGCCGCAGCGCGGCGAGCAGCGCGACCGTGCCGCCCCAGCAGTAGCCCACGCTGCCGACCTTGCCGGCGCCGGCCAGGCTGTCGGCGGCGGCGCGGGTGATGTCGACGGCGCGCTCCAGCCCCAGCGCCGCGATCAGGTCGCGGCCGCGCGCGATGCCCTGCGCGTCGTAGCCCAGCTCCACGCCGGGCTCGACCGAGTCGAAGTAGGCCGGCGCCAGCGCGAGGTAGCCCTCCAGCGCGAAGCCTTCGGCGACCGTGCGGACGTGCGCGTTGACGCCGAAGATCTCCTGCACGACCACCAGCGCGCCGCGCGGGGTTCCGGCGGGCTCGGCGCGCCAGGCCTGCAGGCGGCCGTGCGGCGAATCGAGGGGGATCCAGTGGCCCATGCGCGGGCTCCTGTCTCGGGCGGGCGTCCAGTGTAGGCCGCGCGGAGGCGAGGGGCGGCGCCGGCCGGCTGAACGCGCCCCGCGGGCCGTCCGGTGCCGAAGGCTATAATCCGCGCCCCGTACACGCCGCCGCCGTACTGTCCATGTCCCTGCAGAACCCCAAGGTGGGCTTCGTCAGCCTCGGCTGCCCGAAGGCCCTGGTCGATTCCGAGCGCATCCTCACCCAGCTCCGCGTGGAGGGATACGACATCGTGCCGACCTACGACGCGGCGGACGTGGTGGTGGTGAACACCTGCGGCTTCATCGATTCGGCCGTGGCCGAGTCGCTGGACGCCATCGGCGAGGCGATGAACGAGAACGGCAAGGTCATCGTCACCGGCTGCCTGGGCAAGCGCCCGGAGCAGATCCGCGAGCAGTACCCCGACGTGCTGGCGATCAGCGGCCCGCAGGACTACCAGAGCGTGATGGAAGCGCTGCACGCCGCGCTGCCGCCGAAGCACGACCCCTTCGTCGACCTGGTGCCGGACTACGGCATCAAGCTCACGCCGCGCCACTACGCCTACCTGAAGATTTCCGAGGGCTGCAACCACCGCTGCAGCTTCTGCATCATCCCCTCGATGCGCGGCGACCTGGTCTCGCGCCCGGTCGACGACGTGCTGCGCGAGGCCGAGCGCCTGGTGCGCGGCGGGGTGAAGGAATTGCTGGTGGTGTCGCAGGACACCTCGGCCTACGGCGTGGACGTGAAGTACGCCGAGCGCGACTGGCGCGGCAAGGCCTACCAGACCCGCATGAAGGCGCTGTGCGAAGGCCTGGGCGAACTGGACGCCTGGGTGCGCCTGCACTACGTGTACCCGTACCCGCACGTGGACGACGTGGTCCCGCTGATGGCCGAGGGCAAGGTGCTGCCCTACCTGGATATCCCGTTCCAGCACGCCAGCCCGCGCATCCTCAAGCTGATGAAGCGGCCCGGCGCCGTCGACAAGACGCTGGAGCGGGTGAAGCGCTGGCGCTCCATCTGCCCGGACATCACCCTGCGCTCGACCTTCATCGTCGGCTTCCCCGGCGAGACCGACCAGGAGTTCGAGGACCTGCTGCAGTTCCTCGACGAAGCGCAGCTGGACCGCGTCGGCGCGTTCGCCTATTCGCCGGTCGAGGGCGCGGCGGCGAACCTGCTGCCCGATCCGGTGCCGGAAGAGGTGAAGCAGGAGCGCCTGGCGCGCTTCATGGAGAAGCAGGCGGAGATTTCCGCCGCGCGGCTGGAAGCCAAGATCGGCACCGTGCAGCAGTGCCTGGTGGACCTGATCGAGGACGGCATCGCCGTCGCGCGTTCCAAGGCCGACGCCCCGGAGATCGACGGCCTGGTGCATATCCAGAACGGCGAGGAAGCGGGCCTGCGTGTAGGCCAGCTCGTCGACGTGGAGATCACCGAGAGCGACGAGCACGACCTGTTCGGCGACGCCGTGGTCAAGGCCAGCGCCCTGCCGGTGCTCTGAGCCGGCTGCATTCCTTGTGGTTGTGGGAGCGACGTCAGTCGCGAACCTGGGGGAATGGATTGGCCACGGATTGCGCGGATGGGCGCGGACAAGGCCGTGGATTTTGTCCGAGCCGGTTGCGGCGATCCGTGTACTTTCCTTTCCCGGTCGCGACTGACGTCGCTCCTACAGGAACCCCCTTGTAGGAGCGACGTCAGTCGCGACCGCACGCCCCCAAGCGCCTTGAAGCCGAGGCCCGACACGCAGAGCGCAGACAAGCGCACAAACCACGTCCCGGTTCGCACCATCCGGAAGCCGCATCCAGAAGCAGTTCCGACCCCCTGAATCCATGGCGGCCTTCGCCACGAAGGCGCCACGCATCCGCCCGGAAGTGCGGACCGAACCAGAAAAGCGGATCAAGCCCCCAAGCCCTATCCGCGCTCATCCGCGTCGATCCGTGTTCCCCGCTTTTCCCGGCTTCAGCCCGTTCGCCATCCATCCGCACCGCAACGCATCCATCGTGGTGCGAAAACGGTCATGGCGATGGTGCGCCGGGGGCGCACCCTGCGCAGGGCGTCGTTCGATCACGGGCCGTAGGTGACGTCGAGGATCGCGAAGCCGGTCCGGCCGCCGGGCAGGTCCACCTCGAACTCGTCGTCGATGCGCTTCTTCAGCAGCGCGCGCGCCAGCGGCGAGTCGATGCTGATCCAGCCGCGCGCGGCGTCGGTCTCGTCGGGGCCGACGAGGCGGTAGCGCGAGACTTCGCCGCTGGCGAGGTTCTCCAGTTCGACGCTGGCGCCGAAGAACACCGCCGCCGGATCGCCCGGCGCCGTATCCACCACCCGCAGCACTTCCAGCCGCTTGCTGAGGTAGCGCACGCGGCGGTCGATCTCGCCCAGCTGCTTCTTGCGGTAGGTGTACTCGGCGTTCTCGGAGCGGTCGCCTTCGGCCGCGGCCGCGGCCAGCGCCTTGACCACTTCCGGCCGCCGCACGCGCCACAGGTCGTCCAGCTCGGCCTTCAGCCGGTCGTGGCCTTCGCGGGTGATCAGGGCGGTGCTTTTCTCGCCCGGCGGGCGCCAGCGGGACACCTCAGCCGCTCCGCGGCGCATCGTCCGCGCGCCGCAGGGTGCGGCCGCGCGGATCGTCGACGGGTTCGAGGCAACCGCCGGTGGCCAGCACCAGCAGGCCTTCGTCGTGGATCGCGAACGCGCGATGCGGCTGCGCGGGGCCGGCGGGCGCCAGTTCGAGGCAGGTGCCGTGCCACGTCGCCGCCCAGGTGCGCTGCGTCGTTTGCGATGCCAGGTCGTCCTGGCAGTACGACTGCAGCGTGTAGTGCCCGTTCGCTTCCAGCGTGAGCAGGACGTCGAGCGAGGCGCAGCCGGCGTCGGGCAACGTGCCGAAGTAGCGGCCGGCCAAGGCATTTCCTGCGTTGGCGTCCGCGTCCGCCGCGGTGGCGGATGGCGCCAGCAGCGCGGCGGCGAGCGGCAGTGCGTATCGCATGGCCCTGTGGAGTGCGGTCAACGCTTGCCGCCGAAGATGCCGCCGAGGATGCCGCGCACGATCTGGTTGCCGAGCTTGGTGCCGATGGTGCGCGTGGTCTGCTTGGCCATCGTCTCGATCATGCCCTGGCGGCGCTTGGTGCCGAACACGGCGTCCTTCACCGCCTGGCCGAAGCCGCCGGCGTCGGGATCGTCCTTCTCGGCCTTCGCCGCCGGCGCGTTGGCCGCCTGGACGGCCGATTCCGCGCGCCTGGCCAGCATCTCCGCCGCCGATTCGCGGTTCACGGCGGTGTCGTACTTGCCGCCGACCGGGCTGCCGTTGCGCACCTGCTGGCGCTCGGCGTCGGTGATGGCGCCCATCCGGCAGCGCGGCGGCGACACCAGCGTCTGCTGCACGGGCGAGGGGATGCCCTTGTCCTGCAGGGTGGAGACCAGCGCCTCGCCGGTGCCCAGGGTGGAGATCGCCTGCGCCACGTCCAGCTTCGGGTTCGGCACGAAGGTCTGGGCGGCGGTCTTCACCGCCTTCTGGTCGCGCGGGGTGAAGGCGCGCAGCGCGTGCTGCACGCGGTTGCCCAGCTGGCCGAGGATGTTGTCCGGCACATCGTCGGGGAACTGCGAGCAGAAGTACACGCCCACGCCCTTGGAGCGGATCAGCCGCACCACCTGCTCGATGCGCTGCTGCAGCGCCGGCGGGGCGTCGCCGAACAGCAGGTGCGCCTCGTCGAACACGAACACCAGCTTGGGCTTGTCCAGGTCGCCCACTTCCGGCAGCGTCTCGAACAGTTCCGACAGCAGCCACAGCAGGAAGCTCGAATACAGGCGCGGCTTCAGGATCAGCTGGTCCGCGGCGAGGATGCCGATCACGCCGCGGCCGTCGTGGTTGACCCGCATGATGTCGGCCAGCTCCAGCGCGGGCTCGCCGAAGAACATCTCGCCGCCTTCCTGCTCCAGCCGCAGCAGGGCGCGCTGGATGGCGCCCACCGACTGCGTGCTGACCAGGCCGTAGCTGGTGGAGATGTCCTTGCGCTCGGCGGCGACCAGGCCCAGTAGCGCGCGCAGGTCTTCCAGGTCGAGCAACAGCAGGCCGCGGTCGTCGGCCAGCTTGAACACGATGTCCAGCACGCCGGCCTGGGTGTCGTTCAGCTCCAGGATGCGCGAGAGCAGGGTGGGGCCCATTTCGCTGACGGTGGTGCGCACCGGGTGGCCCAGCCTGCCGTACAGGTCCCAGAACACCACCGGGCTGGCGCCCGGCGCGTAGTCGGCGATGCCGATGTCGCGGGCGCGCTGCAGGACCCGCTCGCTGCCGTCGCCCGCGGCGGCCAGCCCGGCCACGTCGCCCTTCACGTCGGCCATGAACACCGGCACGCCGATCCGCGAGAAGCCTTCGGCCAGCGTCATCAGGGTGACCGTCTTGCCGGTGCCGGTGGCGCCGGCCACCAGGCCGTGGCGGTTGCCGAATTTCGGCTGCAGCGTGACGGCGATGTCGTCCGTGACGCCCTTGCCCAGCAGGATCGGATCCATGTGCTACCTCGCGTGGTGATGCGGCGATTCTAGCGGCTGGATGCGGCGGGAAGTGCAACGATCCATGACGTCCGGCCTTGCCCGCCGCAAGGGGCGGGGCTACCCTCCCGGCTCTTGTCCTGGATGCCCACCTGATGTCGTTTGCGGTTGTTTCCTGCCTTCGCGCCTGGCCCGTCGTGGCCGTCCTGTCCCTGCTGCTGGCCTCGCCCCACGCCGCGGCCCAGCGCGTGTCCGCGCGCGACCGCGCCGCCGTGGAGGCGCTCGAACAGCGCATGGCGGCGGCCGAGAAACGCTATCGCGACGGCCTGGTGCTGGTCGCCAACAGCGATCCGCGCGGCGCCGCCGAAAGCGATGCTGCGCTGGAGGACATGGAAGACGTGCTGGACGCCTGCCTCCAGCAGCGCGGCTGCCAGGTGCACACCCTGCTGGCCGCGTACAAGCGCCTGCTGAAGGACAACGCCGACGCCCGCGGCGAGGACGACGAAGGCGAGGGCGAGGCCATCGACGCGCTGGACGACGGCACCGACCACGCCGCGCCGATCGCCGGCCAGGTGCCCGAGACGGCGCGCACCGCCGCGCTGCTGAACGATCAGCGGCACGCCTTCGACCGCATGGTCGAGTACAACCCGGCGGTGCAGGCCGGCATCCGCCGCTGGCTGACCGACATGCGCCCCGCGCTGATCGATAGCTTCGAGAACTACCAGAACATGCGCGCCGACCTGTACCCGGCGTGGGAGCGCAGCGGCCTGCCGGAGGCGCTGCTGTTCGGCATCATGGCCAAGGAGTCCAACGGCCGCGTGCACTCCACCTCGCGCGCGGGCGCGGCGGGGCCGATGCAGTTCATGTTCCACACCGGCGCGCGCTTCGGCCTCGGGCGCGACGCCAGCGGCTTCGACACCCGCTACGATCCCTACGCCTCGGGACAGGCCAGCGCCGCCTACATGAACGAGCGCATGCGCGAACTCAACAACAACATCGAGCTGGCGCTGGCCGCCTACAACGGCGGCGAGGGCCGCGCGGCGCGCGTCTACCGGCAGTACGTCGGGCTCGGGTTCTGGGACGACGTGGTCTACAGCCAGTTCCCCGGCGAGACGCGCGACTACGTGCCGATGGTGATCGCGGCGGCGTGGCTGTTCCTGCACCCGACCCAGTACGGCCTGGAGTTCCCCAAGGTCAACGTGCAGCCCGCCGCGCTGAAGCTGGCGCGCGACGCGTCCATCTACGAGCTGACCATCTGCCTGGGCAACGGCGGCACGCGCGAGGGCTACCTGCGCACGCTGCGCAACCTCAATCCGCGCTACCAGGCTGAGAGCTGGATCCCCGCCGGCACCGCGCTGAAGGCCAACAACCGCATCGTCGCGCTGTACAACCGCCACTGCGTCAGCGGCCCGCGCGCGGAACTGGCGCGCACGCTGGTCACCGCCGATCCCAACGCGGCGATCCGCCGGGCTTCCGGGACCGGCAACGTGGCGGTCGGCGACGTCACCCCGGTCGCCGGCGTGCCGACGACCACCGCCACCGGCGCGCCGAAGCCGGCTGCGCCGAAGGCGAAGCAGGCGCGCGACTACCGGGTGGCCAAGGGCGACACGCTGGGCCGGATCTCGCAGCGCTTCCAGTGCGACCTCAAGCAGCTGGCGCGCGCGAACGGGATCAAGGCGCCGGCGTATAGCGTGCGGCCGGGGCAGGCGTTGAAGCTGGAGAGCTGCAAGAAGTAGGGCGGTGGCGGCTTGGCTGTCGCTCCGCTTGCGCGCGATTCGAGCCCCTCTCCCATCGGGAGAGGGGTTGGGGTGAGGGGCAACGAAGTCCGCCCGTTCCGATTGCCAGTGCGCTTGCCGGGTTCACAATGAATGCGGAACGCACATGCTTCATGTACGTAACGAGTCCGGCCTTGGGAAGGATTTGCTTTATGTCTGGTGCCACTCGTCGCTAGTGTTCTCCAGGCCCACCCCCGTCATAGCCCCTCTCCCTGCGGGAGAGGGGTTGGGGTGAGGGGCGACGAAGCCCGCCCGTTCCGATTGCCAGTGTGCTTGCCGCGTTTACGATGAACGCGGAACGCACACGTCCTATGAGTGTGATGGATTTGTCCTTTCGGACGGTTTGCCTTGCCGCCGGCATGGTGCCGCTCGCCGCGGGGGCCTTCTTTCTTTGCTTGTGCAAAGAAAGAAGCAAAGAAACACCCCCCAAGGCGGCGTGCCCTGCGCTTCGCTCCGGGTGCGCGAGGGGGACGGGAATTTTCGTAAGGCACATCCATGTGCCATACGAAAACGGCGCGCATCGTGCGCGCCGCCCTGCGGGTTTACCCGTGCCCCTCGCCACGCCTAAATGGGGCCCCAAAAGCGAGTAACAGCAACAGCAAAGGCAAGAGCAACTGCGCCATACGAACCAACTGTGTCGGGTCTAGGTTTTGCTTTTGCTGTTGCCATTCGGGGCCCCCTTTAGGTCCGGCAGTCCCGGTGGGTAAACCCCGCAGGGGCGGCGCACAGGACGTGCGCCGTTTTCGTATGGGCCAGGATGGCCCTTACGAAAATTCCCGCCGGGACTGCGCACCCGCCGCTTTGCGGCGGGCGGACCGCCGGGGGTGTGCTTTCTTTGCCTACTTTCTTTGCACAAGCAAAGAAAGTAGGGCCCCCGCGGCGAGCGGCGCCATGCGTCCATGAAGAAAAAACCACGCCGCAAGGCCATGAGATCCAATGCCATCGTGGACGTTGTTCCAATCTGGAATCGGAGGCATCACGGACTTCGTTGCCCCTCACCCCAACCCCTCTCCCGGTGGGAGAGGGGCTCAAAGGCGATGCATGCCGCCCGTGTGCGCGATCCGTGTCCTGTTCAAGCGACCACCCTGGATTCGGCTGCTGGCCGACTACCTCATCGCGGGTGAGGTCTCAGCTGGAAACTGGAAAGGTCACGGACTTCGTTGCCCCTCACCCCAACCCCTCTCCCGCAGGGAGAGGGGCTCAAAGGCGATGCATGCCGCCCGTGTGCGCGATCCGTGTTCTGTTCAAGCGACCATCGTGGATTTGGCCGCTGGCCGAGTACCTCATCGCGGGTGTGGTCTCAGCCGGAAACTGGAAAGGCCACGGACTCCGTTGCCCCTCACCCCAACCCCTCTCCCGGTGGGAGAGGGGCTCAAAAGGCGGTGCATTGCCGCCCGTGCGCGATCTGCATCCCGTTTCAGCGATCGCGCCCGGTCCCGGGGCTAGTCGACGAGACGGGCCAACGCCTGGCCGAGCCTCACCGGCGATTCCGCCTTCAATCCAGGCGCCAGTTCCGCCACGCCCGGCGGCAGCAGCACGATCACCGTCGAGCCGTAGTTGAACCGCGCCATCTCCGCGAACCGCGCCAGCGTGATCCCCTGGCCGCGGTAATCCTTCCGCGTGACTGCGCGACCGTAGGCCGGGATCTCCTCGCCGCTCCACACGGTCTCCACGCCGGAGACCAGCAGCGCGCCCACCATCACCGAGACCATCGGCCCGAAGTCGGTGTCGAAGTGGCAAACCAGGCGCTCGTTGCGGGCGAACAGCCGCGGCACGTTCGCCACCGCGTCGGTGCCCACGCTGAAGAGGCGGCCGGGGACGTGCACGGTCTCGCGCAGGGTGCCGGTCCACGGCATGTGCACGCGGTGGTAGTCGCGCGGTGACAGGTAGACGGTGGCGAACAGGCCGTGGCGGAACGGTTCGGCGTCGCCGGCGTCGCCCAGCAACTCGGCGGCGGTGAACGACTGCCCCTTGGCCTGGAAGATGCGGCCGTCCTCGATCGGCCCGCACTGGCTGATGTGGCCGTCGGCCGGCATCAGCAGGGCGCGCGGGTCGGGATCGGCCACGCGCGCGCCGGGCCGCAGCGCGCGGGTGAAGAACGCGTTGAAGCTGGGGTAGGCACGCGGGTCGGGATCGGTGGCTTCGCCAAGATCCACGTCGAACCTGCGCACCACCGTGTCGATCAGCCATTGGCTGGTGATGGGCGAGGTCGAGTACGCCAGCCGCCGCGCCAGCGACGACAGCAGCCGGTGCGGCAGCACGTGGGTCAGCGAGGTCACCAGGCTCATTTCGAGGCCGCCTCGGTCAGCACCCGCATGTCGGCCGCGATCGCCTTGGGCTGGAACGGCGGCCGGATCAGGCCGGCCAGGCGGCCTTCCGGATCCATCACGGCGATCGCCGAGGAGTGGTCCATGCTGTAGTCGTTCGGGTTCTCGTCGAAGCCCTTGCCGGGCACCTTCATGAAGACGAAGCCCAGCGACTTGGCGAAGTTCTCCAGCGTCGGCACGTCCGCGGTGGCGGCCAGCGTGTCCGCATGGAAGGCGTGGGCGTACTCGCCGATGCGCACCGGCGTGTCGCGCTCCGGGTCCACCGACACGAACAGCACGCGCGGGCGGGTGGAGTCGGGCAGGTCCTTCCACTGCGCCTGCGCCTGCGCCAGTTCGGCCAGCGTGGTCGGGCAGATGTCGGGGCAGAAGGTGAAGCCGAGGAACACCAGCGTCCAGTGGCCCTTCAGTTCGCCGTCGGCCAGTTGGGTGCCGTCGGACTGGCGCAGCGAGAACGGCGGCAGCAGGCGCGGCTGCGGGAACAGGGTCACGGCCTGGGTGGCCGGCCATTGCGCGGCGGGCACGGCCGGGCCGAAGAATTTCTGCGCGGCCAGCAGGCCCAGGCCGGCGGCGAGCGCCAGGACGAGGATGAGGCCGATCTTCTTGTTGAACATGCGGAGGAGGTCCCACGGATGGAGGGCACGGCCGTCGGGCCGGGGCCGCATGGGCGCGGCGGGGAGGCCGCCATGATACCGGTGCAGCCCCTATAATCGGCGGCCCTCGCCGTCCCGGCGTCTTCACAAGCCTTGCCATGACCGCCGACGTCGCCGCCGAGCTGCACACGATCATCGACCTGATCCGCTACGGCGCCAGCCGCTTCAACGCCGCCGGGCTGACCTTCGGGCACAGCCACGACAACGCGCTGGACGAGGCCACCCACCTGGTCCTGCACACGCTGCACCTGCCGCCGGACCTGGGCCCGGCCTACGGCCAGGCGCGGGTGACCGCGGCGGAGAAGGCGCAGGTGCTGGCGCTGTTCGAGCGCCGCGTGGCCGAGCGCATCCCGGTGGCCTACCTGACCGGCGAGGCCTGGTTCGCCGGGCTGAGCTTCAAGAGCGACGCGCGCGCGCTGGTGCCGCGTTCGCCGATCGCCGAACTGATCGAGGCCGGCTTCGAGCCGTGGCTGGGCGGGCGAGAAGTGAACCGCGCGCTGGACCTGTGCACCGGCTCGGGCTGCATCGCCATCGCGATGGGCCACTACCACCCCAACTGGCAGGTCGACGGCGTGGACATCAGCGACGACGCGCTGGCGCTGGCGGCCGAGAACAAGGCGCGCCTGCACGCCGACAACGTGCACCTCGTCAAGTCCGACCTGTTCGCCGGCCTGACCGGCCGCCACTACGACCTGATCGTCACCAACCCGCCCTACGTCACCAACGACGAGACCGACGCGCTGCCGAAGGAATATTCCTTCGAGCCCGAACTCGGCCTGCGCGCCGGCGACGACGGCCTGGACCTGGTGCTGAAGATCCTGCGCGACGCGCCGCTGCACCTGGGCCGGGACGGCCTGCTGATCTGCGAGGTCGGCGAGTCCGAGCGCGCGCTGGTGGCGCTGTTGCCGGACGTCGAGTTCGCCTGGATCGAGTTCAAGGTGGGGCAGATGGGCATCTTCGCCGTCGAGTGCGCCGAGCTGATTCACCACAACGCGCGCATCGCCGCACTGGCCGCCGCGCGGAAATGACCCGCCCCGCGCGTGCGCCTGGCGCATGCGCGGCCGGTGCGGGTCGGTTGCGGCTGCAACCGTCGCGGCCCGCATTGGCGCAGTGCACAACGGGCCGCCCGATATGCGATGCTTGAACGCCTTGGCCCGGATGGTTCCCTCCCGCGGAGCGGCGCTTGAGCAGCAACAGTTTCGGAAAACTCCTCACCGTCACCACGTTCGGCGAATCGCACGGGCCGGCCATCGGCTGCGTGGTCGACGGCTGCCCGCCCGGGCTGGAGATCGCGCCGGAGGAATTCCGCCACGACCTGGAGCGCCGCGCCACCGGCAAGTCGCGCCACACCTCCGCGCGCCGCGAGGCCGACGAGGTCGAGATCCTCAGCGGCGTGTACGAAGGCCGCACCACCGGCACGCCGATCGCGCTGCTGATCCGCAACACCGACCAGCGCAGCAAGGACTACGCCGACATCGCCCGGCAGTTCCGCCCGGGCCACGCCGACTACACCTACTGGCAGAAGTACGGCATCCGCGATCCGCGCGGCGGCGGGCGCTCGTCCGCGCGCGAGACCACCATGCGGGTGGCGGCCGGCGTGATCGCCAAGAAGTGGCTGCGGCAGCGCCACGGCGTGACTGTGCGCGGCTATCTGGCGCAACTGGGGCCGGTGGCGCCGCAGGGCTTCGACTGGCATGCGGTCGAGGACAACCCGTTCTTCTGGCCGTGCGCGGCGCAGGTGGCGGAACTGGAACGCTACATGGACGCGCTGCGCAAGTCGGGCGATTCCATCGGTGCGCGCGTGAACGTGGTCGCCGACGGCGTGCCCGCCGGCTGGGGCGAGCCGATCTACGGCAAGCTGGACGGCGAACTGGCCGCCGCGCTGATGAGCATCAACGCGGTCAAGGGCGTGGAGATCGGCGACGGCTTCGCCGCCGTCGGGCAGAAGGGCACCGAACACCGCGACCTGATGACGCCGGACGGCTTCCTGTCCAACCATGCCGGCGGCATCCTCGGCGGCATCTCCACCGGCCAGCAGGTCACCGCCTCCATCGTTCTGAAGCCCACGTCCAGCCTGCGCCTGCCGGGCGCGACGGTGGACGTAGACGGCAACGCCGTGGACGTCATCACCACCGGCCGGCATGACCCCTGCGTGGGTATCCGTGCCACGCCCATCGCCGAGGCGATGATGGCGCTTGTGCTGATGGACCAGGCGCTGCGCCACCGCGCGCAATGCGGCGACGTCGGCGAAGTGCCGCCGCACGTGCCCGGGAGCGTCGATGGCTGAGCCGCGGCCGCGCGTCTGGGTGTCGCAGCCGCTGTTCGACGATATCGTCGGACGGCTGGCGGCGCACTTCGACGTGCATGCCACGCGGGAAGTCACCGAATACGCACCGGAGGCCGTCGCCGACGCGTTGCGCGGCAGCGCCGGCGCGCTGGTCACGCTCAACGAGAAGATCGGCACGCGGGAAATCGCTGGCGCCTCGCAGCTCCGCGCCATCGCCAACGTCGGCGTGGGCTACAACAACCTGGACGTCGCCGCGCTGACGCAGGCCGGCATCGTCGCCACCAACACGCCGGACGTGCTGACCGAGACCACGGCCGACTTCGGTTTCGCCCTGCTGATGGCGACCGCGCGCCGCATCACCGAGGCCGAGCGCTGGCTGCGCGACGGCCAGTGGCGGCAGTGGTCGTTCAGCACCCTGCTGGGCGCCGACATGCACGGCAGCACCCTGGGCATCGTCGGCATGGGCCGGATCGGGCAGGGCATCGCGCGCCGCGCGCGCGGCTTCGGCATGCGCGTGCTGTACCACAACCGCGGCCGCTTGCCGGCGGCGGTCGAGCGCGAATGCGCGGCGGACTACGCCGGCTTCGACGACCTGCTGGCCCAGTCCGACCACGTGCTGCTGGTGCTGCCGTATTCGCCGCAGGTGCACCACTTGGTCGACGCCGCCGCGCTGGCGAAGATGAAGCCCACCGCCACGCTGGTGAACATCGCCCGCGGCGGCATCGTCGACGAGGCGGCGCTGGCCGATGCGCTGGCCAACGGCCGCCTGGCCGCCGCCGGGCTGGACGTCTACGAAGGCGAGCCGGCGGTGCGGCCCGAACTGCTGGCGCTGCGCAACGTGGTGCTGACGCCGCACATCGCCAGCGCCAGCCTGGCCACGCGCCGCGCGATGGTCGCGCTGGCGGTGGACAACCTGATCGCCGCGCTGGGCGAAGGCCCGCAGGCCGGCAATCCGCCCACGGCGGTCAACCCGGACGCGCTGTCCATCGCCACCAAGACCATCATCGCCAAACGACAGGGAGCCTGAGGCACGCCCGCAGGTTCCCCGAACACAGCCCCCGCCTGTCGTTTGTCCTCCTCCCTTTTCTCCAGATACCACCCCATGAGCAACCAGAACCGCACCTTCACCGTCGCCATCGTGGGCGCCACCGGCGCCGTCGGCGAGACCATGCTGTCCATCCTCGCCGAGCGCGATTTCCCGGTCGGCAAGCTGATCCCGCTGGCGTCGGCCCGCTCGGCCGGCAGCCAGATCGACTTCAAGGGCCAGAAGATCGACGTGGTCGACCTGGACACCTTCGATCCCGCCGGCGTGGACATCGCGCTGTTCTCCGCGGGCGGCGGGGTGTCGAAGGAGTACGCGCCGAAGTTCGCCGCCGCCGGCGCGGTGGTGATCGACAACTCCTCCACCTTCCGCTACGACGACGACGTGCCGCTGGTGGTGTCCGAGGTCAACCCGCACGCGGCCAGAAACCGCCCGCGCGGCATCATCGCCAACCCCAACTGCTCGACCATGCAGCTGATGCCGGTGCTGGCGCCGATCCACCGCGAGTACGGCATCGAGCGCGTCAACGTCGCCACCTACCAGTCGGTATCCGGCGCCGGCCGTTCCGGGCTGGAGGAACTGGGCCGGCAGACCGCGCAGCTGCTGGCGTTCCAGGACATCGAGCCGCAGAAGTTCCAGGCGCAGATCGCCTTCAACCTGATCCCGCACATCGACGAGTTCCAGCCCAACGGCTACACCAAGGAAGAGATGAAGCTGGTCTGGGAGACTCGCAAGATCCTCGAGGACGACAGCATCCAGGTGAACCCCACCGCGGTGCGCGTGCCGGTGTTCTACGGCCACTCCGAGGCGGTGAACGTGGAGACCAGGAAGAAGATCACCCCCGGGCAGGCGCGCGACCTGCTGCGCGCCGCGCCCGGCGTGGAAGTGGTGGACGAGCACCGGGCCGGCGGCTACCCGACCCCGGTGACGCACGCCTCCGGCCGCGACCCGGTGTTCGTCGGCCGCATCCGTGAGGACTTCTCCCATCCGCGCGCGATCAACCTGTGGGTGGTCGCCGACAACATCCGCAAGGGCGCCGCCCTGAACGCCGTGCAATTGGCCGAACTGGTGGCGAACGGCGGCTGAGCGGCTATAGTCGTGCCCGGGAAACTTGGGGAAGGGCCGTGAAACCGAAGCAAAGACCTCGGACGGCAAGACTCCGCCTGGCCGGCATGATCGGGCTGGGGCTGGCGTTGCTGAGCAACGCGGCCCTGGCGCTCGGCCTGGGGGAGATCAAGGTCAAATCGCAACCCGGCCAGCCGCTGCTGGCCGAGATTCCAGTCATTTCCAGCGAGCCGGGCGAGCTGGAGCAGTTGCGCGCGCGCCTGGCCTCGCCGGTCACGTTCGAGCGCGTCGGGCTGCCGCGCCCACAGGGGCTGGTCAACGAACTGGACTTCAGCGTCGCGCTGGACGACGCCGGCCGCCCGGTCGTGCGCGTCACCAGCCGCACGCCGGTGGACGTGCCGGCGGTCAACTTCCTGATCGAGGTCGACTGGGGGCAGGGCCGGCTGGTGCGCGAGTATTCCGCGCTGGTGAGCGCGCCGGGCACGCTGGCCGCGGCGGAGCAGCCGGTGATCGACGCGCCGGTCGCCGCGCCCACCGACACCATCGTCCGCACCGAAGCACCGCCGGTGGCCGTCGCCGCCGCGGAACCCGAACCGCCCCCGGCGGAGACCGCGCCCCCGGGCCCGCCGGCGCCGCAACCGGCGCCCCGCGTGGCGACCGCGCCGCCGCCTGCCGCCGCCCCGGGAGAGGCGCTGGCGCCGGTGCGCCGCGGGCAGACGCTCTCGCAGATCGCCGCGCCGCTGGCGCGCGCGCAGGGCTACACGCTGGACCAGGCGATGGTCGCGCTGCTGCGGGCCAATCCCGAGGCGTTCATCAACGGCAACGTCAACCTGCTCAAGCAGGGCGCGGTGCTGCGCGTACCCGAGGCGGCCGCGGCGCAGACGATCCTGGAGAGCGAGGCGGCGGCGCTGGTGCGCAGCCAGATCGCCGAGTGGCGCCGCGCGCGCGCGCCGATCCCGCAGCCGGTCGCCGTGGTCGAGCCGGTGTCCGCGCCCGCCGCGGCGGCGCCGTCGCGCGCGCCGCAGGTGGCGGACGCGCGCCTGGAAATCGCGCCCGCCGCCACCGGCGCGTCGGGTTCTGGAACGCAGTCCGGCGTCAGCGCCGGCGGTGAGGGCGAGATGTTGGCGAACGAACAACTGCAGCAGTCGAAGGAAGACCTGGCCGCGCGCGAAGCCGAGGTGCAGGAACTGCGCTCGCAGGTCGCGGAACTGGAAAAGCTCAAGGCGCAGCAGGAAAAACTGCTGGCCATGAAGGACAGCGACCTGGCCGCGGCGCAGCAGCGGCTGGCGCAGAGCAACGGCAGCGACGGCGGCGTGCCGGCCTGGGCCTGGGCGGGCTTCGGCCTGCTGCTCGCCGGCGCGCTGGCGTGGGGGTTCGCGCAGCGCCGCAAGCGGGTGGCGCCGGCCCCCGTGCCGCGCAGCACCGTGTTCGGCGATGCGCCGCCGGCCAGCCGCGCCGCCGAACTGGCGGCGGTGATGCCCGGGGCCGCCGCCGCCGCGGAACCCGCGCCGGCCACGCCCAGCCCCACGCTCGAACCGGTCATCGTGCCCGCCGCGGCACCGCCCCGGCCGGCGCCGAAGCCGGCCCCGGCCGCCACCGGCCCGACCTGGCACGCCGGCGGCACCGCGGCCGCGGCGTCTTCGCCGTCGCCGGCGCCCGTCGGCCGCGACCGGCTGGAACTGGCCGTGGCCTACCTCGACCTGGGTGACGTGGCCACCGCGCGCAGCCTGTTGAACGAGGTCGCCGCCGGGCAGGACGCCGGCGCCCGCGACGAAGCGCTGCAGCTGCTGCGCGAGATCGGATGACCGGCTGATGCGCTACGCGCTGGGCGTCGAATACGACGGCGGCGGATTCCTGGGCTGGCAGCGGCTGAGCAAGTCGGGCACGCCGGACGACACCACCACCGTGCAGGCGGCGCTGGAAGGCGCGCTGTCGTCGGTGGCCGACGCGCAGGTCGACACGATCTGCGCCGGCCGCACCGACGCCGGCGTGCACGCGCAATGCCAGGTCGTGCACTTCGACAGCGACGCGCGGCGCGACCCGCGCGGCTGGCTGCTCGGCGCGACGACGCGGCTGCCGCCCGCGGTCTGCGTGCGCTGGTGCCGGCCGGTGGCGGACGATTTCCACGCGCGCTTCTCGGCGCGCGCCCGCCGCTACCGCTACACGCTGGTGAACCGGCTGGCGCGCCCCGCGCTGGAGCGGCAGTACCTGGGCTGGGAGAAGATGCCGCTGGACGCCGGCGCGATGCACCGCGCCGCGCAGGCGCTGCTGGGCGAGAACGACTTCAGCGCGTTCCGCACCGTGCACTGCCAATCCCCGCACGCCATGCGCAACCTGCACGCGATCTCGGTCGCGCGGCAGGGCGAGCGCGTGGTGATCGACGTGCAGGCCAACGCCTTCCTGCACCACATGGTGCGCAACATCGTCGGCTCGCTGCTGGTGGTGGGGCGGGGCGAGCAGCCGGAATCCTGGATGGCGGAACTGCTGGCCGGCCGCGACCGCACCGTGGCCGGGCCGACCGCGCCGCCGGGCGGGCTGGTGTTCGTCAGCCCGCTGTACCCGGCAGAATGGGGCCTGCCACCCGAAGTGACCCTGCCGGCCCCCCAGTAGGAGGGGCTTCAGCCCCGACCACCTGCTCCAGATGTCCGGACGCCGGGCCGGAGAGCGTCGGGGCTGAAGCCCCTCCTACAGGAGCGGGCGGTGCGGGGCGCGCGATCCCCGGCCGGCCGCGGCGGCGTCGCTTCCGCCTCCCGCCGCCGCATCACGGCGGCAGACGCAAAAGCAGGTACGCTCTTGCCGTTCCTCGTTCCTCGTTCCTCGTTCCTCGTTCCTCGTCCCCCGTCCCCCGTCCCCCGTCCCCCGTCCCCCGTCCCCCGTCCCGCCATGCCCCATACCCGCATCAAGTTCTGCGGCCTGACCCGCGCCGAGGACGTCCGCCTGGCGGTGGAGCTGGGCGTGGACTACGTCGGCCTGGTGTTCGCGCCGCGCAGCCCGCGCCGCCTGCTGCTGGGGCAGGCGCGGATGCTGCGCGCGCTGGTGCCGGAGGAGATCGCGGTGGTGGCGCTGGTGATGGACAACGTGCGCGGCGAGGTGGAGCAGATCGTCGAATCGCTGCAGCCGGACCTGCTGCAGTTCCACGGCGCCGAGGACGACGCCTTCGCCGCGTCGTTCGGCCTGCCGTTCTGGAAGGCGATCGCGATGGGTGGACAGGACGAGGGCGGCGCCTTCGCGGCGCTGGCGGCCTATCCCGGCGCGCACGGCTTCCTGTTCGACGGCCACGCCGCGGGCGAGCAGGGCGGCAGCGGCCAGCGCTTCGACTGGCGGCGCATGCCGGCCGCCACCGACAAGCCGTTCCTGCTGGCCGGCGGCCTGTCGCCGGAGAACGTGGCCCTGGCGCTGCGCACCGCGCGGCCGTGGGGCGTGGACGTGTCCAGCGGCATCGAGTCCGCGCCCGGCGTCAAGGACGCCGAGAAGATGCGGCGCTTCGTGGACGCCGTCCGGCACGCCGAAGCTTCGTAGGGTGCGCCCCGGCGCACCGCTCCCGGCCGCGTCGACGACGTTGCCTGCCCTCGGCAGGACGGCGATGGCATATCCAAACGTGCCACGAACGCCGGGTTGCCGCGGCAAGCATCCGCGGATCCGGTAGCGGGGATTCGCCCCGACCCGGTATCGCATCAAGCGAACCCCGCAGGGCGCGCCCCGGCGCACCGCTGGGATCCGCACGCCATGAAAGTCCGCCCGTCCGCCCTCCACGCGTGTTGCGGCGCACTCGACATCCCGTGCCGGAAGGGACCGCAGGATCCCGTGCAGGAAGGACCGCAGGGGCGCCGGCGCGCCCTACGCCAGTTCGTCCCGCAGCCACGCCGCCAGCGCGGGGATGCGCGGATCGGGATTGCCGCGCACGGCGCACAGGGCCCAGGCGCCGCCGGTGTCCGCGAATCCCCACGGCGCCACCAGCCGACCCGCGTCCAGGTCGGCCTGCACCAGTTCCTGCGGGGCGATCGCGACGCCCAGGCCGGCGGCGGCGGCTTCCAGCAGGTAGGTGAGGTGGTCGAAGCCCGTGCCCGGCCGCAGCGCGCCGGCATCCAGGCCCCGGGCCCCGAACCAGCGCGGCCAGGCCTGCGGGCGCGAGGCGGTGTGCAGCACGGGTTCGGCCAGCAGCGCCTCGGGGGCGGCGCGTTCCAGCGCCGGGAACCGCGTGTGGCGGGGACTGACGACCGGGCCGATCCGTTCCGGCGCCAGCACGTGCACGTCCCAGCCCGCCGGCCACGGCGCTTCGCCCAGCAGCAGGGCGGCGTCCAGGCCGGCCAGCGGGGCGTCGAAGCCGGCTTCCTGCGCGGACAGGTGCAGCGTCAGGCCGGGCAGGTCGGCCGCCAGCCGTTCCAGCCGCGGGATCACCCAGCGGGCCAGCAGGCTGCCGGGGCAGCCCAGCACCAGCGCGGCCGGGCGCCGGTCGCGGCGCAGCGCGCTCCAGCCGGCCTGCAGGCCGGCGAAGGCGTCGCCGGCGACGTCGCGCAGGCGCTGGCCGTCGGCGGTCAGCGCCAGGCCGCGGCCCTCGCGCAGGAACAGCGGCCGGCCCAGCTCGGCCTCGAGGGTGCGGATGTGGCGGCTGATCGCGCCATGGGTGACGTGCAGTTCGCCGGCGGCCCGGCTGAGGCTGCCGAGACGGGCCGCGGCCTCGAAGGCGCGCAGGGCGTTGAGCGGGGGCAGGGGACGCGACATGGTGTGAGTTTATGTCACGGATCGGGCAGATTTCATCGGTTTTCCGGCCATCGACCGTGCGCTAGAGTGACATCCAGTCACCGCAGGCCCGCCCTCCCATGCCCGTTCCCGCCGATTACCACGCCTATCCCGACGCCGCCGGCCACTTCGGCCGCCACGGCGGCCGCTTCGTCGCCGAGACCCTGATCGGGCCGCTGCAGGAACTGGCCGCCGCCTACGATGCCGCGCGGGTCGATCCGGCCTTCGTCGCCGCCTTCGACAAGGACCTCAAGCACTACGTCGGCCGGCCCAGCCCGATCTACCACGCCGAGCGCCTGAGCCGGGAAGTGGGCGGCGCGCAGATCCTGCTCAAGCGCGAGGACCTGAACCACACCGGCGCGCACAAGATCAACAACACCATCGGCCAGGCGCTGCTGGCCAGCCGCATGGGCAAGAAGCGGATCATCGCCGAGACCGGCGCCGGCCAGCACGGCGTGGCCAGTGCCACCGTCGCCACCCGGCTGGGCCTGGAATGCGTGGTCTACATGGGCGCCACCGACATCGAGCGGCAGAAGATCAACGTCTACCGGATGAAGCTGCTCGGCGCGACCGTGGTGCCGGTGACCAGCGGTTCGGCCACGCTGAAGGACGCGCTGAACGAGGCCATGCGCGACTGGGTGACGAACGTGCACGACACCTTCTACATCATCGGCACCGTCGCCGGCCCCGACCCGTACCCGCGCATGGTGCGCGACTTCAACGCCGTGGTCGGGCGCGAGGCGCGGGCGCAGATGCTGACCGACTACGGCCGCCTGCCGGACGCCATCACCGCCTGCGTCGGCGGTGGCAGTAACGCCATCGGCCTGTTCCACGCCTTCCTCAACGACGCGGCGGTGCGCATCGTCGGCGCCGAGGCGGCGGGCGACGGCATCGAGACCGGGCGCCACGCCTCGTCGCTGTCGGCCGGCCGGGTGGGCGTGCTGCACGGCAACCGCACCTACGTGATCTGCGACGACGACGGGCAGATCATCGAGACCCATTCGATCTCCGCCGGCCTGGACTACCCGGGCGTCGGGCCGGAGCACGCCTTCCTGAAGGACAGCGGGCGCGCCGAGTACGTCGGCGTCACCGACGAAGAAGCGCTGGAGGCGTTCCACCGGCTGACCCGCACCGAGGGCATCCTGCCGGCGCTGGAGTCCAGCCACGCGGTCGCCCAGGCGATCAAGCTGGCGCGCGAACTGCCCAGGGACCGGCTGGTGCTGTGCAACCTGTCCGGCCGCGGCGACAAGGACGTGCACACCATCGCCGCCCGCGAAGGCATCACCTTGTGACCCCTGTAGGAGGGGCTTCAGCCCCGACCGTGGATCCGCAAAAGCCGCAAAAGCATCGGGGCTGAAGCCCCTCCTACAAAAGCTGACCGAACCCCTCTGAGTCCCTCATGTCCCGCTTCGAACAGAAATTCGCCGAACTGAAGGCCGCCGGCCGCAAGGCGCTGATCCCCTTCGTCACCGCCGGCGATCCCTCGCTGGACGCCACCGTCCCGGTGATGCACGCACTGGTCGATGCCGGCGCCGACGTGATCGAACTGGGCGTGCCGTTCTCCGATCCGATGGCCGACGGCCCGGTGATCCAGCGCAGTTCCGAGCGCGCGCTGGCCCGCGGCGCGGGGCTGCGCTACGTGCTGGAAGCAGTGGAGGTGTTCCGCCAGCAGGACGACGCCACCCCCGTCGTGCTGATGGGCTACCTGAACCCGGTCGAGATCCACGGCGCCGAGCGCTTCGCCCAAGAGGCGGTGGCGGCCGGCGTGGACGGCGCGCTGCTGGTGGACTTGCCACCGGAGGAGGCGGAGGAGACCCGCGCCGTCTTCGGCCGCCACGGCCTGGCGCTGATCGCGCTGGCCTCGCCGACCACTTCGCCCGAACGCCTGCGGATGCTGAGCGACACCGCGCAGGGCTACCTGTACTACGTCAGTTTCGCCGGCGTCACCGGCGCCTCCGACCGCCTGGACATCGGCGCGGCGGGCGAGCGGCTGAAGCGGCTGCGGGCCGCCTCGCGGGTGCCGGTGGTGGCCGGCTTCGGCATCAAGGACGCCGCCAGCGCGGCGGCGATGGCGGCCGACGCCGACGGCGTGGTGGTCGGCAGCGCGCTGGTGGCGGCGCTGGCGGACGCCGGCGCCGGGGCGGCCGGGCGGGCCGCGGCCTTCCTCGCCCCGCTGCGGGCGGCGCTGGACGGCTGACCGTACGGCTGTGCACGGACGACTGAGCTAAACTGCCGCGCTAATCCATTGGGCCCCGCCAGGGGCAGGCAGCAAGACCACGCATGAGCTGGCTCAGCAAACTGATGCCGTCGGGCATCCGCACCGAAGGCAACGCGGGCAAGAGCAAACGCAGCGTCCCCGAGGGGCTGTGGGAGAAGTGCGACCGCTGCGGCGCGGTGCTGTACCGCCCGGAGCTGGAAGAGAACCTGGAGGTCTGCCCGAAGTGCAGCTTCCACATGCCGATCCGTGCCCGCGCGCGCATGGCGGCGCTGTTCGACCCGGGCACCACGACCGAGATCGGCGCCGCGCTGGGGCCGACCGACGTGCTGAAGTTCAAGGACCAGAAGAAGTACGCCGAGCGCATCAAGGCCGCGCAGAAGAGCACCGGCGAGCGCGACGCGCTGGTGACCCTGCAGGGCAAGCTGAAGGGCCGCGACCTGGTCGCCAGCGCGTTCGACTTCGCCTACATGGGCGGCTCGATGGGTTCGGTGGTCGGCGAGCGCTTCTCGCTGGGCGCGGAGAAGGCGCTGGTGATCGGCTCCCCGTTCGTGTGCTTCTCCGCCAGCGGCGGCGCACGCATGCAGGAGAGCCTGTTCTCGCTGATGCAGATGGCCAAGACCTCGGCGGCGCTGGGCCGGCTGCGCGAAGCCGGCCTGCCGTACGTCTCGGTGCTGACCCATCCGACCACCGGCGGCGTGTCGGCCAGCTTCGCGATGCTGGGCGACATCAACATCGCCGAGCCGGAAGCGCTGATCGGCTTCGCCGGCCCGCGCGTGATCGAGCAGACCGTGCGCGAAACGCTGCCGGACGGCTTCCAGCGCTCGGAGTTCCTGCTGGCCCACGGCGCCATCGACCAGATCTGCGACCGCCGCGAACTGCGCGACCGCCTGGCCGACCTGCTGGCGTTGATGATGAGGCAGCCGAAGCCGGCGGAGAGCCTGGAGGTGGTGGGATGAGGATGGTGAAGTCGGGACCGGGGACCGGGGACCGGGGACCGAGGGCAGCCGCCCGCGGCGGGGTCCGATCCGGGCACCCTCGCGTTTCATTGGACACGCCACTCCCGCTTTGCGCCTTCCGGGTCCCCGGTCCCCGGTCCCCGGTCCCGGGGTTCGCCCCATGACCCGCAAATACTTCGGCACCGACGGCATCCGCGGCCGCGTCGGCACCAGCCCGATCTCCGCCGACTTCGTGCTGCGGCTGGGCAACGCGCTGGGCCGCGTGCTGCGCGAGAAGGCCGGCGATGCGCGACCGGTCGTGGTGATCGGCAAGGACACCCGCATCTCCGGCTACATGTTCGAGGCGGCGCTGGAGGCCGGCCTGGTCGCGGCGGGCGCCGACGTGCAGCTGATGGGCCCGATGCCGACGCCGGCGGTGGCCTTCCTGACCCGCACGCTGGGCGCCGACGCCGGCATCGTGATCAGCGCCTCGCACAACCCGCACTACGACAACGGCATCAAGTTCTTCTCCGCCGAGGGCGAGAAGCTGGACGACGCCACCGAGCTGGCGATCGAGGCCGCGCTCGACGGCGACTTCGTCACCGTGGAGTCGGAGAAGCTGGGCAAGGCCATCCGCACGCGCGACGCGGTCGGCCGCTACATCGAATTCTGCAAGGCCAGCGTGCCGCGCCGCTTCGACCTGAAGGGCATGAAGCTGGTGCTGGACTGCGCGCACGGCGCCACCTACCACATCGCGCCGCTGCTGTTCCGCGAACTGGGCGCCGACGTCGTCGCCATCGGCGCGGAGCCGAACGGCGTCAACATCAACGACGGCGTGGGCTCGATGCACATCGACAACCTCGCCGCCAAGGTGCGCGAGCACGGCGCCGACCTGGGCATCGCCTTCGACGGCGACGGCGACCGCGTGCTGATGGCCGACGCGCAGGGCGTCCCGGTCGACGGCGACCAGCTGATCTACCTGCTCGCCCGCGCCTGGCAGGCCAGCGGCCGCCTGCGCGGCCCGGTGGTCGGCACGCTGATGACCAACTACGGCCTGGAGCGGGCGCTGGCCAAGCTCGAGATCCCGTTCGTCCGCACCAAGGTCGGCGACCGCTACGTCCACCAGGCGCTGGTCGAAGGCAACGCCGTGCTCGGCGGGGAGGCCTCCGGGCACCTGCTGTGCCTGGACCGCACCACCACCGGCGACGCCATCATCGCCGCGCTGCAGGTGCTGGAAGCCCTCAAGCGCGGCCGGCTGTCGCTGCGCGACGCCTTGGACGGGCTGGCGATGCTGCCGCAGAAGACCGTCAACGTGAAGCTGGCCAACGGCGCCCGGCCGACCGAGGCCGCCAGCGTGCAGGCCGCGCTGGCGCAGGCGCAGGCGGCCGTGTCGGGCCGCGGTCGCGCGTTCCTGCGCCCGTCCGGCACCGAGCCGGTGGTGCGCGTGACCGTCGAGGCCGACGACGACGCGCTGGTGAAGGCCACGCTGGAAACGCTGGCCGAAGCCGTGCGCGCCGCCGCGGCGGCTTGAGCCGGATCAATGAAACGCCGGCGCGGGGATGCTCCGATGGCATCCCCGCGCGAACCCCCTGTTGGAGCAGACCCGAATGAGTTCCCGTATCCCCACCCTGGACATCACCCGTTTCGACACCGACCGCGAGGCCTTCGTCGCCGAACTGGGCGCGGCGTACCGCGAATGGGGCTTCGCCGGCATCCGCAACCACGGCATCCCGCAGGCGCGGATCGACGCGGCCTACGACGTGTTCAAGCGTTTCTTCGCGCTGCCGGAAGAGGTGAAGAAGCGGTACCACGTGCCCGGCGGCGGCGGCGCGCGCGGCTACACCCCGTTCGGGGTGGAGACCGCCAAGGATTCCAAGCACTTCGACCTTAAGGAGTTCTGGCACGTCGGCCGGGAGATCCCGGACGATTCGAAGTACCGCGACGTGATGCCGCCGAACCTGTGGCCGGACGAAGTGCCGGGTTTCCGCGAGCACGGCTACGGCCTGTACGAAGCGCTGGACCAGCTGGGCTCGCGCGTGCTGTCGGCGCTGGCGCTGCACATCGGCCTGCCGGAGGACTGGTTCGCCGACAAGACCGATTCGGGCAACTCGATCCTGCGCCCGATCCACTACCCGCCGATCACCGCCGACGACATCCCCAACGTGCGCGCTGGCGCGCACGAGGACATCAACCTGATCACCCTGCTGGTCGGCGCCAGCGCGGCCGGCCTGGAAGTGCTGTCGAAGAAGGGCGAGTGGGTGCCGTTCACCTCCGACGCGGACACCATCGTGGTCAACATCGGCGACATGCTGCAGCGCCTGACCAACCACGTGTACCCGTCCACCACCCATCGGGTGACCAATCCCCCGGGCGAACAGGCGCGCCAGCCGCGCTATTCGGTGCCGTTCTTCCTGCACCCCAACCCGGACTTCCTTATCGACGTGCTGCCGTCGACGGTCACGCCGGACAATCCGAGCCGCTACCCGCAGCCGATCACCGCCCAGGGCTACCTGGAAGAACGCCTGCGCGAGATCAAGCTGAAGTAGGAAGCGTCCTGTATGCCCCAGCGGGGTACATGGGCGCGATGCTCTTCGACCGGATCGTGGAAAAGCATCGCGGGCATGGCCCGCTCCTGCAGGCATCAAGAGTCCTCGACCGCAGGAGCGGGAACCTGACGCCGTGACCGTAGGAGCGCCCCATGGGCGCGATGCTCTTCGATCCGGTCGCAGAAAAAGCATCGCGGGCATGGCCCGCTCCTACAGGCCAAGGGGCCGAGGTACTCATTCCCTCTGGATCGGTCGCGGCGCGATGCGGCGCTCCCGGACGCTTTCAATCCAGCGGCCGCACCTTGCGCGAATTCTTCGCCATCAACCCCATCGCCAGCCGGTGCGGCAGCAGCTTCACGATGGCGTGCATCAGCCGGTAGCGCCAGCCCGGCACCACCAGCACCTTGCCGCGCTCGTTGCCGTCGATGCCGGCGCGGGCCACGTCCGCGGCCTGCAGCCACATCGTCGGCGACACCCGCATGCGCGCGCGGGTGCCGGTGACGTCGTGGAATTCCGAGTAGGTGAAGCCCGGGCACAGCGCGGTGGCGCGCACGCCGCGGTCGGCGTTCTCCAGCGCCAGCGCCTCGCTGAACTTCAGCAGGAAGCTCTTGGTCGGCGCGTACAGGGTCTGGCCGTCGGCCGCGGGCATCAGCGCGGCGAACGAGGCCACGTTGAGGATGCGGCCCTGGCCGGAGGCGCGGATGTCCGGCAGCAGGCGCCAGGTCAGTTCGCAGACCGCGGTCACCATCACCTGCAGGAAGGCGGCGTGGTCGATCCACGGCTGGCTGCGGTAGCGGCCCGGCAGGCCGTAGCCGGCGTTGTTGACGAGGATGCGGATCTTCACGCCGCGCCGTTCCAGTTCCTCCACCAGCGCCGCGGGCGCGGCCGGATCGGCCAGGTCGGCGGCCACGACCGCCACCGGCACCGAGGCCCGCAGCTCGTCCGCCAGCGCCTGCAGGCGGTCGATGCGGCGCGCGGTCAGCACCAACGGCACGCCGCGGCGCGCGTATTCACGTGCGATCTGTTCGCCAATGCCGCTGGAGGCGCCGGTGACCAGGGCGTGGCCGGGGGAAGGGGCGGGCGGGGCGTCGGGCATGGCGGCTCCTGGGCGGAAGTGACGTCGTCGGGCGCACGATAGCCGGCGGGTAGGTGCGCCGGCCAACATCGGCTAGACTGCGCGGCCTCGAACTGGACAGGAATTGGTCTTATGCGCCGCAAGCTCGTGGCTGGCAACTGGAAGCTCCATGGCACCCGCGGCTTCGCCTCGGCGCTGATGGACGAACTGGTCGCGGGCCTGCCGCTGGACGGCGTGGACCTGCTGATCCTGCCGCCGCTGCCGTACCTGGGCGAGCTGATCGAGGACTACGGCGACCGCGGCGTGGCCTTCGGCGCCCAGGACGTCAGCAGCAACGAGAAGGGCGCCTACACCGGCGAGGTCTCGGCCTCGATGCTGGTGGACGTGGGCGCGCGCTACGGGCTGGTCGGCCATTCCGAGCGCCGCCAGTACCACAACGAAAGCAGCGAATTCGTGGCCAGGAAGTTCGTCGCGGCGAAGAACGCCGGCCTGGTCCCGGTGCTCTGCGTGGGCGAGACCGAGCAGCAGCGCAAGGACGGGCAGACCGAGTTCCGCATCCTCAAGCAGCTGGAGGCGGTGTTCGACCTGGCCGGCCCGCAGGCGTTCGACGGCGCCGTGGTCGCCTACGAGCCGGTCTGGGCCATCGGCACCGGCCAGACCGCCACGCCGGCGCAGGCGCAGGCCGTCCATGCCTTCATCCGTGGCGAAATCGCCGCGCGCGATGCTAGAATCGCCGATTCGTTGCCCCTCCTGTACGGCGGCAGCGTCAAGCCCGACAACGCCGCGGAACTGTTCTCGCAGCCCGATGTCGATGGAGGGCTGGTGGGCGGCGCCTCGCTGGTCGCCCGGGATTTCCTGGCCATCGCGCAGGCGGCGGCCGGTCGGGGGTAGCCCCCGGCAAGACCGGCCCCCCGGGGCCGGACGACTCAACCGGTTGAGACTGATTCCAAATGTGGATGTTGATCCTGAATGTGGTGTACGTGCTGGTGGCCATCGCCATCATCGCGCTGGTGCTGATGCAGCGCGGTTCCGGCGCCCAGGCCGGCTCCGGCTTCGGCGCGGGCGCGTCCGGCACCGTGTTCGGCGCGCGCGGCGCGTCGAACTTCCTGTCCAAGAGCACCAAGTGGCTGGCCATCCTGTTCTTCGGCATCAGCCTGTTCATGGCGTGGTACGCCACGCACAGCGCGCGCCCGACCACCGAGCAGAACCTCGGCGTGATGTCGCAGCTGCCCGCCGCGCCGGCGGCGCCGGCCGGCGAACTGCCCAAGCCGTCGACCGTGCCCAGCACGCCGATCCAGCCGGCGCCCGCGCCGGCCGACAGCGTCCCGGCCGCACCGGAGGCCGCGCCGGCCGCCGAGCAGCCGCCGGTGGCACCGCCGCAGGGCGGCTGAGCCCGGCTACAATGGCGGCGCGCGCGGCGCGCCGCGCAGGTTTCATTGCCCAGGTGGCGGAATTGGTAGACGCACTACCTTGAGGTGGTAGCGACGAAAGTCGTAGGGGTTCGAGTCCCCTCTTGGGCACCAGCACCGGCGGGTCGGCGGCAACGCCGCTCCCGCGACGAAAAACCCGCCATCCGGCGGGTTTTTTCTTTTTGCCGAAAACCGCGATATGCGCGGGTAATCGTTTACTACCGAGTTCACCAACCGTTACAATCCCGCCGATTCATCGGGCGCCCGGTACGTGTTGCGGAAGGGCTCCCGCTGATGGCCGCACCGGCGCGTTGCGTCTGGCCGGGAAGCCGAAGCCGTTGTGTGCCGCCGGGCCCTGGTCGCATGGGAGTTCCGGCGCCCCTGCGCCGCCGGGCAGGACCGTCGCGAAGCCCGGTCCGACGGGTGACGCGAGCCCCATTCAGGCCGAACCGCAGCCCCCTGCGTGGCGGCGGATAGGACAAGAAGAGACAAGCGAGTGCTGGCCAACTACCTGCCCACCCTGTTGTTCCTGATCGTCGCCACCGGCATCGGCATCGCGCTGATGGTGGCCGGCCGCTTCCTCGGCCCGCGCCGCCCGGACGTGCAGAAGCTGTCCCCGTACGAATGCGGCTTCGAGGCCTTCGAAGACGCGCGCATGAAGTTCGACGTGCGCTACTACCTGATCGCCATCCAGTTCATCGTCTTCGATCTGGAAATCATCTTCATTGTTCCGTGGACGCTGGTGTTCCAGGAACTGGGTCCGCGTGCGCTGGTCACGATGGGCCTGTTCGTGGGCATGCTGTTCCTCGGCTTCGTATACGTTTGGAAGAAGGGAGCGCTCGAATGGGAGTGATCCAGACCGTCGACCGTCTGATGAACAACCCGATCCCGGAAGGGCGGGTGGACGACATCCTGCGCCCCGAAGGCGACAACCCGCTGCTGGAAAAGGGCTACGTGACCACCAGCGTCGACGCGCTGATGAACTGGGCGCGCACCGGCTCGATGTGGCCGATGACCTTCGGCCTGGCCTGCTGCGCGGTGGAGATGATGCACGCCGGCACCTCGCGCCTGGACCTGGACCGCTACGGCGTGGTGTTCCGCCCGTCGCCGCGCCAGTCCGACGTGATGATCGTGGCCGGCACCCTGGTCAACAAGATGGCCCCGGCGCTGCGCAAGGTCTACGACCAGATGCCCGACCCGAAGTGGGTGATCTCGATGGGCAGCTGCGCCAACGGCGGCGGCTACTACCACTACTCGTATTCCGTCGTGCGCGGCTGCGACCGCATCGTGCCGGTGGACGTGTACGTGCCCGGCTGCCCGCCGACGGCCGAGGCGCTGGTGTACGGCATCCTGCAGCTGCAGAAGAAGATCTGGCGCACGCAGACCATCGCGCGCTGATCCCCGCCTTCCCCCGACATTCCCCCTTCAGAGCACGCCACGCCCCATGGCAGAGCAAGCTGCAAACTTCACCGACCACCTGCGCGCGCGCTTCGCCGACGCGACGGTCAGCGTCGCCGAGCCGCGCGGCGAAGTCACGCTGGAAGTGCCGTCCGCCGCCTGGCACGCGGTCTGCCTGGCGCTGCGCGACGAGTTCGGCTTCGAGCAGGCCGTCGACGTCAGCGGCGTGGACTACCTGGGCTACGGCAGCGCCGAGTGGGACACCGCCGACGTGTCGTCCGAGGGCTTCAGCCGCGGCGTCGAGGGCTTCGGCCCGGGCCGCTTCGACTGGGAGCAGCGCCCGCGCGACGCCGCCCGCCCGAACCGCTTCGCCGTGGTCCTGCACCTGCTGTCCTACCAGCACAACCGCCGCCTGCGCGTGCGCTGCTTCGCGCCCGACGACGGCCTGCCGGTGGTGGCCTCGCTGTGCGACGTGTGGCCGGGCCTGAACTGGTTCGAACGCGAGGCGTTCGACCTGTACGGGATCATCTTCGAGGGCCACCCGGACCTGCGCCGCATCCTGACCGACTACGGCTTCGTCGGCCATCCGTTCCGCAAGGACTTCCCGCTGATCGGCAACGTCGAGGTCCGCTACGACGAAGAGAAGAAGCGCGTGGTGTACGAGCCGGTCACCTCGGTCGAGCCGCGCGTCGGCGTGCCGCGGGTGATCCGCGACGACGCGCGCTACCAGACCGCCGCCGGTGAGCAGGCCGCGCGCGAGGGCAAGGCATGAGCAATCCGCAATCCGGCGTCGCGTTCGCCAGCAATCCTGCCGAGAGCAAGCAGGAGATCCGCAACTACACCCTGAACTTCGGTCCCCAGCATCCGGCCGCGCACGGCGTGCTGCGCCTGATCCTGGAGATGGACGGCGAGACCATCGTCCGCGCCGACCCGCACGTGGGCCTGCTGCACCGGGGCACCGAGAAGCTGGCCGAGTCCAAGCCGTTCAACCAGTCGATCGGCTACATGGACCGCCTGGACTACGTGTCGATGATGTGCAACGAGCACGCCTACGTGCGCGCCATCGAGACCCTGATGGGGATCGAGGCGCCGGAACGCGCGCAGTACATCCGCACGATGTTCGACGAGATCACCCGCATCCTGAACCACCTGATGTGGATCGGCTCCAACGCGCTCGACCTGGGCGCGATGGCGGTGATGCTGTACGCCTTCCGCGAGCGCGAGGAGCTGATGGACTGCTACGAGGCGGTCAGCGGCGCGCGCATGCACGCGACCTACTACCGCCCCGGCGGCGTCTACCGCGACCTGCCGGACCGGATGCCGAAGTACAAGGAATCGCCCTGGCGCAAGGGCAAGGCGCTGAAGCAGTTCAACCAGGCGCGCGAAGGCTCGCTGCTGGACTTCCTGGAAGACTTCACCCGCGAATTCCCCAAGCGCGTCGACGAGTACGAGACGCTGCTGACCGACAACCGCATCTGGAAGCAGCGCACCGTCGGCATCGGCGTGGTGACGCCGGAGCAGGCGCGCGCGCTGGGCATGACCGGCGCCATGCTGCGCGGCTCGGGCATCGCCTGGGACCTGCGCAAGAAGCAGCCGTACGCGAAGTACGACGCGGTGGACTTCGACATCCCGGTGGGCGTGAACGGCGACTGCTACGACCGCTACCTGGTGCGCGTGGCCGAGATGCGCCAGTCCAACCGCATCATCGCCCAGTGCGTGAAGTGGCTGAAGGCCAACCCCGGCCCGGTCATGGTGCAGAACTTCAAGGTCGCTCCCCCCAAGCGGGAAGAGATGAAGGACGACATGGAAGCGCTGATCCACCACTTCAAGCTCTTCAGCGAGGGCTATTGCGTGCCCGCCGGCGAGACCTACGCCGCAGTCGAGGCACCGAAGGGCGAGTTCGGCTGCTACCTGGTGTCCGACGGCGCCAACAAGCCCTTCCGCGTGAAGCTGCGCGCGCCGGGCTTCGCGCACCTGTCCTCGATGGACGAGATCGTGCGCGGGCACATGCTGCCGGACGTCGTGGCGATGATCGGTACGTACGATCTGGTGTTCGGCGAGGTGGATCGATGAGCGCGGCTATCGCAGCGGGACCGGGGACCGGGGACCGGGGACCCGGGGGAACGGCCTCGATCCTCGCCTCGTCCATAGATTTTGCTCGGGTCCCGGGTCCCGGGTCCCGGGTCCCGGAGTCGAATTCATGAAAGCCACCGGAAACTTCGAAAAAGCGCAACACGTCGATCCGCTGGTGGCGTTGAGCGACAAGACGCGCGCGCACATCGACCACTGGCTGGCCAAGTTCCCGCCGGACCGCAAGCGCTCGGCGGTGCTGCAGGGCCTGCACGCCGCGCAGGAGCAGAACGATGGCTGGCTGAGCGACGAACTGATCGCCGCGGTCGCCAAGTACCTGGACCTGCCGCCGGTGTGGGCCTACGAGGTCGCCAGCTTCTACTCGATGTTCGAGACCGAGAAGGTCGGCCGCAACAACGTCGCCTTCTGCACCAACATCAGCTGCTGGCTCAACGGCGCGCAGGACCTGGTCGCGCACGCGGAGAAGAAGCTGGGCTGCAAGCTGGGCGAATCCACCGCCGACGGCCGCGTGTACCTGAAGCGCGAGGAAGAATGCGTGGCCGCCTGCTGCGGCGCGCCGGTGGTCGTCATCAACGGCCACTACCACGAGAAGCTCACGCCCGCGAAGGTGGACGAGCTGCTGGACGGGCTGGAGTAAGCGCATGGCAGGCCATTCACCAGATTCAAACAAGCATGGTTCGGAAGGCTACGGCCCGGTCGGCCCCGCTCCCAAGGAGCACCAGGCCGTCTACACCACGCTGCACTTCGACAAGCCGTGGTCGTACGAGAACTACCTCAAGACCGGCGGCTACGCCGCGCTGCGCAGGATCATCGAAGAGAAGATCCCGCCGGCCGACGTGGTCGAGATGGTCAAGCAGTCCGGCCTGCGCGGCCGCGGCGGCGCGGGCTTCCCGACCGGCCTGAAGTGGAGCTTCATGCCCAAGGGCGACATGCAGAAGTACATCCTCTGCAACTCGGATGAATCCGAGCCGGGCACCGCCAAGGACCGCGACATCCTGCGCTACAACCCGCACGCGGTGATCGAGGGCATGGCGATCGCCTGCTACGCCACCGGTTCGACCGTGGGCTACAACTACCTGCGCGGCGAGTTCCACCACGAGCCGTTCGAGCACCTGGAAGAAGCCACGCGCGAGGCGTACGAGCACGGCTGGCTGGGCAAGAACATCCTCGGCTCCGGCATCGACATCGACCTGTACAACGCGCTGGGCGCGGGCGCCTACATCTGCGGCGAAGAGACCGCGCTGATGGAATCGCTGGAAGGCAAGAAGGGCCAGCCGCGCTTCAAGCCGCCGTTCCCGGCCAACTTCGGCCTGTACGGCAAGCCGACCACGATCAACAACACCGAGACCTACGCCTCGGTGCCGGCGATCGTGCGCAACGGCGCCGAGTGGTTCATGAACCTGGGCAAGCCCAACAACGGCGGCTGCAAGATCTTCTCGGTCTCCGGCCACGTCGCGCGCCCGGGCAACCACGAGATCCGCCTGGGCACGCCGTTCGCCGACCTGCTGGAGCTGTGCGGCGGCATGCGCGAAGGCCGGAAGATCAAGGCCGTGATCCCCGGCGGCTCCTCGATGCCGGTGCTGCCGGGCGAGGTGATGATGGGCCTGACGATGGACTACGACGCCATCCAGAAGGCCGGTTCGGGCCTGGGCTCGGGCGCGGTCATCGTGATGGACGACACCACCTGCATGGTGCGCGCCTGCCAGCGCATCGCGCGCTTCTACTTCAAGGAAAGCTGCGGCCAGTGCACGCCGTGCCGCGAAGGCACCGGCTGGATGTACCGCATGCTGACCCGCATCGCCGAGCAGAAGGCCACGCTGGACGACCTGCACATGCTGCGGGCCGCCGCCGGCCAGATCGAAGGCCACACCATCTGCGCCTTCGGCGAAGCCGCCGCCTGGCCGGTGCAGGGCTTCCTGCGCCACTTCTGGCACGAATTCGAGTACGCGATCGTGAACAAGCGCTTCCTCGTCGACGACGAGCGCGATGGCACGGTGATGTCGAAGGCGGTGGCGGCATGATCGTCATCGCTTCGGGACCCGGGACCCGGGACCCGGGACTCGCAAGAGCCCGTGTTCCAGTCTGTTCCCTCGACAACCGGAATTCCATCATCGCGAGTGATTGCTCGCGGGCCGTCCGCCTCCCCCGAGTCCCGAGTCCCGAGTCCCGAGTCCCGGGAGACAACGCATGAGCGCCCAACCGGTCAACCCCAACCTGCCGCCCGACCACGTCACCGTCTTCATCGACGGCGTGGAACTGGCCGCGCCCAAGGGGTCGATGATCATCCAGGCCGCCGACAAGGCCGGCATCCCGATCCCGCGCTTCTGCTACCACGAGAAGCTGCCGATCGCGGCCAACTGCCGCATGTGCCTGGTGGAAGTGGAGAAGATGCCGAAGCCGGCGCCGGCCTGCGCCACGCCGGTGATGGACGGCATGAAGATCGCCACGCGCAGCGACAAGGCGTTGAAGTCGCAGCGCAACGTGATGGAATTCCTGCTGATCAACCACCCGCTGGACTGCCCGATCTGCGACCAGGGCGGCGAGTGCGAGCTGCAGGACCTGTCGCTGGGCTACGGCCGCTCGGTCAGCCGCTTCCAGGAACGCAAGCGCGTGGTGCCGGACGAGGACATCGGCCCGCTGGTCGCCACCGAGATGACCCGCTGCATCCAGTGCACGCGCTGCATCCGCTTCACCGCGGACGTGGCCGGCACCTACGAGCTGGGCGGCATGTACCGCGGCGAGAACCTGCAGATCGGTACCTACGACGGCAAGCCGCTGACCACCGAACTGTCCGGCAACGTCATCGACGTGTGCCCGGTGGGCGCGCTGACCAACAAGGTGTTCCAGTTCCGCGCCCGCCCGTGGGAGCTGATCGCGCGTGAATCCGTCGGCTTCCACGACGCGATGGGGTCCAACGTGTTCCACCACGCCCGCCGCGGCCAGGTGCTGCGCACCGTGCCGCGCGAGAACGAGGCGGTCAACGAGTGCTGGCTGTCCGACCGCGACCGCTATTCACACCAGGGCCTGTACGCCGGCGACCGCGCGGTGAAGCCGCTGCAGAAGGTCGATGGCGAGTGGCGCGAAGTGTCCTGGGCCGAAGGCCTGGCCGCCGCCGCCGAGATCCTGCGCGCGCATCGCGGCGACGGCCTGGGCGTGCTGGTGCACCCGGCGGTGTCGAACGAGGAGGGCGGCCTGCTGGCGAAGCTGGCCGACGGCCTCGGCACCGGCAACCTGGACCACCGCATCAACAACCGCGACTTCTCCGACGGCGCGGTCGCCGAGCCGTTCGCGCTGCCGCTGGCGGAGATCGAGCAGGCCGACGTCGTGGTGCTGTTCGGCGGCAACGTCCGCCACGAACTGCCGCTGCTGCACGCGCGCCTGCGCAAGGCGCAGACCAGGCGCGGCACGAAGATCCATGCGGTCAACCCGGTGGACTTCGATTTCGCCTTCGCGCTGGCCGGCAAGCACATCGTCGCGCCGTCGAAGCTGGGCGAGGCGCTCAACGCGCCCGCGCTGCGCGAGGCCGCCAAGGCCGGCAACCGCGCCGTGGTGATCGTCGGCGGCATCGCCGAGAACCACCCGCAGGCCGCCGCGCTGCGCGCCGCCGCCGCCGAGTTCGCCGCCGCGACCGGCGCCGCGCTGTGCCGCATCCCGCAGGGCGCCAACGCCGTCGGCCTGGCCCGCCAGGGCGTGCTGCCGGCCGGCCGCGACGTCGCCGGCATGTTCGCCGAGCCGCGCAGCGCCTACGTCATCTACGGCATCGAGCCGGGCCTGGACTTCGCCGACACGCCGGCCGCCAGCCGCGCGCTGGCCTCGGCCAAGGTGGTGGCGTTCAGCCATTTCGCCTGCAAGTCCACCCGCGACGTGGCCGACGTGATCCTGCCGATCGGCGCGCTGCCGGAGATCGAGGCGACGCTGACCAACCTGGACGGCGTCGACCAGCGCACCCAGGCCGCCGGCAAGCTGCCGGGCGAGGCCCGCGAGGGCTGGCGCGTGCTGCGCGCGCTGGGTGGCGAACTGCAACTGGCCGGTTTCGAATTCACGGACCTCGCAGGCGCGCGCGCCATGCTGGCCCGGAACCCGGCATCCGCAACCGCTTCCCCGGTCCCCGGTCCCCGGTCCCCGGTATCCGACAGCGGCACGCTGGAACTGGCCGTCAGCGCGGCGATCTACCGCACCGACGGCACCGTCCGCCGCGCCGAGGCGCTGCAGGCGCATCCGCTGAACGTCGGCGCGCGCATCGTGCTGAACCCGGCCGACGCGCAGGCCGCCGGCGTCGCCGACGGCCAGGTGGCCAAGGTCGGCAACGGCATCGGCACCGCCGCGCTGCCGGTGGTGGTGGACGCCCGCGTCGCCGCGGGCGCCGCATGGATCGAGAGCGGCCATGGCGCGACCGCGCCGCTGGGCGCCGGACGCGTGACGGTGGTGAGCGCATGAACGAGCTGTTGATCAACGCCGTCGGGCCCCTGCGCGAGTGGTTCTTCGGGCTGGGCGACATCGGCATGGTGCTGTGGATCGTGCTGAAGATCCTGGTGATCGCCATGCCGGTGATCATCGCGGTCGCGTTCTACGTGGTGTGGGAACGCAAGCTGATCGGCTGGATGCACGTGCGCCACGGGCCGATGTACGTGGGCATGGGCATCTTCCAGGCCTTCGCCGACGTCTTCAAGCTGCTGTTCAAGGAGATCATCCAGCCCAGCAGCGCGCAGAAGACCATGTACGTGCTGGCGCCGCTGATCACGCTGGCGCCCGCGTTCGCGGCGTGGGCGGTGGTGCCGTTCGACTACCAGCTGGTGCTGTCCAACGCCAACGCCGGCCTGCTGTACCTGCTGGCGATGACCTCGCTGGGCGTGTACGGCATCATCATCGCCGGCTGGGCGTCGAACTCGAAGTACGCCTTCCTCGGCGCGATGCGCTCGGCCGCGCAGGTGGTCAGCTACGAGATCGCGATGGGCTTCGCGCTGGTGGGCGTGCTGATCGCCGCCGGCAGCCTGAACCTGACCGACATCGTGATGGCGCAGGCCGGCGACGCCGGCTTCTTCGAGTGGTTCTGGCTGCCGCTGTTCCCGCTGTTCATCGTCTACTGGGTGTCCGGCGTGGCCGAGACCAACCGCTCGCCGTTCGACGTGGTGGAAGGCGAGTCGGAGATCGTGGCCGGCCACATGGTCGAGTATTCGGGCGCGGCGTTCGCGCTGTTCTTCCTGGCCGAATACGCCAACATGATCCTGGTCAGCTTCCTGGTGTCGCTGTTCTTCCTCGGCGGCTGGCTGAGCCCGCTGCAGGGCTGGATCGCCGCCGACGTGTCGCCGTGGATGAACTGGATCTGGACCGGCGGCTGGCCGTGGCTGCTGCTGAAGGTGCTGTTCTTCGCCAGCGCCTACATCTGGTTCCGCGCCAGCTTCCCGCGCTACCGCTACGACCAGATCATGCGGCTGGGCTGGAAGGTGTTCATTCCGCTGACCATCGCGTGGATCGCGGTGACGGCGCTGCTGGTGTTCTTCGGCGTGTTCGAGAAGGGTGTGTAAGACATGAGCAAGGTTGTGCACTACTTCAAGAGCCTGATGCTGCTGGAACTGCTGCAGGGCCTGTGGCTGACGCTGAAGTACGCCTTCAAGCCGAAGTACACGCTGATGTACCCGATGGAGAAGTTCCCGCAGTCGCCGCGCTTCCGCGGCCTGCACGCGCTGCGCCGCTATCCGAATGGCGAGGAGCGCTGCATCGCCTGCAAGCTGTGCGAGGCGGTGTGCCCGGCGCTGGCCATCACCATCGACTCGGCCCCGCGCGAGGACGGCACCCGCCGCACCACGCGCTACGACATCGACCTGTTCAAGTGCATCTACTGCGGCTTCTGCGAGGAGAGCTGCCCGGTGGACTCGATCGTGGAAACGCACGTGCTGGAGTACCACTTCGACAAGCGCGGGCAGAACATCGTCACCAAGCCGCAGCTGCTGGCGATCGGCGACCGGCTGGAAGCCGAGATCGCCGAGCGCCGCGCCGCCGACGCCGCCTTCCGCTGAGGTCCGAAGAATGGATTGGGTCCTGATCAGTTTCTACGCCTTCGCCACCGTCGCGGTCGTCGCCGCCGGCGCGGTGATCAGCGTGCGCAACCCGGTGCACGCCGTGCTGTGCCTCATCCTGACGTTCTTCTCGGTGGCCTGCACCTGGCTGCTGGTCGGGGCGGAGTTCCTGGGCGTGGCCCTGATCCTCGTCTACGTGGGCGCGGTGATGGTGCTGTTCCTGTTCGTGGTGATGATGCTGGACATCGACATCGTCAAGATCCGCGAGGGCTGGGTGAAGTTCCTGCCGCTGGGCCTGCTGGTCGCGGTGGTGATGCTGGCGCAGATGCTGGTGCTGATCGGCATCAAGGCGCGCACCGCCGTGCCGTTCCCGGACAACGCCGCCTCGGCCGCCGCCGACGTGTCCAACACCGCGTGGCTGGCGCGCACGCTGTTCACCGAGTTCCTGCTGCCGTTCGAGTTCGCCGCCGTCATCCTGACCGTGGCCGTGGTGGCCGCCGTCATGCTGACGCTGCGCAAGCGCGCCGGCAACAAGACGCAGGACCCGGCCGAGCAGTCGCGGGTGAAGGCGCGCGACCGCATCCGCATGGTGCAGATGCCGGCGGAGAAGCCGGTGCGCGAGGTCCCGGCCGACCAGCCGGCGGAAGGGGAGGGCAAGGCATGATTTCCGTGGGCCACCTGCTGGCGCTCGGCGCCGTGCTGTTTTGCATCAGCCTCGCCGGCATCTTCCTGAACCGCAAGAACGTCATCGTGCTGCTGATGTCGATCGAGCTGATGCTGCTGTCGGTCAACATCAACTTCGTCGCGTTCTCGCGCGAGCTGGGCGACGCCGCCGGGCAGATCTTCGTGTTCTTCATCCTGACCGTGGCCGCGGCCGAGGCCGCCATCGGCCTGGCGATCCTGGTCACCCTGTTCCGCACCCGGCGCACGATCAACGTCGCCGAAGTCGACACGCTCAAAGGCTGATGCACCGATGACCGGTATGGAAGTCCTCCTCTCCAAGAACGTGCTGCTGGCCATCGTGCTGGCGCCGCTGCTGGGCAGCATCGTGGCCGGCCTGTTCGGCCGCTTCGTCGGCCGCGCCGGCGCGCACACCGCGACCATCCTGGGCGTGGCGGTCAGCTGCGCGCTGTCGTGCTGGGTGCTGTACCAGCTGGTGGCGCAGGGCGCCTCGCCGTTAAACCAGAACCTGTACACCTTCTTCGAGGTGGGCAACATCACCGGCCACGTCGGCTTCATGATCGACAGGCTGACCGCGATGATGATGGTCGTGGTGACCTTCGTGTCGCTGCTGGTGCACGTCTACACGATCGGCTACATGGCCGAGGACCCGGGCTACCAGCGCTTCTTCAGCTACATCTCGCTGTTCACCTTCAGCATGCTGATGCTGGTGATGAGCAACAACTTCCTGCAGCTGTTCTTCGGCTGGGAAGCGGTGGGCCTGGTGTCCTACCTGCTGATCGGCTTCTGGTTCAAGCGCCCGACGGCGATCTTCGCCAACATGAAGGCGTTCCTGGTCAACCGTGTCGGCGACTTCGGCTTCCTGCTCGGCATCGGCTGCGTGCTGCTGATGTTCGGCACGCTGGACTACGCCACGGTGTTCGCCAACTCGCCGATGCTGGCCGGCAAGGCCGTGCCGGTGTGGTCGGGCGCGATCACCCTGTTCGGCCAGACCTGGCAGGTGACGGACGGCCCGGTGATCTGGTCGATGGCCACGCTGACCTGCATCTGCCTGTTCGTCGGCGCGATGGGCAAGTCGGCGCAGGTGCCGCTGCACGTGTGGCTGCCCGACTCGATGGAAGGCCCGACCCCGATCTCGGCGCTGATCCACGCGGCGACGATGGTGACCGCCGGCATCTTCATGGTGGCGCGCATGTCGCCGCTGTTCGAGCTGTCGCAGACGGCGCTGGACTTCGTGCTGTTCATCGGCGCCACCACCGCGCTGTTCACCGGCCTGATCGGCATCGTGCAGAACGACATCAAGCGCGTGGTCGCGTACTCCACGCTGTCGCAGCTGGGCTACATGACGGTGGCGCTGGGCGTGTCGGCGTACTCGGCCGCGGTGTTCCACCTGATGACCCACGCCTTCTTCAAGGCACTGCTGTTCCTGGCCGCGGGCTCGGTGATCATCGGCATGCACCACGAGCAGGACATGCGCAAGATGGGCGGTCTGCGCAAGTACATGCCGATCACCTGGATCACCAGCCTGATCGGCACGCTGGCGCTGGTCGGCACGCCGTTCTTCTCCGGCTTCTACTCGAAGGACACCATCATCGAGGCCGCCAAGCACCACCAGCACGTGGCGCACGAGGTGGGCAAGGAAATGGCCGAGATGGGCGTGATGGCCGCGCAGGGCTACCAGGGGCCGAGCGAGTGGATCGCCACCTACGGCTACTGGGCGGTGCTGCTCGGCGTGTTCGTCACCAGCTTCTACAGTTTCCGCCTGCTGTACCTGACCTTCCACGGCAAGGAGCGCTTCCGCGACGCGCATGCCGGCCATGGCCACGGCCACGATGCGCACCACGACCACGCGCACGACGGGCATGGCCATGACGACCACGGCCACCACGGCGCGCACGAGCCGCACGAGTCGCCGTGGGTGGTGACGCTGCCGCTGGTGCTGCTGGCGATCCCGTCGATCGTCATCGGCTACTTCACCATCGGCCCGATGCTGTTCGGCACCGACTGGACCGGCCACCACGAGGCGACGCCGTTCTTCCTCGGCGCGATCGACTTCCTGCGCGTGGACCCGACGACGGCCTTCTCGCCGCGCGACACGGTGATGGCGCTGAAGGAAGAGTTCCACGGCCCGTTCGCGTTCGCGCTGCATGGCATGAAGGCCTGGCCGTTCTGGCTGGCGCTGGCCGGCTTCCTGCTGGCGACGTTCCTGTACCTGGTCAAGCCCGAGTTGCCCGGCAGGATCCGCCGCAGCCCGGTCGGCGCCTTCCTGACCAACATCCTGGACAAGAAGTACTGGGCCGACCACCTGTGGATCAACGGCTTCGCCGGCGGCGGCGTGAAGCTCGGCCAGGCCTCGCGCGCCTTCGACACCCACGTGATCGACGGGGCGGCGGTGAACGGCACGGCGAAGCTGGTCGACCTGGGCGCGCAGCTGCTGCGCAAGACCCAGTCCGGCTACCTGTACCACTATGCGTTCGCGATGATCGTCGGCCTGATCCTGCTGCTGGGCGCGCTCATCAAGTTTTGGCAGTAACGACCTGACGCGGCCGCCCCGGCGGACCGTCCTGGCGAAGAACTCAACGGATACCACAACGTGTCGAACTGGCCCCTGCTTAGTGTTCTGATCTGGCTGCCCATCCTGGGCGGCGCGCTGGTGCTCGCGCTGGGCAACGCCCGCGCCGGGGCCGCGCGCTGGCTGAGCTTCGCGGTGGCGGTGCTGACCTTCGTCGCCAGCATCGGCCTGCTGACCGGGTTCGACTACGCCGACCCGGGCCTGCAGTTCGTCGAAAGCCATGCGTGGATCCCGAGCTTCGACATCCACTACAACCTCGGCGCCGACGGCATCGCGGTGGCGCTGCTGCTGCTCAACACGCTGATCACGGTGCTGACCCTGGCCGGCGCGTGGGGCTCGGTGAACAAGCGCGTGGCCCAGTACGTGGCGGCGTTCCTGATCCTCGAGGGCCTGACCAACGGCATCTTCGCGGCCAGCGACGCCGTGCTGTTCTACGTGTTCTTCGAGGCGATGCTGATCCCGATGTTCCTGATCATCGGCGTCTGGGGCGGCCCGCGCCGCATCTACGCGTCGCTGAAGTTCTTCCTGTACACCTTCCTGGGCTCGGTGCTGATGCTGGTCGGCCTGGTGTACCTGTACATCAAGGGCGGCAGCTTCCAGCTCGCCGACCTGTACGCCATGCCGCTGGACGCGAAGGAGCAGACCTGGCTGTTCTTCGCCTTCCTGGTCGCGTTCGCGGTGAAGATCCCGATGTTCCCGGTGCACACCTGGCTGCCGGACGCGCACGTCGAGGCGCCGACCGCCGGCTCGGTGATCCTGGCCGCCATCGCGCTGAAGATCGGCGGCTACGGCCTGCTGCGCTTCAGCCTGCCGATCGTGCCGGACGCCGGCCACGAGTGGGCGATGTTCGTGATCGTGCTGTCGCTGGTCGCCGTGGTCTACGTGGGCCTGGTGGCGCTGGTGCAGGACGACATGAAGAAGCTGATCGCCTATTCGTCGGTCTCGCACATGGGCTTCGTCACCCTGGGCATCTTCATCGCCTTCAGCCTGGTGCGCGACTACGGCAACCTGGACGGCGCCCGCCTGGGCCTGCAGGGCGCGATGGTGCAGATGGTCAGCCACGGCTTCATCTCCGGCGCCATGTTCACCTGCGTCGGCGTGCTGTACGACCGCATGCACACCCGCATGATCAAGGACTACGGCGGCGTCATCAACACGATGCCGTGGTTCGGCGCGTTTTTCATCCTGTTCGGCATGGCCAACTCCGGCCTGCCGGGCACCAGCGGCTTCGTCGGCGAGTTCATGGTCATCCTGGCCAGCTTCCAGCAGCACCCGCTGATCGCCTTCTTCGCCGCGGCCACGCTGGTGATCGGCGCGGCCTACACGCTGTGGCTGGTCAAGCGCGTGATCCTGGGCGACGTGGCCAACGCGCACGTGGCCGAACTGAAGGACATCTCGCTGCGCGAGGCGCTGGTGCTGGGCGGCTTCGCCGCGGCGGTGCTGGCGCTGGGCGTGTATCCCAAGCCGCTGACCGACCTGATGGAACCGTCGATCGCGCAACTGGCGATGCAGCTCGCCAACAGCAAGCTGTAAGGAACGACCATGACGACGCCGATGCCCATCTCCGCCGCCGACCTGCAGCCGCTGCTGCCCGAGCTGACCCTGATCGCCGGCGCCTTCGCGCTGCTGATGCTGGACCTGTTCCTGGATACGTCCCGCCGCATCGTCACCCACGCCCTGGCGCTCGTCGTCATGGCGGTGGTGGTGTGGATGCTGGCCACGGGCGTGGGCGGGCAGGGCAGCGTGTTCAGCGGGATGTTCGTGCGCGACACGCTGGCCGACGTCGCCAAGGTCGTGATCGTGGCGGTCAGCGCGCTGTCGCTGGTCTACGCCTGGCCCTACCTGCGCGAACGCAACCTGTATCCCGGCGAAGCCCCGGTGCTGGTGATGTTCGCCACCGCCGGCATGATGATGATGGTCTCCGCCGGCAGCCTGGTGATGGTCTACCTGGGCCTGGAACTGCTGGCGCTGTGCTCGTACGCGCTGGTGGCGCTGAACCGCGAGGACGGCCTGTCGGCCGAGGCGGCGATGAAGTACATCGTGCTGGGCTCGCTGGCCTCGGGCCTGCTGCTGTACGGCATGTCGCTGGTGTACGGCGCGACCGGCTCGCTGCACCTGCCGGCGATCTTCGACGCCGCCGGCGACGCGCTGGGCGGCGGCGGCGACCAGCGCATGCTGCTGCTGACGGGCGTGGTGTTCATGGTGGCCGGCGTGGCCTTCAAGCTGGGCGCGGCGCCGTTCCACATGTGGCTGCCCGACGTCTACCAGGGCGCGCCGACGCCGGTGACGCTGTTCATCAGCGCGGCGCCGAAGCTGGCCGCGTTCGGCATGGCGTTCCGCCTGCTGCAGGACGGCGTGGGCCCGGCCGCGGCGCAGTGGCAGTGGCTGCTGGCCGGCCTGGCCGCCGCCTCGCTGGTGATCGGCAACGTCGTCGCCATCGCGCAGACCAACCTCAAGCGCATGCTGGCCTATTCCACCGTGTCGCACGTGGGCTTCCTGCTGGTCGGCTTCGCCGGCGCGGGCGAAACCGGCTACGCGGCGGCGCTGTTCTACGCGATCAGCTACGCGATCATGTCGGCGGCTGCGTTCGGCGCGATCATCGTGCTGTCGCGGCAGGGCTTCGAGGCCGACCGCATCGACGACTTCAAGGGCCTGAACGCGCGCAACCCGTGGCAGGCCGGCCTGGTGCTGTGCGTGATGGCCTCGCTGGCCGGCGTGCCGCCGTTCCTGGGCTTCTGGGCCAAGCTGGTGGTGCTCGGCGCGGCGGTCAACGGCGGCTTCCTGTGGCTGGCGATCGTCGGCGTGCTGTGCGCGGTGATCGGTGCGTTCTACTACCTGCGCGTCATCAAGGTCATGTACTTCGACGAACCCGTCGGCGAGGTGCCGCCGCCGCGCGCCGACCGCGTGGTGCCGCTGGTGTTCGGCGTCAACGCGCTGGCCCTGCTGGCGCTGGGCGTGGCCTGGAACCCGATCATGGCGTGGTGCAAGCTGGCGTTCGCCGGCTGAAGCCGCGGGTCGGGGCTACGCCCCGACGCGGTGTCCGTCGAGCCATGGAGGCGTCGGCCGCGTGGGGCCGGCCTACGGTGGCTGGACCCGATGATGGTGGTGCAAGCTGGCCTTCGCCGGCTGTAGGTCGGGACTACGTCCCCGACGTGGCATCCGTCGAGCCATGAAGCGTCGGCCGCGTAGGGCCGACCTACGGCGCATCGCGATGATCTGGTGCGGGCCGTCCTACGGCGCGCCGTGGCGATGCGGCCCGGCGGCAACGCGTGGTGAACGCGGGATGGCATCCGGGGCACGGCAAGGCTTGCAATGTTCCGGCGTATTCATCATAATTTCGCTTCTGCTGCGGGGTGGAGCAGTCTGGCAGCTCGTCGGGCTCATAACCCGAAGGTCGCAGGTTCAAATCCTGCCCCCGCTACCATGTTTATCCGAGGCCGCCTGAGTCCAGGCGGCCGACGAAGAACCTGGGCACGCAACGACGCATGTTCCCGTCGTTGCACCGACATCCAGCGTATCGGACAAGGGGCCCACCGGGCCCCTTGTCTGTTTAGGCGGCACGCAATGCGCAAGGCACCACGAACATCGGCAGCGAATCCGTGAGCGACAAGGCCAACCACATCGCCGACCTGCTGGCACCGACCGTCCAGGCGCTCGGGCTGGAGCTGCTCGGCATCGAATACTTGCCGGCGCCCGGCGGCGCCACGCTGCGCCTGTACATCGACGTGCAGGAAGCCGAGCGCGCCACCCGCCACGTCAACATCGACGACTGCGAGGCGGTGAGCCGCGAGGTGTCGGCCCAGCTGGACGTGGAAGACCCGATCACCGGCAACTACACGCTGGAAGTGTCGTCGCCCGGCGTGGACCGCCCGCTGTTCAGGCTGGAGCACTACGCCCGCTTCGCCGGCGAGTCGGCCAAGGTGGTCCTCAAGCTGCCGCAGGAGGGGCGCCGCCGGCTGCAGGGCGCGATCGGCCGGATCGAGGGCGACCGCATCGTGTTCGTCGTCGACGGCGCCGAGCTGGCGGTGGCGTTCGATAATATCGACAAGGCGCGGCTGGTCCCGGACTGGGCCGCCCTGGGCCTGGCGCCCGAGAAACCCGGGGGCGGCCGCAAGGCCGGTCCCAAGGCCGGCGGCGGCAAGCGCGCGCCGGCCGGCGAAACCAAGAAAAAACCCAACCAACCGGCGGCCCGCAAGCCGCGCGCGGAGTGATCAATGAGTAAGGAACTGTTGCTGGTCGTGGACGCGGTGGCCAACGAGAAGGGCGTGCCGCGCGAAGTCATCTTCGACGCCATCGAGGCCGCGCTGGCGTCCGCCGCCAAGAAGCGCTACCTGGACCAGGACGTGCAGGTGCGCGTCACCATCGACCACAAGGACGGCAGCTACGAGACGTTCCGCCGCTGGGAAGTGGTGGCCGACGACGTGGTGATGGAATCGCCCGACCGCCAGATCCGCCTGATGGACGCCGAGGACGAGGCCGAGGGCGCCGAGGTGGGCGACTGGATCGAGGAGAAGATCGAGAACCCCGACTTCGGCCGCATCGCCGCGCAGGCCGCCAAGCAGGTCATCGTGCAGCGCGTCCGCGAGGCCGAGCGCGCGCAGGTGGTCGATGCGTGGAAGGACCGCGTGGGCGAGCTGGTCACCGGCGTGGTCAAGCGCGCCGAGCGCGGCAACATCTACGTGGACCTGGGCGGCAACGCCGAGGCCTTCATCCCGAAGGACAAGGGCATCCCGCGCGACGTGCTGCGCGCTGGCGACCGCGTCCGCGGCTACCTGTTCGACGTGCGCTACGAACCGCGCGGCCCGCAGCTGTTCATCAGCCGCGCGGCGCCGGAGTTCATGATCGAGCTGTTCAAGCTGGAAGTGCCGGAAGTGGGCCAGGGCCTGGTCGAGATCAAGGCCTGCGCGCGCGACCCGGGCGACCGCGCCAAGATCGCCGTGCTGGCGCACGACACCCGCACCGATCCCATCGGCGCGTGCATCGGCATGCGCGGTTCGCGCGTGCAGGCCGTGAGCAACGAGCTCAACGGCGAGCGCGTGGACATCGTGCTGTGGAACGACAACCCGGCCACCTTCGTCATCAACGCGATGGCGCCGGCGGAAGTGCAGTCGATCATCGTCGACGAAGAGAAGCATTCGATGGACCTGGCCGTGGCGGAAGACCGCCTGGCGCAGGCGATCGGCAAGGGCGGCCAGAACGTGCGCCTGGCCAGCCGCCTGACCGGCTGGCAGCTCAACGTCATGACCGCCGACCAGGTGCAGGCCAAGTCCGAGGCCGAGCAGGCCGTCGCCCGCCAGCTGTTCATGGACAAGCTGGAAGTGGACGAGGAGATCGCCGCCATCCTGGTCGCCGAGGGCTTCAGCACGGTCGAGGAAATCGCCTACGTGCCGGTTGGCGAGCTGCTGGCGGTGGAAGGCTTCGACGAGGACATCGTCGAGGAGCTGCGCTCGCGCGCCCGCGACGCCCTGCTGAACGAGGCGCTGGCCGAGGAAGAAGGCCTGGAGGAGAACCACCCGGCCGAGGACCTGCTGGCGCTGGAAGGCATGGACGAGGAGACCGCGTTCGCGCTGGCCTCGCACGGCGTCCGCACCAGCGAGGACCTGTCCGACCTGGCCGCCGACGAAGTGGTCGAGTTCGGCATCGAGGGCCTGGACGAGGGCCGCGCCGCGGCGCTCATCCTGGCCGCCCGCGCCGAGGAAATCGCCCGCCTGGAGCGTGGCGCATGAACACCGCCCCGGCTCGCCAGGAACGCGGCGCATGAGCCACCCATGAACACCGCCCTGGCGTCAGCAGGGCGTAGAATCCCCCCTCTCGAAAAGGGTTGCCCCACCACCGCCGGGGGGGCGCAACACCCAAACTAGGATCCGAATGTCGCAGCAAACCACCATCCGCAAGCTCGCTGAACTGGTCAACACGCCGGTCGAGAAACTCCTGGAGCAACTGGCCGAGGCCGGCATGAGCTTCAGCGGTCCCGACCAGGTCGTGACCAGCATGGAAAAAGTGAAGCTGCTCGGCTTCCTCAAGCGCGCCCACGGCAAGAGCGATGCCGCCGCGGACGATGCTGCGCCCAAGAAGATCACCCTGGCCCGCCGCAAGGTGCAGGAAGTGACCGTCGCCGCCGGCCGCACCAAGACCACGGTGAACGTGGAAGTGCGCCAGAAGCGCACCTACGTCAAGCCGACCGACGCCGAGTCCGTCAGCACCAACTGGCAGAACGAGGCCGATCCGGAGCGCGCCGAGATCCTGCGCAAGCTGGAGGAATCCCGCCAGCGCAACCTGGACGAGCAGCAGCGCCTGGCCCAGGAAGACGCCAAGCGCGCCGAGGAACTGGAGCGCCGCCGCCAGGAAGAGGCCGCCGCCCGCGCCGCCGCCGAAGCCGCGCGCGCCCAGGCCGAGGCCGAGGCCGCCGCGCTGGCCGCCGGGGTCGCCGCGGTGGACGGCGACGACGCGCCGCGCCCGGCCAAGCCGGCCACGCCCGGCCACCACGTGCCCAAGCAGGTGGTGCGCAAGGACCCGCCGCGCACCGACGACCGCAACGCCGCGGCCGCCAAGCACAAGACCCGCGGCTCGCACGCGATGGTCGCCGGCGTCGAGGACGACGACAGCACCAGCCGCTTCGCCGGCCAGCTGCACCTGTCCGCCGCCGACCGCGCCCGTCGCGGCGCCTCGCGCGGCAAGCCCAAGCCCCGCCGCCACGAGCAGAGCCGCGGCGGCGGCGGCGCGCACGGCTTCGAGCGCCCGACCGCGCCGGTCGTGCGCGAAGTGGCGATCGGCGAGACCATCACCGTGGCCGACCTGGCGCAGAAGCTCGCGCTGAAGGGCGGCGACGTGGTGAAGGCGCTGTTCAAGATGGGCGTGATGGCCACCATCACCCAGACCATCGACCACGACACCGCCGCGCTGGTGACCGAGGAACTCGGCCACAAGGCGACCCGCGCCGGCGCCAACGACGCCGAGAGCGAACTGCTGGCGCACGCCGAGGAGCAGCAGGGTGACAAGGTCGCGCGTCCGCCGGTGGTCACCATCATGGGCCACGTCGACCACGGCAAGACCTCGCTGCTGGACTACATCCGCCGCACCAAGATCGCCAGCGGCGAGGCCGGCGGCATCACCCAGCACATCGGCGCCTACCACGTGGAGACGCCGAAGGGCGTCATCAGCTTCCTGGACACCCCCGGCCACGCCGCGTTCACCGCGATGCGCGCCCGCGGCGCCAAGCTGACCGACATCGTGGTGCTGGTGGTCGCGGCCGACGACGGCGTCATGCCGCAGACCCGCGAGGCCATCCAGCACGCCAAGGCGGCCAAGGTGCCGCTGATCGTGGCGGTGAACAAGATCGACAAGTCCGACGCCGACCCGCTGCGCGTGAAGAACGAGCTGCTGGCCGAGGAAGTGGTCGCCGAGGAGTTCGGCGGCGACACCCAGATGGTGGAGATCTCCGCCAAGACGGGCCAGGGCGTGGACAACCTGCTGGACGCCATCTCCATCCAGGCCGAACTGCTGGAGCTGAAGGCGGTGGAGGAAGGCCGCGCCAGCGGCGTGGTCATCGAGTCCTCGCTGGACAAGGGCCGCGGCCCGGTCGCGACGGTGCTGGTGCAGCAGGGCACGCTGAAGAAGGGCGACTACCTGGTGTGCGGCATCCAGTACGGCCGCGTGCGCGCGCTGTTCGACGAAACCGGCGGCCAGCCGGCCTCGGCCGGCCCGTCCATCCCGGTGCAGGTGCTGGGCCTGTCCGGCGTGCCCGAGGCCGGCGACGACTTCGTCGTCGTGGCCGACGAGCGCCTGGCCAAGGACGTGGCGCAGCAGCGCGACGCCAAGCGCCGCGAGTCGCGCCTGGTGCAGTCCGCCGGCAGCCGCATGGAAGACATCATGGCGCAGCTGGGCAAGGGCGAAGGCCAGCTCAGCCTCAACCTGATCATCAAGGCCGACGTGCAGGGTTCGGTGGAGGCGCTGCGCCACTCGCTGGTCGCGCTGTCCAACGAATCGATCCGCATCAACATCATCAGCTCCGGCGTGGGCGGCATCACCGAGTCCGACGCCAACTCCGCGGTCACCTCCAAGGCCACCGTCATCGGCTTCAACGTGCGCGCCGACGCGTCCGCACGCCGCATCATCGAGGCCAACGGCGTGGACCTGCGCTACTTCTCGATCATCTACGACGTGATCGACCAGGTGAAGCAGGTGGCGTCCGGCCTGCTGGGCGTGGAGATCCGCGAGGAGATCATCGGCATCGCCGAGGTGCGCGACGTGTTCCGCAGCTCCAAGTTCGGCGCGGTCGCCGGCTGCATGGTGGTCGAGGGCGTGGTCAAGCGGAACAAGCCGATCCGCGTGCTGCGCGCCAGCACGGTGGTGTTCGAGGGCGAACTGGAATCGCTGCGCCGCTTCAAGGAGAACGTCGACGAAGTGCGCAACGGCACCGAGTGCGGCATCGGCGTGAAGGCGTACAACGACGTCCAGCCGGGCGACCAGATCGAGTGCTTCGAGCGCATCGAAGTGCAGCGGACGCTGTGAAGCGAGGAGTGAGTGAAGAGGAGTGAGGAACGAGAATTTTTCCGATCGATCATCGCCTCCACTCACTCCTCACTCCTCCAAACTCTCTACTATCTCCATGCCCACCAAATCCTTCCACCGCACCGACCGCGTTTCCGCCCAGCTCCGCCGCGAGCTGGGCACGCTGGTGCACGAGGCCGTGCGCGAGCACGGGCTGCCGTCGGTCAGCGTCTCCGACGTGGAGGTCACCCGCGACATGGCGCACGCCAAGGTGTTCGTCACCGCGCTGCTGCCGGAGCGCTCCGCCGAGGCGGTGAAGGGGCTGAAGGCGCTGGCCTGGGGCCTGCGCATGGAGCTGGCCCGCCGCGTGAAGATGCGCCACGTCCCCGAGCTGCACTTCCACTACGACGACTCCGTCGACCGCGGCGAACGCATCGACACCCTGCTGCGCGACCTGCCGCCGCCCCTGGAACCGGACGACGAACCTCAGGACCCGTAGGTCGGGGTCACGCCCCCGACGGCGTAAACCGCCCGACGTCCCCGGCTTCCGCCATCCGATGGCACGCAGGCCGTGCGCCGTCGGGGCATGGCCCCGACCTACAGCCCACGGTTGTAGGCGCGCGCCATGCGCGCGATGCTCCTGCTTTCCCCGGCCTGCCCGCGGGCATCGCGGACACGCACCCCATGCGGGGCACAAAGCCCGCTCCCACAGAGGAAAACGCGCTTCCCGATGTCGCCGCCCAAGCTCAAATTCCGCTCCCTGGACGGCATCCTGCTGCTGGACAAGCCGCAAGGCATGAGCTCGAACGCCGCCCTGCAGGCGGCCCGGCACCTGTTCCGCGCGGAGAAGGGCGGGCACACCGGCAGCCTCGACCCGCTGGCCACCGGCCTGCTGCCGCTGTGCTTCGGCGAGGCGACCAAGATCGCGGGCCTGCTGCTCGGGTCCCGCAAGGCCTACGACACGGTCGCCGTGCTGGGCATTACCACCGATACCGACGACGCCGACGGCGTGCCGCTGCGCGAACGCCCCGTGCCGGCGCTGGACGCCGCCGCCGTGGACGCGGCGCTGGCCCCGCTGCGCGGCCGCATCCGCCAGCGCGCCCCGATCTATTCGGCGCTGAAGCAGGGCGGGGAGCCGCTGTACGCCAAGGCCCGCCGGGGCGAGGCCATCGAGGCGCCCGAGCGCGAGGTCGAGGTCCACGCCATCGACGTGCTGGAGATCGCCCCCGGGCGCCTGTCGCTGCGCGTCGAATGCGGCTCCGGCACCTACGTGCGCAGCCTGGTCCGCGACCTCGGCGAGGCGCTGGGCTGCGGCGCCCACGTGGCGGTGCTGCGCCGCCTGTGGGTGGAGCCGTTCAGGCAGCCGCGCATGCATACGCTGGAGGCGCTGCAGGCCCTGGCCGAAGAAGGCGGCGAAGCGGCCCTGGACGCCTGCCTGCTGCCCATCGAGGCCGGCCTGGCCGGCTTCCCGCGCATCGACGTCGACGCGGCCGACGCGCGCCGGCTGGCGCAGGGCCAGCGCCTGCGCGGCCACCCTGCCAGCGACGGCCCGGTGGCCGTCCACGGGCCGGAAGGCCGGGTGCTGGGGCTGGCCACGGTGGACGCCGCCGGCACGCTCTCGCCGCAGCGGCTGTTCGCCTGGACGGTCGCCGGCGTGGCCGCCGGAGCGGGCGACGGCCAATAAAACCTTGTTTCACAAGGCCCCGGCGGCTACACTACGCCGCCGGTTTCGCACCGGCACGTCTTCATTTCCCTCGTTTCACCCACGGCGAGCCAGGCGGTGCGCGCGGCGGACAGACCGCGTTCCTGCAGGCCACGCATCCAACAAGAGAACACCATGTCCATCGATACCCAGAAAGTGATCGCCGACAACGCCCGCGGCGCCAACGACACCGGCTCCCCGGAAGTGCAGGTCGCCCTGCTGACCGCCCGCATCGAGCACCTGAGCGGCCACTTCAAGACCCACAAGAAGGACCACCACAGCCGCCGCGGCCTGCTGCAGCTGGTCAACCGCCGCCGCAGCCTGCTCGACTATCTCAAGAAGAAAGACAACGAGCGCTACAAGAGCCTGATCGAAAAGCTCGGTCTGCGTCGCTGATGCAACACCCCGCCGCGGCGCAGAGATGCGCCGCGGTTTGCATTTCAGGGAACGGAATGCGCTGTACCCGCGGACCGCACCGGGTCCGCCCCCGCTGAAACACCGGCCGGCACCCCCGGCCACCCGCGCGCGGCAAGGGTCGCGCCCGGTCCAACCCGATCAAGGCATCCCCAAGGAACCAACGTGGCAAAAATCACCAAAACCTTCCAGTACGGCAAGCACACCGTCACCCTGGAGACCGGCGAGATCGCGCGCCAGGCCAGCGGCGCCGTCATCGTCAACGTCGACGACACCGTACTGCTGGTCACCGCCGTCGCCGCCAAGAGCGCGCGCGAAGGGCAGGACTTCTTCCCGCTCACCGTCGACTACGTCGAGAAGTTCTACGCCGGCGGCCGCATCCCCGGTGGTTTCTTCAAGCGCGAAGGCCGTCCGACCGAGAAGGAGACGCTGATCTCGCGCCTGATCGACCGCCCGATTCGCCCGCTGTTCCCCGAGGACTACAGGAACGAAGTGCAGATCATCGCGCAGGTGATCTCGCTGAACCCGGAAGTGGACGGCGACATCCCCGCGCTGATCGGCGCCTCGGCCGCGCTGTCGCTGGCCGGCACCCCGTTCCAGGGCCCGATCGGCGCCGCCAAGGTCGGCTACAAGAACGGCGAGTACATCCTCAACCCGACCGCCACCGAGCTGAAGGAATCGCAGCTGGAGCTGGTCGTCGCCGGCACCAGCGGCGCCGTGCTGATGGTGGAGTCCGAAGCCGCGCTGCTGTCCGAGGACGTGATGCTGGGCGCCGTGACCTTCGGCCACCGCGAGATGCAGAAGGTCATCAACGCGATCAACGAGCTGACCGTCGAAGCCGGCACCAAGCCCAGCGACTGGGTCGCCCCGGCCAAGAACGAGGCGCTGATCTCGGCGCTGAAGGAAGCCGTCGGCGGCAAGCTGGCCGACGCCTTCAAGATCCACGACAAGCTGCAGCGCCGCGACGCCATCGCCGCGATCAAGAAGGACGTGGTCGAGCAGCTGGCCGGCCGCGTCGCCGCGGACGGCTGGAACCCGGCCGAGCTGTCGAAGGAATTCGGCGAGCTGGAATACCGCACCATGCGCGACTCCGTGCTGGACACCAAGGTCCGCATCGACGGCCGCGCGCTGGACACCGTGCGCCCGATCGCCGTGAAGGCCGGCGTGCTGCCGCGCACCCACGGTTCGGCGCTGTTCACCCGCGGCGAGACCCAGGCCATCGTGGTCACCACGCTGGGCACCGCGCGCGACGGCCAGATCATCGACGCCGTCAGCGGCGAGTACAAGGAACACTTCCTGTTCCACTACAACTTCCCCCCGTTCTCGGTGGGCGAGTGCGGCCGCTTCGGCGCGCCGAAGCGCCGCGAGATCGGCCACGGCCGCCTGGCCAAGCGCGGCGTGCTGGCCGTGATGCCGTCGATGGAAGAGTTCCCGTACACCATCCGCGTGGTCTCCGAGATCACCGAGTCCAACGGTTCCTCGTCGATGGCCTCCGTCTGCGGCAGCTCGCTGGCGCTGATGGACGCCGGCGTGCCGGTGAAGGCGCCGGTCGCGGGCATCGCGATGGGCCTGGTGAAGGAAGGCGACCGCTACGTCGTGCTGAGCGACATCCTGGGTGACGAAGACCACCTGGGCGACATGGACTTCAAGGTGGCCGGTTCCGCCGAGGGCATCTCCGCCCTGCAGATGGACATCAAGATCGACGGCATCACCGAGGAGATCATGAAGACCGCGCTGGCCCAGGCCCGCGCCGGCCGCCTGCACATCCTCGGCGAGATGTCGAAGGCGCTCACCACGCCGCGCGCCGAGCTGTCCGAGTACGCCCCGCGCCTGCTGACCATCAAGATCCACCCGGACAAGATCCGCGAAGTGATCGGCAAGGGCGGCGCCACCATCCAGGGCATCACCAAGGAAACCGGCACCCAGATCGACATCCAGGACGACGGCACCATCGTCATCGCCTCGGTCAACGCCGCTGCCGCCCAGGCCGCCAAGGCCCGCATCGAGCAGATCACGTCCGACGTCGAGCCGGGCCGCATCTACGAAGGCAAGGTCGCCAAGATCATGGACTTCGGCGCGTTCGTCACCATCCTGCCGGGCAAGGACGGCCTGGTGCACGTCTCGCAGATCTCCAGCGAGCGCGTCGAGAAGGTCAGCGACAAGCTGAAGGAAGGCGACGTGGTCAAGGTCAAGGTGCTGGAAGTCGACAAGCAGGGCCGCATCCGCCTGTCGATCAAGGCCGTGGAAGAAGGCGAGGGCGTGTCGGCCGAGTAAGCCGCGCACTAGTTTTCGTGTCACGAAAAGCGGACTTCGGTCCGCTTTTTTGTTTGGAAGCCGATCAAGCCATAGAGCATTTGAAATTTTTTTGGCTTAATTTTCGGGACTAGCACACTCGGGTCTGGTTAGCCTGCTTGCCAGTAGCATGTGATAGGAGTTTCTAGCTCACGCGGTATAAGGTGTTCTATCGTTCAATCCGGATCGCTGGCATTCGCCATAGAAGTATTGAGTACGAAACTCTCGGGTGTTTTTCTTCAAATATCACTCATGAAAGGAGCGTTACTGCATGGCCGCTCAAGCGTGCAAGCAGAGTATTATTGAATCGCCCGAGGAAGGTGTGAGGATATGGGCGTTGATAAGGGTGGTTCGGGTGGCTCTGCGAATATGTGCGCCTATATTTTTTTGTATGAGCCCTATCTCAGTTCAAGCTCAACAAAAGCCTTGGGAAGACTACAGTCGCCATATTTCTTCCAGTCGAGAAGTTGCTCAGTTGAGTGGCGATCTATTTCATGAAAGTGTGAGCTTGTACAACGGTCGAGTTTCATTTCGTCACGTCGATATTGATATCCCGGGAAATTCTTCTTTGCCGGTTACGTTGGCGCGAACATTCAGTGTCAAGGATCCGTCCGTTGTCGCTCCTTTCACTTCAGTTCTTCCTTCAGCCAATGATCTGCCTATGGCTGATTGGGATATCGATGTTCCCCGTTTGGGGGGAATATTTGCGTACAAGCTGCTTGGGCCACTCTTGGGAGGTGCTGGTCTTATCGCAAACCCGACCGGTCAGATACATGGATGGGTAAATCAAAGGTGTTCGGGACTAAGAGTTCCTCCTGCCATAGGGGAATTTTATCCGAGTGACTATTGGAGCGGTATTAGTGTTGATATCAACAAGGGTGGTGAACTGCTGGAGCCGACCCAAAGTATGCAGCGGCCAACAGCAGGAGGGCCTTATCGCTGGGTGACAGCCGATTACACGTGGGTGTCATGTCTTCCTGCGATAAAAAATGGATCGGGGGAGGGTTTTCTTGCGATCGCGCCAGATGGAACAAGATACTGGTTCGACTGGATGGCGGCTTTCGTCGAGCCAATGCTCAATAAAGCCTTTGAGTTTGGGTTCCAAGGCCCTACAGGTGATTTCGATACGATTTATGACCAGAATCTTGACCGCAGGCGCTATATGCTTTACGCCACTCGGGTAGAGGATAGGTTTGGGAACTGGGTGGCTTATGAATATGAGAACACTGCTGACCAGCCGGTACGCTTGAGCAGAATATACAGTAGCGACAACAGAAAGATTACTCTTGCCTACCGTCCAGACGGAAAAGTTTCTTCCGCATCTGATGGCTCTAGAACATGGAAGTATTACTACGCGACGCAGGCATATCGACTGGAAAGAGTTGTTCTGCCAGACAATAGCGAGTGGGGGTTTGATCTTGGGAACGTTCCGCATGAGTACGAATTGAGCGCGCAGCATCGAGCTAGCTGCAACTTTCCAGGAATTATTGGCAATGCGGTCAGTAACGTAATCCTGAAAATGACTCATCCATCAGGTGCGCGCGGCGAATTCGAGATGGGATTGAGGCTCCATGGGCGATCTAATGTTCCGCGTCAATGCATTAATGTGCCGGCGGGCGAAGGGCCGGAAGCGGGAGCCTATTCTGATTATGTGAGATTCTATTGGGCATACAGTCTGGTTAAGAAAAGGATGTTCGGGCCTGGTGTTCCTCTCATGCAGTGGGAGTACGAGTACAAAAATAGCCAGAAGCCGACAGAGACTGGCAGCCTGTACTCTGTAGGTTATACGCCTCCCGGGAGCTGGCATCTTGGGCCTTACACTGTTACTCGTATATCTGAAGAGGGAAGAGCTCTAACGGACCCTTCCACTTACCGTGTCATAGATCCTATTTGTGTTTCTGATAGCTGTGCCGGCAGAGTCGCCACAGAGGTATTGAGTCCTGGCGGGAAATGGTCGCGCTACACGTTCGGAAGTGGCTATCGTTACAATGAGCAGAAACTGCTTAAAGTTGAATCTGGAAGCGGGCCAAGTTCCATAAGCCGAGTTGAGAATTATAGCTACGAACTGTCGACAACAGCACAGCCTTTTCCCGTACCGCTTGGCCTTAGTCGTCAATACAAGGGCGATACGATCACTGCAATCAATCTTCGTCCTTTACGAGAAAGAAGCATTATCCAAGATGGCTTGATATATCGCCATGTCGTCACTGCTTTTGATTTGTTTGGGCGACCGGTGAATGTTAAGAAAGAGAGTGTGCCTGTGCAGTAGCGCCTCTGAAAAATAGTTTTCAATCTAGGGAGGGATAAATGCATATTGGAAAAGAAATATATGCATTATTTGTAGCACTTGTGCTATCGCCGTGCCTGTCAGCAGGTGCGCAGAACTATTCGAAAAGCGAAAGAGTCGCTTATCATGATAATATATCCAAGTGGGTATTGGGCCAGACTGCGAGTGTTACATGCGTTTCGTCGGTTCCAGCAAGCACGGCCTGCGATGGCGATGTTGTGTCGTCGACTACCTATAGCGCGACTTCGGCACTGCCACTAACTCAATCGTCGTTCGGCAAGCTGCAGCAAACCCTGACCTACAATGCCGACGGTACCGTTGCCACAGTGAAGGATGGCAACAACAACGTCACCACGTTGAGCAACTGGAAGCGTGGCATTCCGCAGACGATCAAGTATCTCGGAACACCCGAGTTGCCCGCCGGCGCCACCCAATCGGCCGTGGTTAATGACAGTGGCTGGATCACCTCGGTCACCGACGAGAACGGCTACAAGACCTGCTACGCCTACGACACGATGGGCCGTATCTCCCAGGTTACCCATCCTTCGGAAAGCGCCGCCGGCGTCTGCGATACCACGACCTGGGCGGCGACCACACAGGTATTCCAGCCCGTAGCGGCTGCCGAATACGGCATTCCGGCCGGCCACTGGCGCCAGACCGTCAGCACCGGCAATGCCCGCAAGATCACCTACTTCGATGCCCTGTGGCGGCCACTGGTCACGCGCGAGTACGACACGGCCAACGAAGCGGGCACCAAGCGTTTCCAGCGCTTCACCTACGACCACGAGGGCCGGGTGACCTTCGCCTCGTACCCGGGCACCACCGATGCCTTGAGCACGGGCACTTGGACGGAATACGACGCATTGGGCCGTACAACCTCAGTCACCCAGGACAGCGAACTGGGCGCGCTGACGACGCTGACCGCCTACTCGGGCGACAGTACCGGTCCGTATACCCGCACCACGGACCCCCGGGGTACCCAGACGGTCACCCGCTACCAGATGTTCGACCAGCCCACCTATGAGTTCCCGGTACTGATCGACCTGGCGCAGAACAAGCCCGAGCGGGCGGCGATCGACATCACCCGCGACGTGTTCGGCAAGCCGCTGTCCATCCGCAAGCGGAACAACGCCAACACGGTGTCGCTGACGCGCAGTTACACCTACAACGCCAACCAGGAACTATGCCGCTCGGTGGAGCCGGAGACCGGCGCCACGCTGATGGGATACGACGGCGCAGGCAACCTGACTTGGTCGGCCAGCGGCCTGCCTGCCGCGACCGCCTGCCATGCGACCGGGCTGGTCAGCCCCATCCAGGCACGCCGCTCGGTACGCACCTACGACGGCCGCAACCGGGTAGCGACCATCGCCTTCCCCGACAACAACGGCAATCAGAGCTGGACCTACACCGCCGATGGCCTGCCGGCACAGATCACCACGGTGAATACCGAAGGCGGCAGCCAGGTCGTCAACGCCTATACCTACAACCGGCGCCGCCTGCTGGTACAGGAAACCCAGAACCAGCCGGGCGAGCTGTTCAGTACCCTGGGCTATGGCTACAACGCCAACGGTCACCTGGCCAGCCATGCCTATCCCTCCGGGCTGACCGTGGCCTATGCGCCCAATGCCCTGGGTCAGCCGACCCAGGCCGGCACCTATGCGACGGCGGTGACGTACTACCCCAACGGGGCGGCCAAGCAGTTCACCTACGGCAACGGCATCGTCCATCAGTTGTTGCAAAACGCCCGCGGCTTGCCGTCCAGCAGCTGCGATGCCTACGGCGCCTGCGGCGCGGCGGCCGTCCTGAACGATGGCTACGGCTACGACCGCAACGGCAATGTGGCCGCCATCACGGACGGGCGCACCGGCAACCGCGGCAACCGGACGATGACCTACGATGGCCTGGACCGCCTGACGGGCACGGTCTCGCCCATGTTCGGGACGGCGACCTATGCGTACGACGTACTGGACAACCTGACCCGGGTGCAGGTGGGCGCCACGGCGAACCTGGCGGCTCGCGACCACCACTATTGCTATGACAGCAACACGCGGCGATTGAGCAACGTGAAGACCAGCGGGTGCTCCGGGGCGACGGTGATCGGGCTGGAATACGACGTGCAGGGCAACCTGGCAAACCGGAATGGGGTGGGGCACACCTTCGACTACGGCAACCGGTTGCGACTGGTCCAGCAGGGTTCCACCTGGATCGAGAGCTACCGCTACGATGCCCACGGCCGGCGTGCCCGCTCCTGGCATAGCGGGGGCGCCCTGCGCTCGGTGTACGGACAGGACGGTGCGTTGAGGTTCCAGCGCAATGACCGCACAGGGAAGGCGGTGGACTACATCCAGCTCAATGGAAGCCTGGTGGCTACCCGCGAGGTACCGACGGCGGGAGGTACGGCAACGGTCAAGTACCAGCACACCGACGCGCTGGGCAGTCCGGTGGCGGTGACGGATGCCTCGCGCACGGTCATCGAACGGAGCGAGTACGAGCCGTACGGGCGGGTGGGCAACCGGGCTGCGCGGGATGGTGTGGGCTATACCGGGCATGCCGAGGATGCGGCCACCGGGCTGACGTACATGCAGCAGCGCTACTACGACCCGCAGATCGGACTGTTCCTCAGTGTCGACCCGGTGACGGCGTACAGCAATCCGGTGGGGCAGTTCCACCGTTATCGGTACACCAACAACAATCCTTACAGGTTCACCGATCCGGACGGACGAGCTGCTGTGTGTAACCAGAGTTCGTGCACGATTGATTGCAGTAGCGGGTTTACGTGCGCAGTGGATTACCTCTACGTTGGCACGGTATATGGCGGCCGACTGCTTCGGAACGCGATTGAGAATATTCAAAGGCGTGAAGAAGCGCGTCCTGAGCAAGAAGCGGAATCACAGCCTCAGCCAGGGGACGCAGAGAGTGATGAGGGGTGTATTTACTGTGTTGATGGCGCCAACACGGAGTCAGGAAAGGACTACATTGGTTCGTCCGATGATATGAGTAGGCGTGAACGTGATAGTTCCGATGGTCGAGATCGAAAGGGTGCGGAAAGAGTCGACAGCTATAAGAAGGGTGATCGGGCTGATCGTCAGAACAAAGAACAGCAAGCAATGAATGATCGCGGAGGAAAGGATAATTTGGACAACAAGCGCAATGAAGTTTCACCAAGCAAGTGGGAAGATCGAAACATTAGGCCTCCAAGTCAGTGAGGAGTCAGACCATGAATGAGCGTCCTATTCCGGAAGCGGCTCTGGAGGATGAGAATTCCGTTGAGATGCTTCGAGTGTGGATTGCTGCAAAGAAGCTCCATTGCTCGATGAAGGTTGGAATGTATAAAGAAACATCTAAGATTTCGGAGGAGAAGGCATGGGGAGTAATCCTGGCAGATGTTGCGCGCCACCTTTCGAAAGCGCTTGAGTCGGGTTATGGAGTAGACGCGCAGATTGCTCTAAGTGCAATCAGGGAAAGATTCAATGATGAACTCAATGAGCCGACATCGGACGTAGATGGTGGCTTCTTGAAAAGGCATTGACCTCGGGTGAATGCCCAATTCATACACAAAAAGCCCGCTCTCCGAGCGGGCTTTTTGTTGTGCGCGTGCTGCGCTGCGACGCGTGATGGTCACGGTACTGGATGGCGTGCATGCCGAGGTGAGTCTTCCGGCGTGGGCATTGCAGGCCAGGACCGGGCGCCTGAGCATCACCTTGAAGTTGGAAGAAGTGAGGGTGGTGCGGGCAGCTGCCTCTGCGGAAAGCCGTAGCCTGGCTGACTGGATCACGATGCTGATCCGTTCCCGCCTGCAACAGTGGCCGCTATACGCCCGCGACGAGCACAGCGCCTTGCTCGTTGCCCTCGTGACGTTGAGCCAGCTAGCGCATAGGCTGCAGCAGCAACCTATGACGCTACATCACATTGTGGCAGACCAGCGAGAGCAATGAGAAGCGGCAGATAGGGCGAGGTTGAAGGATGTGCGGGACGCGCTGGAGCGGACGCAGCGTCAGTTGGAAGCAATGCAGGTGCTGGCCAGCGAGCGGGTTCGTCAGCTATAGGCTTCGTCGGCGCATGGCACATGGAACGCCTTGCGTGGGCTCCAGATGGTGCGTTGGCCATGCGCAGGTAAATATCCATCCTCCACGGTCGTTGCCGCCCTGGGGGCCTGCGGAGCCGGGTGCATCCGAAGCGTCAGCGTTGGGGTGCTGCCCCAACACCCCGAAGTCGCAATAACTTCCCCCTGCTGGCCCGATGTTGCCGGAGCCGACGGCCGATCTCGGCTGAAGCCGAACCGGATAATCGGGACATCGCTGGCCCCCTGCTTGACGCCATGGCGATACCAGCCGAAAGTCGCTTCAAGGGCTTCGGCGAGAATGGCAAGACGTGCATCAAAGCGAGTTGGCGACGGAATAGCCCGCCGCATCAAGGGTTGATCGCAGCAACAGGCGGAACCCGCGTCGGGTCAGAGTGTTCAGCGCTACTATGATCCGCAGATCGGATTGTTCCTCAGCGTTGATCCGGTGACGGCGTATAGCATTGGTGATCCGCTCTACTTCAATTGCTACCGTTACGCAGCTGGAAATCCATATAAGTTCATCGATCCTGATGGTCGTCGAAAAGGAGCGCGAAAACCCGAATCCAAGCTATATGGGATTAACTAGAGGGCAGCGAGAACAGCTGGTTGGAATAATTTATAAGAATTATGGAGTAAATACGGCAAGAATTGATGTTCACGCTCCCGCCAGTGGATCTGGAGCAAAGCCAACCGCCCAAGGCCTTTTCATCTTTGAAGGTCAATTTGGAAACGAGCCGGCCATCTACACAGGACGCATTGTCTCCTCGGATGCAATGCCCGCTACTTCTGCGTCGGCGATAATGCGCGCCATGGATTCCACCCCACATCGGGCCGCCGCGCGCGCGCCGGCATCGCTCTGGTCCGGCCGCGGGCTGGTGCTGCTGGGCATCGTGCTGTCGGCTTTCAACCTGCGCACGGCGGTGACGTCGCTGACGCCGTTGCTGGGCGCGCTGGGCGATGCGTTCGGGTTCGGCGCGACGATGACCGGCGTGTTCGGGATGCTGCCGACGGCGGCGTTCGCGGTGTTCGGCGTGGCGACGCCGGCCCTGGCGCATCGCGTCGGCCTGGAGCGCACCGCCTTGCTGGCCATGTTGCTGGCGATGCTGGGCCTGATGCTGCGCAGCGGGGCGGGCGACACCGGCGCGCTGCTCGCGGCGTCGCTGACCGCGCTGGCCGGCATGGGCATCGGCAACATCGTGTTGCCGCCGCTGGTGAAGCGCTATTTCGCCGACCGCGTGGGCACGGTCAGCACGCTGTACATCACCGTGCTGCAGGCCGGCACCATCCTGCCCGCGCTGGTGGCGGTGCCGGTGATGGAGGCCGCCGGCTGGCGCGTGTCGCTGGGCCTGTGGGCGGTGTTCGCGGCGGCCTCCGCCGTGCCGTGGGTGCTGGTGCTGTGGCAGGAACGGCGGCACGACACGCCGCTGGCGCGCGTGCACGACCAGGCGGTCACCGTCGCCGACGAAGCCCCCGAACTGGCGGCGCCGCGCCCGGCCGGCCGCGCCTGGCGCTCACCGGTGGCGTGGGGCATGGCACTGATGTTCGGCATGACCTCGCTGGTGACGTACTCGATGTTCACCTGGCTGCCGAAACTGCTGGTCGAGGCCGGCGGCACGCCCGCGCTGGGCGGGGCGATGGTGGCGCTGTTCTCCACGCTGGGCCTGGTGGCGTCGCTGACCATGCCGTCGCTGGCGGTGCGCATGCGCAATCCCTTCCTGGTGGTGGTCGCCTGCGCGGGGTTCTACGCCATGGCGTTCGCCGGCCTGCTGCTGGCGCCGATGTCCGCGCCGATGCTGTGGGTAGCGCTGCTCGGCCTGGGGCCTAGCACGTTCCCGCTGGCGCTGACGATGATCAACCTGCGCACGCGCACGCCCGAGGGCTCGGCCTCGCTGTCGGGCTTCATGCAGGGCGTGGGCTACACGCTGTCCTGCCTGGGGCCGGTGGCCTTCGGCCTGCTGCACGAACGGACGCACGGCTGGGGCTGGCCGATGGCGTTCCTGGGTGTTTGCGTGATGGTGCTGCTGATCGGCGGTCACCTGGCCTGCCGGCCGCGGTACCTGGAAGACACGTGGCACTAGCGGCGGCGCCCGCGGGATCGGGCATTGGCATGCGTCGAATACACCGGCCAGCGTAGTCCGGACAAGCCAGCGTAGCCCGGGTAAGGCCGACAGGCCGCACCCGGGACTTCGACCAATGATTTGTGTGGATGATCCCGGGTGCGCTGCGCTTACCCGGGCTACGGGGTTACCGCCGGCTCAGCTGCCCAGCTTGATTTCCAGCTTCGCCCGCATCTGCTGGCGGAACTTCGCCGCCAGCGCGGCGAAGCCCGCGCCCGTCGGGTGCATCTCGTCGAACCACTGGCTGCTGCCGGTCAGCACGCCGCGCAGGTCGACGAAGTCGAACACCTGGCCGGTGGTGCGGTCGTCGCGCAGGGGCACCAGGACGTGCTCGACGAAGCCGTCGATCAGCAGGCGCGCGAATTCGCGCTGCTGTTCGATGCGCGGCAGCACGTGCGCCATCCGGTTGCCGATCCACGGCCCCACGCCCTTCTTCAGCAGCGCCGCGGCGCCCAGGTTGCCCAGCGTCAGCTGCGCGGGGCGGCCCAGTTCGCGCGGGTAGTCGTAGGTGTGGGCGAGGATCGGCGTGTGCGGATGGATGGCCTGGAACGCCATGACGAACGCGCGGTAGCGCTCCAGCACCTGCGCATAGCGTCCGGTATCAAGGACGCGACGATGGGCCTCCGCGGGGCTCATCGGGGCGGCGCCGCGGAACGTGGCCTGCAGGAAGCTGTCGACGAAGTCGTTGCCGCCGGCGCTGACCAGCACCAGGTCGAACGCGAAGCCGCGGTACCACCGGGAGAGGGCGCGGATGCCGCGCGCGGCGAACATGTCGGTGGCCAGGTCGCCGCTCTCCTCGGCGCGGAAGAACAGGCCGCCGGCGCCGAACAGCGGTACGCCCTTCCTTTCGTCCTCCGGCGCCGGATACACCAGCCAGTCCAGCAGGTTCATCGTGAGCGGCGTGGAGAACCACGAGTCGCCCTCGCAGAAGACGATGGGCGTGGAGGCGAAGGCGGCCGGCTTCCGGGCCAGGGCGCGGTACAGCGTGCGGAACTCGCCGCTGCGGGTGGTCATCAACGACTGCGAGGCGGGCATCGCACGGCTCCCTGGAGGTGGCCCGGAATATCCAACGCACGCCGCGGACGGGTGCGGCCGCAGTATCGGCCCCCGGCGGGAAGGCGGGCGTGACAGGGTGGGCGGAGCAGGCGCGGCGATGGCCTCCGGAGCGAGCGGAAGGTCATCACGACTTTCGACAGGGGCCGGTCCGCCGGCGGGGTGCTATCTAGTGGGGTCGCGGCCAGTCCGGCCCGTCCTGGGGAGCCTTCGCATGACCACCACCCGTCGCGACCTGTTCAAGCTCGGGGCCCTGGCGGCCGCGGCCGCCGCGTTGCCGTCGTTCGCTTCCTCCTCATCCACCTCCGCCGGCGACGCGAAGCCCGTCGCCCGGGCGGCGAAGCCGCTGGACATCCTGATCCTCGGCGGCACCGGGTTCACCGGGCCGTTCCAGGTCGATTACGCGCTCAGGCGCGGGCACAGGGTCACCCTGTTCAACCGCGGCAAGCGCCCCTCGCCGGAATGGCCGGGCGAAGTCGAGCAACTGCATGGCGACCGCAACACCGGCGACCTGGCGGCGCTGAAGGGCAGGAAGTGGGACGTCTGCATCGACAACCCCACCAGCCTGCCGTTCTGGGTGCGCGACGCCGGCCGGGTGCTGAAGGGCAACGTGGGCCACTACCTCTTCATTTCCACCATCTCGGTCTACGCCGATGGCAGCAAGCCCGGCATCGCCGAGGATGCCGCGCTGGCGCGGTACAAGGGCAAGGACGCGATGGCCGAAACGCACGAAAGCCTGCGCGGCGACATCGAGAACCTCTACGGCCCGCTGAAGGCGTTGAGCGAAGCCGAGGCCCGCAGGCAGTTCGGCAGCAAGGTCACCATCGTGCGGCCGGGCTACATCGTCGGCCCGCGCGACGACACCGACCGCTTCACCTACTGGCCGCACCGGGTGGCGCAGGGCGGCGAGATCCTGGTGCCGGGCGACGGCCAGGACCCCCTCCAGATCATCGACGGCCGCGACCTGGGCGAATGGATGATCCGCCTGGCCGAAGCCGGCACCACCGGCACCTTCAACGCCTGCGGCCCGGACTACGCGCTGTCGATGGACGCCATGCTGCACGGCTGCCAGGCGGTCACCGGCGGCGGCATGACGCTGACGCACGTGTCGCCGGCGTTCCTGGACGAACAGCAGGTCGGCCTGCCGATCTGGGTGCCGTCGAAGGACAGCCCGTACGCCGGCTACGGCGCGGTCGACAACCGGCGCGCCATCGCCGCGGGGCTGACGTTCCGGCCGCTGGCGACCACCGTGGCCGACCTGCTCGCGTGGTTCCGCAGCCTGCCCGCGGAACGCCAGGCCACGCTCAATGCCGGCATCACCCGCGAGAAGGAAGCCGAACTGCTGAAGGCCTGGCACGCGCGGCAGGGCTGACGCCGCCGGCCGGCGGCACGCGCCACGCTACAGGCTTTCCCCGCACTGGGCGCGCCAGGGCCCGCCCGGCATGCGCCGGCTGTCGTCGGAAGGGGAAGGAAAGTCGGGAAGCGCGGGCGCGGGCGCACGGCCCAGGTCGGCGGCCAGTTGCCGGGCGCGGGCGCGCGCGTCGGCATCCAGTTGCGTTTCCAGCTCCCGGATGGATTCGGCCAGGCGGTCGTCGAGGTTCCCCTGCCTGCGGCCGGCCCGCGCGCCAGTGGGCGCCCGGGGCGTATTTTCGCGGAGGTAGTCCTGCGCGCGCAGGGAGAAGGCCAGCGCGCGCACGCCGTCCGGCTCGACCGCCTGCGCCAGCAGCGAGTGCCGCCCCGGGTTGTTGGGTGAATAGGCGTGGGCCAGCGCCATCACCATGCCGCGATCGCCGGCCCGGGCGGCGCGCAGAGCCAGCGATTCGGCTTCGCCCCGGTAGACGCGCAAGGCGTCCAGTTGCTCCAGCAGGTTCTCCTGGCGGAAGGCGCCGCCGCTGGCATAGAAGCGCAGCGCCATCGGATTGCCCGCCAGTGCGGCGCTGCGCCAGTAGCCGGTACGCTGGGTGGGCGTGGATTCCGGCACGCCGTCGCAATGCGCGCTTTCCTCCAGCACCCGCTCGCTCTGCGCGAGCATGGCGCGCCGGCGCTGTTCCCGCTGCTCGGTGTTGATGCCGGTGCTGTCGCGGGCGGCGGCGGCCTGCTCGGTGGCGCGCAGCATGTCGGCGGTGCCCTCCAGGCGCATGCGGGTCTGTGCGCAGAAATCCAGTTCGGCGGCCAGCCGGCAGGCCGCGGCGGCTTCACCCGCGTCGGCGCGCTGCTTCAGCTCGGGCAGGGTCGTGCGCAGGGGCCGGTCCAGGGCCGGCAGCGGGCGGTCCGCCGGGCGTGGCGCGGCGGCCGGCGGCGAAGGCGGCGGACTGCCTTTGGCGGCCGCGCCGGCCTGTGCGGTGCTGGCCGGCTGGGCGGCGTGTTCGGCCTGGCTGGTGCGCCCGCCATACCAGCCGATGCCGGCGGCGGCGGCGACCAGGAGGACGATGATCGAAACCGGCAGCAGGCGGCGTGAGGGCATCCTGTCAGGGCAAGCGTCCAGGGAGCGGCAAGCACATCACACCTTTCCCGGCGCTTTCAAGCGCCGGCCATGCGAGGCCGGCGCGCCCCTTCAGCGTTCGCGCCGCACCAGCATCCGGTCCACCGGGCCACGGCGCTGCCAGTCGGGAACGACGCGTTCCGCGGGCGCGGTAGCGGCGGGCACCGTCGTGGCGGCGCCCGGCACCACCAGCGACGGGATCGCGGTGGCGGTGGTCGCGCCGGCGTCGACCTTCGGCGCCAGGTCCGTGCCCTGCACGATGCCCAGCGGCGCGTAGCCGGTATAGCCGGGGAACACTTGGCTGAGGTTGGCGTTGCCCATGCGGCGGATCAGGATTTCCGACACGACGCGGCGGTAGTCGGTGGTCACCGGCACGTCGCCGAAGGTGGGCGACAGGGTCTCCGGGTTCAGGCCGGGCCAACTGCCGTAGAAGCGCCGCCCGTTCACCGGGCCGCCGAGCACCAGCATCGGGTTGCCGTAGCCGTGGTCGGTGCCGCCGTTGGCGTTGGCGCGCACGCGGCGGCCGAACTCAGACTGCACGATCACCGTCACCCGCGACATCTGCCCGGTGGCGTTGAGCTCGGCGTAGAACGCCGCCAGCGCCGCGGACAGTTCGTTGATCTTGTTCTGGTAGTAGTGGTAGCCGCTGCCGGCCGTGCCCTGGCCTTCGTGCGTGTCCCAGCCGCCCAGATCCAGGGTGGCGTAGCGCAGGCCCAGGTCGAAGCGGATGGTCTGCGCGATGGTCCACAGCTGCTGCGCGAACGTGCCGGTCGGCCAGCTGGCCGGCAGGCTGGCATAGCCCTGCTGGCCAATCAGGCGCAGCGCGCCGTCGGCGCGGCGGCCGCTGGTCTCCAGCCCGGTCTGGCCGTTCCACAGCGAGGCCAGTGTCTCGTTGACGCCGCGCAGGCCGGCGGGCGAATCCGCGCGCGTGCGCTGCCAGCTCCACGCGGTGGTGTTGAGCGAGAAGTCGCCCGGACTGCTCATCGTCAGCGCGTCCACCGCGCCCATCAGCCCGGCCGGCTGCGTGCCGCTCACGCCGAGCGCGGGCAGGGTGCCGGTGCCGTTCGCGCGCGTTTCCCAGGCGCGCGTCATCCAGCCGGTCGGCGAGCCGTACTTCCCCGGCGTGCCCAGGTCGATGTACAGCTGGGCATCGAAGTGGCTGCGCGTCACCGTGGTGGCCATGCCGCAGGCGTGCACGATGGCCAGGCGGCCGTCGTTCCACAGGTCGCGCAGGCCGGTGGCGGACGGATGCAGGCCGAAGCCGGTGCCAGCACCGCCGGCCAGCGTCAGCGGCAAGGCGCCGTAGGCGCCGCTGGTGGCGATCTGCAGGCTGGGGCGGGCTTCCTCGTAGAAGCCGCGGTCCACGCCGCTGGTCGGGACCACCAGGTTCAGCCCGTCGATGCCGCCGCGCAGGAACAGGTGCACGACGGTGTCGTAGCCGTTGGCCGCCGCGCCGGCGTCGTCGGCGAACATCAGGCTGGCGCCGGTGGTGCCGACGATGGCGGCCGCGCCGCAGCCTTTGACGAACTCGCGTCGGGTCAGTCGGAAATCGCGCATGGCGGGCCCTCAGCGGCTCATGAATTCGGGAGTCATCAGGATCAGCGCCACCAGGCTGCGCAGGCGCTCGTGGTTGTAGTGCCGCTTCAGGTCGCCGCCCTGCCACGTGTTGGTGTCGGTGATGACGTAGGTGGCCGGGTCGCCGTTCTGCGCCATGAAGGCGGCCAGCGCCTGCCTGCGCGCGGCTTCGGGCTGGTAGCCCAGCAGGCGGTTGCACCAGAATGTCACCAGGGTGTTCGCTGTCCAGTTGGCCACCGGCACGCCGGCGCGCGTGGTGTCGACGACCGGATGCAGCGGCACCTCGCCGTCCTTGCTCTCGGTCAGCCAGCCGAGCACGCGCCAGGTCATGGCGAAGGAGTTGGCGCCGGACCAGGCCTGCCCGGTGTCGGGGTAGCCGTTCGGCGCCGGCCAGTTGTACGGCGTGTGGCCGGTGAAGCCGTACAGCCACATGAAGTCGTTGCTGCGCCCATGGTCCAGGCGGATCGTCCAGTCGCCGCCGAGCGTGCGCATCGCCGCGACCGCGGCGTCGAACGGGCGGCGGTTCTTCTGGCCGAAGCCATTGATGAAGTCGTCCGAGGTGAGGATGTGGCGCAGCACCAGTTCGATCTGGTTCGACGCGCGCCAGTTGGCGCGGAAGATAGCCGCCGCGCTGTCGATCAGCGCCTGTTTCGGCGTGTCGCCGATGAAGCGGCGGATCAGCTTCTTGCAGATGAACTTGGCCACCCGCGGATGGCTGGCCAGGCGGTCCAGCACGTCGCGGCCGTCCTTCATCGCCGGCTGCTCGGGATAGATCAGCATGCCGAGCAGGAACTTCGGGCCAGCGTCGTGCCAGGACTGGCGGTAGACGAAGCTGCCGTCGTTCTCGGTCGGGAACTGCCAGTGCCCGTTCTTCGCCGACCAGCCGGTGAACGCGGCCGAGGTCTCGTAGACGTCGATGTCGGTGTAGCCGATCGGGTAGCTGGGGTCCTCGGGGCAGGGCGGCACCTGGAACGGGTCCATGAAGCCCAGGTAGTTCTCCGCGCCGAAGGTGTGCAGTTCCAGCAGCTCGCGGGCGAAGTTCTCGTTGGGGCCGGAGCGCGAATTGCTGATGTTGTCCAGGTAGTAGAGCATCGCCGTGCTCTTGGCCACCTCCTCCAGCATGGCGCGGAAGTTGCCCTTGGCGTGCGCGCGGATCACGTCGCGGTCGTAGTGCGCGAACACCGGGCCGGTGCTGAAGTCGTTGCCCAGCACGTTGAAGTGGTCGTGCCAGAAGTTGACCAGCACCTCGCGCAGCTGGCGGCGCGAGTAGACCGCGCGCACGAACGCGGCGCGCTGCACCTCGTTGGCCGGGCGGATGCGGACGCTGTACTCCGGGTCCGGCACCACGTGGTCGGCCCACAGCTGGGTCAGCGACTTGTTCAGCGTGGTGTAGCCGGCGGCGTTGAGCCGGCTGGTGACGGCGCTGTCGTCGATGGCGTCCCAGGCCAGCTGCCAGTCCACGTAGTTTGCCAGCCGCTGGCGGTCGTTGCCGCCCAGCGCGTTGAACTCGGCGATGGTCGCGGCGGTGGCGCCGTAGCTGAGGTTGTTGAGCGCCTGCACCGCGAACGGCGGCCGCGCCATCGTCAGCAGCCGCGGCTCCGACTGGCCCATCATCACGCGCCCGCCGGCGGCGACGGCGGCCTCCGGCGCGGGCGCGGGCGTGGTGTCCTTCGGGCTGGGGCGTTCGCCGCCCTTCCAGCCGTACAGCCGGTTCAGGCGCTGCCGGACCTGGGCGGCGAGATCGGGCGCGGCCGGGGTGGCCGGTGCGCCGGAAACGGGTGTGGCGCCCGCACCGGAGACGCGCCGCGCGGCCAGCGCGCCGGTCCTGCGCCTGACCGGACCCCGCCACGTGAAACGACGCCACAGCACCGTGTATCGGGCCATGCGGTGTACCCCATCTTCCCCGGAATGCGCGCAGTATTGGCCAATCCGCCGGTGTCGTTTGCGACCGGGTGCACAGGCCGGTCATCCGGCCGGCGTGGCGTCACACCAGGCCGGTGGCGTAGAACACGCCGATCACCACGAACACGGCCAGGGTCTTGATCAGGGTGATCGCGAAGACGTCCTTGTAGGACTGCCGGTGGGTCAGGCCGGTGACGGCCAGCAGCGTGATCACCGCCCCGTTGTGGGGCAGGGTGTCCATGCCGCCGGAGGCCATCGACGCCACCCGGTGCAGCACCTCCATCGGGATGCCGGCCGCGTTGGCGTTGGCGATGAAGCTCTCCGCCATCGCCGCCAGCGCGATGCTCATGCCGCCCGACGCCGACCCGGTGATGCCGGCCAGCGCGGTGACCGAGATCGCCTCGTTGACCAGTGGATTCGGGATGGCCTGCAACGCGTTGGCGACCACCAGGAAGCCGGGCAGGGCGGCGATCACCGCGCCGAAGCCGTATTCCGACGCGGTGTTCATCGAGGCCAGCAGCGCGCCGCCGATGGCGCTCTTCGTGCCTTCGGCGAAACTGGCGAACACCGGTTTCCACGCGGTCGCGATGACGGTCACGATGCCAACCAGCAGCGCGCCCTGCACCGCCCAGATGGCGGCGACCTTCGACACCTCCTGCACGACCGGTGCCGGGCTGCCGATCACCGCCGGCACGAACGACTGGCTCTCGCCGTAGAAGCCCGGAATCCAGCGGGTGAACAGGAAGTTGGCCACGCCGACCAGCAGCAGCGGCAGGATCGCGACCAGCGGGTGCGCCAGGCGGTCGCCCTTGAACGGCTCCGGCTCGTTGCGCAGTTCCTCGCTGCCGGCATAGCCCTCGCCGTTGCGTGCGGCCACCCGCCGGCGCCACTCCAGGTAGGTCATGCCCACCGCCAGGATGAACACGCCGCCGAGCGTGCCCAGCACCGGCGCGGCCCAGCCGGTGGTGCCGAAGAACGAGGTGGGGATGATGTTCTGGATCTGCGGCGTGCCCGGCAGCGCGTCCATGGTGAAGGTGAACGCGCCCAGCGCGATGGTGCCGGGCACCAGCCGCTTGGGGATGTCGCTCTGGCGGAACAGTTCGGCCGCGAACGGGTACACCGCGAACACCACCACGAACAGCGACACCCCGCCGTAGGTCAGCAGCGCGCACACCAGCACGATGGACAGCATCGCCCGCTGCGCGCCCACCACCTTGATGGTGGCGGCCACGATCGCCTTGGAGAAGCCGGAGATCTCGATCAGCTTGCCAAACACCGCGCCCAGCAGGAACACCGGGAAGTACAGCTTCAGGAAGCCGACCATCTTGTCCATGAACAGGCCGGTGAACATCGGCGCCACCAGCGCCGGGTCGGTCAGCAGCACCGCGCCCAGCGCCGCGATGGGCGCGAACAGGATCACGCTGTAGCCGCGGTAGGCCACGAACATCAGGAAGCACAGCGCGGCCAGCACGATCAGGAACGACATCCGTTACTCCTCGACATCCGCGACTCCACGGCCCAGTGCCGGTTGCGGGTGCGGCGAGTATCGGCAGCCGCGCGGCGGCCGTCCCCCTGTACGAAGGTACGATGCCGCCCGCCCGGGCGCGGCCCTAACGTTCGCTGCAATCGGCGGCATCCGCCCGCCGCCACGTCATACCCGGGAGGAGGGGAGACCCATGAAGCGCAAGCACCTGAGCCTGGCCATCGGTTGCGTCCTGTTGTCGTCCGTGCCGCTGGCGGCATCGGCGCAGGACGCCGCCGCGGCCGGCGACACGCCAGCCAGTTCCGCCACCACGCTCGATTCGGTCAAGGTCACCGCGCGCAAGCGCGAGGAGACCCTGCAGGACGTGCCGGTGGCCGTCACCGCGTTCACGCCGGAGACGCTGGACAAGCTCAACGTCAAGGACCTGGGCGACCTGGACGCGCAGGTGCCCAACCTGACCATCTACGCCGCGCGCGGCTCCACCAGCACGGTCACCGCCTACATCCGCGGCGTCGGCCAGGCCGACCCGCTGTGGGGCGTGGACCCGGGCGTGGGCATCTACCTGGACGACGTCTACATCGCCCGCCCGCAGGGCGCGCTGCTGGACGTGTTCGACGTCGAGCGCATCGAGGTGCTGCGCGGCCCGCAGGGCACGCTGTACGGCAAGAACACCATCGGCGGCGCGATCAAGTACATCTCGCGCGGCCTGCCGCAGGAGACCAGCGGCTTCGCCTCGGTCACCGTGGGCAACTACAACCAGCTGGACGTGAAGGCGGCGCTGGGCGGCGCCATCGGCGGCCGGGACAGCGGCCTGCGTGGCCGGGTGTCGGTGGCCAGCATGAACCGCGACGGTTTCGGCGACAACACCTACACCGGGCAGGAGGTCAGCGACAAGGAGATCAACGCCGTGCGTGCCCAGCTGGGCGCGTATTCGGAGGACGATTTCGACGTGCAGTTCGCCTTCGACTACATGGACGACCAGTCCGGCGTGCGCGGCGCCAAGATGCTGGCCGCCAACCCGCTGGCGCCGGCCTATCCGCCGACCAGCGACCGCTACGACATCCGCAGCGGCATGAAGAACGTCAACGACACCGAGATGAAGGGCGCCTCGATCACCGCCAACTGGCGGCCGAACGACAACTGGGCGTTCAAGTACGTGGCGGCCAAGCGCGAGTCGGACACCGAGACCAACATCGACTTCGACACCACACCGCTGCCGCTGGTGGACGTGCGCGCGTTCTACAGCGACAGCCAGGTCAGCCAGGAGCTGCAGGCCAACTACGACGGCGGCGGCCGCGCCCGCGGCGTGATGGGCCTGTACTGGTTCAACGGCGACGCCGGCGGCCAGGTGCTGAACTACTTCTGGAACCCGGCGCTGGCGACCAGCCTGACCAATCCCCTGTTCGGCGACACCCAGGGCGTGGTCAACACCAAGAGCATCGCGCTGTACGCCGACTGGACCTTCGACCTGACCGACCGCCTGACCCTGGACGTCGGCGCGCGCTACACGGACGAGGACAAGCACGCCGTCGCGCTGAACCGCTTCTACACCAGCAACCAGTACGAAACGTCCTGGGGCACGGCGGCCAACTTCGACAAGACCGTCAACTTCAAGAACGTCTCGCCGAAGGTCTCGCTGGACTACCGGATCACCCCGGACATCATGGTCTACGGCCTGGCCTCGCGCGGTTTCAAGTCCGGCGGCTACAACATCCGCGCCAACACCACCTCGGTGCCGCGCTCGGGCGAGCCGTTCGACGACGAGCAGGTCGACAGCTTCGAGGTCGGCAGCAAGATGGCGTTCTTCGACCAGCGCGCCTTCCTGAACCTGGCCTACTTCTACAATAAGTACGAGGACATCCAGCTGTCGGTGTTCACCTCGTACACGCTGCCGGACGGCTCACAGAGCTTCTTCGGCGACTTCACCAACGCTGGCAAGGGCACGGTGCAGGGCGTGGAGGTGGAGTACCAGTTCCTGCCCACGAAGAACTGGCTGATCAGCGGCAACCTGGCCTGGCTGGACGCCAAGTACGACGAGTTCATGAGCGCCGGCGTCAACATCGCCGACACGCAGTACTTCACCAACGCGCCGGAGTTCTCGGGCGCGCTGAACGTGGAGTACCGCACCGATCTGGCCAACGGGGGCAACCTGTCGGCGCGCGTGGGCTATTCCTACCAGTCGGAAGTCTGGCCCACCACCGACCTGAGCCCGGCGATCAAGCAGGAAGGCTACGGCCTGGTCAACGCGGGCGTGATCTGGAAGGTCAACGACGCATGGACCCTGTCGCTGCAGGGCACCAACCTGGCGGACGAGGAGTACCGGACCACCGGCTACAACATCGCCGCCTACGGCGTGCTGACCGGGTTCTACGGTCCGCCGCGCCAGTACAGCCTGACGGCGCGCTACGATTTCTGAGCGCGTCCACGGCGACACGGCGTGAACCGGCAACGGCGGGCGAAGGTCCGCCGTTGCTGCGTTATGCTCCGGCCATGCCGACATCGCCCCCGATACCCGTGTTTCCCTGTAGGAGCGGCGTCAGCCGCGACCGCGGAAACGCATGGTCCGGAAAGGCCGCCCGCTGCACGGATAATCTGCCACCTGTGGGCGTGCGGTCGCGGCTGACGCCGCTCCTACAGGGGCTTCCATGCTGAGCGTCGGCATCGTCGTGTTGGCGGCCCTGCTGTGGCTGGGCCTGCTGTTCGGTTCCGCCCTGTACGCCGAGCGCCATCCGCGCGTGCTGGCGGTGCAGTGGCCGTACATCTACGCGCTGTCGCTGGCGGTGTACTGCACCTCGTGGACCTTCTTCGGCACGGTGACGCAGGCCGCGCGCTACGGCTGGCCGCTGCCGCCCACGTTCGTCGGCACCATTTTGCTGTACGCCTTCGGTGCCTTCCTGCTGGTGCGGCTGGTGCGGATGGCGCGCGAATCCAACGCCACCTCGCTGGCCGACCTGATCGCCACGCGGCTGGGCAAGGACGGCTGGCTGGCCGCCACCATCACGCTGGTGGCCGCGCTGGGGCTGGTCCCGTACATCGCGCTGCAGCTGAAGGCGGTGGCGATGAGCTTCGCGCTGCTGACGCGCTCGCCGGGCAACGACGCGCTGCCGGCGTGGCAGGACAGCGCGCTGTACGTGGCGCTGGCGATGGCGGTGTTCGCCATGCTGTTCGGCACCCGCCGCGCGAGCGCGGCCGAGCACAACCGGGGGCTGGTCCTGGCGATGGCGTTCGAATCGCTGTTCAAGCTGGCGGCGATGCTGGCGCTGGGCCTGTTCGTCTGGTTCGGCCTGCCGGAGGGGAACGTCGCGCCGCCGGCGCCGGCGCACGCGCCGGCTTCCACCACCTACGGCTTCCTGCCGCTGGTGGCGCTGGGCGTGCTGGCGATGTTCACCCTGCCGCACCAGGTGCACGTGGGCGTGGTGGAGTGCCGCGACGAGCGCCACGTGCGCACCGCGCGCTGGCTGTTCCCGCTGTACATGGTGCTGATGGCCGCGCCGCTGCTGCCGCTGGCGCGCGCCGGCGGCGCGATGTTCGGCGATGCGGTGCCGTCCGACCTCTACGTGCTGGCGCTGCCGCTGTCGCAGGGGCAGCAGGGCCTCGCGCTGCTGGCCTTCCTCGGCGGCCTGAGCGCGGCCACCGGCATGGTGGTGGTCAGCACGCTGACGCTCAGCCTGATGATCGGCAACCACTGGCTGGCGCCGGGCCTGCTGCGCGGCGGCTGGCTGCGCGGCACCGGCGGCGACCTGCGCGGCGCCGTGCTCGCGCAGCGCCGGGTGGGCATCGTGGCGGTGATGCTGCTGGCGTGGGCGTACAGCCGCCTGATCGCCGGCAACGATGCGCTGGCGGACGTCGGCGCGGTGTCGTTCTCCGCGCTGGCGACGCTGGCGCCGGCGCTCGGGTTCGCCATCTGGCGCCCGCAGACGCCGCCGCGGGCGGTGATCGCCGGCATCGTCGCGGGCTTCGTGGTCTGGGCGTGGCTGCTGCTGCTGCCGGTGACGATGGACGCGCGCGGCGTCTCGCCGGGCTGGCTGCAGCGCGGGCCGTTCGGCATCGCCGGCCTGTCGCCGGACGGGTTCTTCGGCCTGACCGGCTGGAGCCGGCTGGGGCGCGCGGTCGGCGTCAGCCTGTTCCTCGGCACCGCGGTGACGCTGCTGGCGATGGGCTGGCGCGGGCTGGCGCCGCGCCGCGCCGACAGCCGCGGCTTCGACGCCCGCACGCTGCGTGACGCGGGCCGGCGCTTCCTGTCGTTCGAGCGCGTCGAGGAACTGTTGGCCGACGCGCCGCGCAGCGGCCCGGTGCCGGCGCCCATCGAGGCGCGGCTGGAACGCGAACTGTCGGCGGTGCTCGGCTCGGCCTCCGCGCGCCTGCTGCTGGACGCGGCGCGGCGCGAGAGCGGCGACCTGGAGACGGTGGCGGCCATCGTCGGCGAAGCCTCGCAGGACCTGCGCTTCAACCAGCAGGTGCTGCAGGCGGCGTTGCAGAACATGAGCCAGGGCATCAGCGTGATCGACCGCGAGCAGCGGCTGGTGGCGTGGAACCGCCGCTACGAACAGATGTTCGGCTTCCCGCGCGACCTGCTGCAGGTGGGACGGCCGATCGCCGACCTCACCCGCTGGGCATTGCGGCGCATGCCGCAGCGCGGACACGACGAGCGCGCGCTGGAGCGGCGCCTGGCCTTCATGCGCGCCGGCACGCCGCACCTGACCGAGCGCGTGTTCCCGGACGGCAGCATCGTCGAGGTGCGCGGCAACCCGATGCCGGGCGGCGGCTTCGTGGCCACCTACACCGACGTCACCGCGTCGCGGCAGGCCGAGCGCGAACTGAAGCAGGCCAACGAGACGCTGGAGCAGCGCGTCGCCGAGCGCACCGCGCTGCTGGAGACCGCCAAGCGCGACGCCGAGCACGCGAACGACGCCAAGAGCCGCTTCCTGACCGCCATCGGCCACGACCTGCTGCAGCCGCTGCACGCGGCGCAGCTGTTCACCGACGCGCTGTCGCAGCAGCTGCCCGAGGCGCGCCAGCGCGAGACCGCGCTGCAGGTGCGCGGCGCGCTCGATTCGACCACCGACCTGCTGACCGGCCTGCTCGACATGTCGCGGCTGGAAGCGGGCGGCCTGCTGCCGGAGCCGCGCGACCTGCCGCTGATGGAGGTGCTGGAGCCGCTGGCGTCGGAGTTCCGCGTGCTGGCGCACGAGCGCGGGCTCTCGTTCGGCATGGTGCCGACGCGGGCGTGGGTGCATACCGACCCGCAGCTGCTGCGCCGCATCCTGCAGAACTTCCTCGCCAACGCCGTGCGCTACACCGCGCGCGGCGGCGTGCTGCTCGGCGTGCGCCGGCGCGGCGCGCAGGTACGCGTGGAAGTCTGGGACACCGGGCCGGGCATCGCCGCGGCCGACCAGCGCCGGATCTTCGAGGAGTTCCGGCGCGGCGACGACGTGCCGGGGCAGGGGCTGGGCCTGGGGCTGTCGATCGCCGACCGCATCGCCGCGCTGCTGGACGCGCCGCTGTCGCTGCGCAGCCGGCCGGGGCGCGGCGCGGTCTTCGCCGTGGACCTGGCGCGGGTGGCGGCGCCGGTGCCCGCGCCGCCATCGCCGGGCAAGCCCGGCCTGGCCGGGCGCCACGTGCTGGCGGTCGACAACGACCCCGCCGCACTGGCCGCGCTGCGGCAGGTGCTGGAGGGTTGGGGATGCAGCGTCGCCGTTGCGGGCGATGGCGAAGCGGCCGAAGCGGCGCTGCGCATGCGCGTCGCCGACCTGTGGCTGTTCGACTACCACCTGGACGCCGGCGACACCGGCGTGGCGCTGGCCGGACGTTTGCGCGAGCGCTTCGACCCGCGCCCGTGCCTGGTCCTCACCGCCGACCAGACCGACGCCGTGCGCCGCGCCGTGCGCGACGCCGACCTGCCGCTGCTGGCCAAGCCCGTGCGGCCGCTGGCGCTGAAGTCGGTGCTGGACCGGCTGCTGGCGGCGCGCGCTGCGTAGAGTGCCGGTGGCTGGCGTTGGAAGTGCCATTCCGGCGTGGTGGGATCCCTCTGGCGGATGCTTTCCGGCGGGCGCGAGCGGCTTCGAGCGAAGGCAACGGCACATTGGATTCCGGCGTTCGCCGGAATGACGGCGGCGGGTGAGCGGGAACGACGGCGGCGAGTGAAATGGCCGGAAGAGCGAAGCACGCACCCATCCGTCGTCCCAGCGCAAGCTGAGACCCATTTTGCTTTTGCTTCCTGTGAGATGCGGCCAGTCCAGGCAACAGCAAAATGGATTCCGGCGTTCGCCGGAATGACGCGGTGAAGGATGAGCGGGAATGACGGCGGAGGGTGAGCGGGAATGACGATGGAGAGCGAAATGGCGGTGAGAGCGAGGACGCCCGAATCCGTCGTCCCAGCGCAAGCTGGGACCCATGTGGCTTGTAACCCCGGGGCACCCGCGAAACTGCCAGGCTCAGCCCGCACCGGGACGCCGGGCGCAGGCGGTAGAATCCCGTGCTTTGCCATGGATCCCCCCATGCCCTACACCCCCATCGTCGCCACCCTGGGCTACGTGCTGTCGCCCGACCGCTCGCAGGTCCTGCTGATCCACCGCAACGCCCGCCCGGACGACCAGCACCTGGGCAAGTACAACGGCCTGGGAGGCAAGATCGAGCGCGACGAGGACGTGGTGGCCGGCATGCGCCGCGAGATCCACGAGGAGGCCGGCATCGACTGCGACGCGATGGCGCTGCGCGGCACGATCAGCTGGCCGGGCTTCGGCAAGCACGGCGAGGACTGGCTGGGCTTCGTCTTCGTGGTCACGGCGTACAGCGGCACGCCGTTCGAGCGCAATCCCGAGGGCACGCTGGAATGGGTGCCGGTGGAGAAGATCATGGACCTGCCGCTGTGGGACGGCGACCGCCATTTCCTGCCGCTGGTGTTCGACGACGACCCGCGCGGCTTCCACGGCGTCATGCCGTACCGCGACGGCCGCATGGTGTCCTGGACCTATTCGCGGATCTGACGCCGCATTCCGCGGCGCCCCTGCCTTGCCGATCCCTGTAGGAGCGACGTAAGTCGCGACCGCGGATTCGAGATAACCGTTGGCCTCAGAGGGCACGGAGGGAAGCGGATCGAAGAACGGCCTCATCCACGGGGATCCACGCCAATCGCGGGCGCAACGGCTGTCCGGCGTTCCGGTCGCGACTTACGTCGCTCCTACAGGGGGAGCCGAGGTGTTCCACGCCGCGGTTTGTCCACACGGGGTGTGGAGGGCGGTTGGGAAAGCGTGTGGATAACCGTGCAGGCGCCTTGTGGCGCAAGCCTGTCAAGATGGATGGCGAAAAATTGACCAGCCGGTGACGGGCCGGTCGCGGGGTTGTCCACACCCCGTGTGGATGGTCTGTCGATCAACATGTGGATAACCGTCGCCGGCCCTGGCGCCGCAAGGCTGTCAAGGCGTATGGCGAAAAAATGACCAGGGTGGAAGCGCGCCGCGAAGCCGGCATGTTCCACGTGGGAGCGCGTGCGGTTGCAGCGGTCGTGCCCACGCCATCTCCGCAACCAGTCCCGTCGTCAGGAAACGCCGTGCCCCAGCGACCGGTGTTCGCGAACTCCCTGCGGCTGCGGTCGCGCCCACGCCATCCCTGCAACCAGTCCCGTCATCAGGGAAAGCCGTAGCCCAACGACGAGTATTCGCGGACTCCCTGCGGCAAGAAAGGCACCGGGCCTTTGCTTCCGCGGGACGAAAGTGGGAGGGCGACGAAGGCTGGAAGAGCGAAGACGGTCGGAGGGCGATGGCGTCCGGAAGAATAAGGGTATCCGGAAGGCAACGGCATGCCGACACGAAGGCACGCCCGGTTCTCAGCCTTCGATCTGCCGCGCCGGGTCCGCCAGTTCCAGTTCCCGCAGCACTACCCCGGCCTGCGTGCGGTTGCGCACGCCCAGGCGGTCGAAGATCGCGGACAGGTGCGCCTTCACCGTGCGTTCCTGCACGTCCAGGCGGTCGGCGATCTGCTTGTTCAACAGGCCCTGCGCCACCAGCGTGAGCACGCGGAACTGCTGCGGCGACAGGCTGGCCAGGCGCGCGGCCAGGTCGGCGTCGTGGGCCGACGACTGCGCCCGCGCCACCGCGCCGCGCAGCGAGGCCGGCAGCCATTGCTCGCAGGCGAGCACGCTGCGGATGGCGTCGCGCAGTTCGTCCAGCCCGGAACTCTTCGGCAGGTAGCCGGCCGCGCCATGGTCCAAGGCGCGCCGCACCACGCGCGGATCGTCGTTGGCCGACACCACCACCACCGCCACCGCCGGGAACTGCGCCCGGATCGCGGCCAGTCCCGCCAACCCGTGGTTGCCGGGCATGTGCAGGTCCAGCAGCACCAGGTCGATGTCGTCGTGCGTCTCCAGCACCTCCAGCACGCCGTCCAGCGACTCGGCCTCGCGCACGCACAGCTGCGCCACGGCGTCGGCTGCCGCGCCCCGCAGGGCGGCGCGGAACAGCGGATGGTCGTCGGCGATCAGGAGGCTGGGCATCAGGTGAGGAGTGAGTGGAGAGGAGTGAGAAGTGAGTGGGGTGGGGGTGGGAGGGGGGGCTTTCGCTCACTCCTCACTCCTCTCCACTCACTCCTCGCCTCACTGCACCGTCCAGCCCCCGTCCACCACGATCGTCTGACCGGTGATGTTGCGGGCGGCGGGCGAGGTGAGGAAGGCGGTGATGCCGGCCAGTTCGTCCAGGCCGATGAACACGCCCTTGGGCATCGGCTTCAGCATCACCTGGCTGACCACGTCCGCCTCCGAGATGCCGCGGGTGCGGGCCTGGTCGGCGATCTGCCTGTCCACCAGCGGGGTCTTCACGTAGCTGGGGCAGACGGTGTTGATGGTGATGTCGGTGTCGGCGGTTTCCAGCGCGATCACCTTGGAGAAGCCGACCAGGCCGTGCTTGGCGGCCACGTAGGCGCTCTTGTACGGGCTGGCGACCAGCGCGTGGATGCTGCCGATGTTGACGATGCGGCCGAAGCCGCGCGCGCGCATGCCCGGCAGCACCGCGCGGGTCAGGCGCGCCACGCCGACCAGCATCACCTGCACCAGGAAGTCCCACTTCTCGATCGGGAACTCCTCCAGCGGCGAGACGTGCTGGAGGCCGGCGTTGTTGACCAGCACGTCGATCGGGCGCGAGATCTTCGCCAGCGCGGCGTCGATGCTGTCCTGCGAGGTGACGTCCAGCGCGACGGCTTCGGCGGAACCGCCGGCTCCGCGGATCTGCGCGGCCACCGTTTCGGCGGCGTCGAGGTCGAGGTCGCTGACGACGACGTGGCGGCCGGCTTCGGCCAGCTGCGCGGCGATGCCGGCGCCGATGCCGCTGGCCGCGCCGGTGATGAGGAGGGTGTGGGTCTGCTGCATGGGGGTCTCCTGCGTGCTGCGGGCTAGGGTAGCAAGATGCCGCGACGACTTCGTGGTACCAAAGTACGATGACGGGGCTTCCGCAGCGGAGTAGTTTCGTGGCACTGACCGGAACCATGGACGCCCTCCAGGCATGAACGCGACGATGCGACTTTCCAGTGCCGCCGTGCTGGCGGCGGCTCTTGCCGCCTGCGGCAGCGCTCCTCCCAAGCCCGAGGCCGTGGCCCACATGATCCAGCCCCAGCGCGTCACCGAGCACCGCGGCAACGACGATCTGATGACCGCCGGCCTGGGCCTGGACGGGCTGCGCGCGATGGCCGCGCCCGCGTTCGCCGACGCGGCCAACCCCACGCCCGCCGAGCTGCGCCGCCGCGCGATCTGGGGCAACTGGCGCGGCATCGCCGACCTGTCGCCCACCGGCGGCTACGGGCAGGCCTACGGCAGCATGGCCGGCGTGCCGGGACGCGAGTACTCGGCGCTGGCGAAGGTGCCGGGCGCCACTCAGCCGCACCGCGTGCTGGTGCAGGTGCCGGACGAGTTCGATGCCGGCAAGCGCTGCATCGTCGTGACCGCCTCCTCCGGCTCGCGCGGCATCTACGGCGCCATCGCGGTGGCGGCGCCGTGGGCGCTGCCGAAGGGCTGCGCGGTGGCCTATACCGACAAGGGCGCCGGCACCGACTACTTCGACCTGGACGAGCAGCAGGGCGCGCGCGAGGACGGCACCGTGGGCGCCCTCGGTACCGATGCGCTGGCGTTCGTGCCCGATGCGCCGGTGGGCGCGAGCGGGGTGGCGGTCAAGCACGCGCATTCCAAGGACAACCCGGAGGCCGACTGGGGCCGGCATGTGAAGCAGGCGGCCGAGTTCGCGCTGGCCGCGCTGGACCAGGCCTTCCCGCAGGCGGCGCCGTTCCGCTTCGACAACACCCGGGTCATCGCCGTCGGCATCTCCAACGGCGGCGGCGCGGTGCTGCGCGCCAGCGAGGAGGACGGCGGCTGGCTGGACGCGGTGGTCGCCGCCGAGCCCAACATCTACGCCGCGGACGCGCCCGGCGCGCGCTCGCTGTACGACTACACCACCGAGGCCGCGCTGCTGATGCCGTGCGCGCTGCTGCACCTGCCCGCGGAGACGCTGCCGCAGCCGCCGCTGCGCGCGCAGGTCGAGCCGCTGTGGACGGCGCGCTGCGCCACGCTGAAGGCGGCCGGCCTGGTGACCGGCGCGGACGCGAAGGCGCAGGCGGCGTCGGCGCATGCGCAGCTGAAGGCGAACGGCTGGACCGACGAGGCCCTGGTGTCCGGCGCGCTGAGCGTGGGCTTCGACCTGTGGCGCGCGGTGGCGGCGACGTATGCGTCGGCCTACGGCCGCTACGGCGTGGGCGAGCACCCGTGCGGGTTCGGTTTCGCCGCGCAGAACGCCGACTTCACCGCCCGCGCGGCGACCGCGGCCGAACGCGCGGCCTGGTGGGCCGACGGCAGCGGCATCCCGCCGGGCGCCGGCGTGGGCATCGTCGACACCCGGCTGGCGCCGCCGGACTTCACCCTGCCGGGCCTGCAGTGCCTGCGCGCGCTGCAGACCGGCGCGGGCGACGACGCGCTGCGGGTGCAGGCGGGCATCGCGCAGACCGCCGCGCGCTTCCCGCGCACGCGCCGCCCGGTGGTGGTGATCCACGGCCTCGACGACGGCCTGGTGCCGCCGGCCTTCTCCAGCGCGCCCTACGTGCAGGCCGCGCGAGCGGCCAATCCCGACGTGCGCTACTGGCAGGTGCGGCACGCGCAGCACTTCGACGGCTTCCTGGCCCTGCCGGCCTACGGCGCGCGCTACGTGCCGCTGCTGCCCTACGTCTACGCCGCGCTGGACCAGGTCGACGCCGCCCTGGACGGTACCCGCGAACTGCCGGCCAACGCCCTGATCAACGCCCACCCCCGCGGCGCCGGCAGCGTGGAGGCCAGCCAGTTCGCCATTCCGAGGTAGGCCTTGCCCTGGCTTTGACTGTAGGAGCGACGTAAGTCGCGACCGCGGGAATAAAGTCGCCTTGAGATCGACCGGCAGGCCAAGCCGCCTCGCAGCGGCGGGCGTGCGGTCGCGACTTACGTCGCTCCTACAGGAAGGCGGGCGGACCCACGACGGTTTCACCCGCTTCGGCTTACCCTGTAGGCCGGTCCCGCCACGCACGCCGCCATGTCCCGACACTTCTCGATGATCCGCGATTTCCAGCTGGCCGACTGGTTCACGCTGGGCAACGCGTTCTGCGGCACCGGGGCGATCTTCGCCGCGATGCGCTTCCTGCAGGAGGGCAGCCTGCGCGACCTGCTGGTCGGCATGGCGCTGATCCCGCTGGCTTTCATCTTCGACGCGCTGGACGGCCGCGTGGCGCGCTGGCGCAAGCAGGCCTCGGTGCTGGGGCGCGAACTGGATTCGCTGGCCGACGTGATCTCCTTCGGCGTCGCCCCGGCCGCGCTGGCCTACGCCTGCGGCATGCAGGGCGGCTGGGACTGGCTGGTGCTGTCGTACTTCGTCGCCTGCGGGGTCAGCCGGCTGGCGCGCTACAACGTCACCGCCGAGGCCCTGGCCGACGGCGGCGACAAGGTCAAGTTCTTCGAGGGCACGCCCATCCCGACCAGCCTGGCGCTGGTCATCGTGCTCGCGGTGGCCGCCTACCTGGGCCACGTGGGCGCGGACCTGTGGCTGGGCGCGGTGAAGCTGGGGCCCTGGCTGCTGCACCCGCTGGTGCTGCTGTACGCCGTGTCCGGCACGCTGATGGTCAGCAAGACCCTGCGCATCCCCAAGCCCTGATCGCGTGAGGTGAGGGCGGCGCCATGCACGCGTCGCCGGCCGCGGCTAGAATCGGCCGGGAAGGGAGGGCACATGGCGATCAACGTTCCACCGTGGCCGGGCGACTTCGAGTCGGTGGCCCAGCAGTACTGGAGTCTCTGGGGCGACGCCCTGCGGCAGGCGGGCGCGGCTCCCGCGGCCTCCCTGCACGGCGGCGCGCCGGGCTGGCAGCAGACCGTCGACTGGTGGTCGAAGCTGGTGCCCGGCGGGCACGGCCAGGTGAACGACGTGGTCGGCCGCTTCCAGCGGCAGGCCAGCGACTGGTTCGGCCAGATGCAGCAGGTCGCCGCGCAGTTCGTCGGCCGCGACCCGGCGGCCTCGGACATCGGCCGCGCCTGGCGCGAGGCGCTGGGCATGGCCGATCCCGTCCCGGCCCACAATCCCTTCGCCGACATCTTCCGCAGCATGCAGGGCGGCGCGCACGGCCTGGACGGCTGGATGCAGCAGGTGCGCCCGTGGCTGGAGAACCTGCAGCGCGACGGCGACCGCTGGCTGCACCTGCCCACGTTCGGCCTGGCGCGCGAGCACCAGGAGCGCTGGCAGCAGCTGGCGCAGGCGCACCAGGACTACCAGCGCCGGATGGGCGAGTACGACCAGCTGATGCTGAAGGTCGCGCAGGACGCGTTCGCGCGCTTCGAGGGCAAGCTGGAGGAACGCGCCGAACCCGGCCGCCAGCTGCAGAACGCGCGCGCGCTGTTCGACCTGTGGATCGACGCGGCCGAGGAGGCCTACGCGCAGGTCGCGATGTCCGACGACTTCCGCCACGTCTACGGCGGACTGGCCAATGCGCAGGCCGGCCTGCGCCTGGCCGTGCAGCGCGAGGTGGAGCAGGTCTGCGCGCTGTTCGGCATGCCGACGCGGACCGAGGTGGACTCCGCGCACCGCAAGATCGTCGAACTGGAGCGTGCATTGCGCAAGGCCGCGCGTGCGCAGGCGGCCGCGCCGCGTCGCGCGCCAGCGCAGCGCGAGGCGGCCCCGGCCCCGGCGCAGGAAGCCGAGGCCAGGCAGGCGCAGGCACCCGTGCCGGCGAAGCCGAAGGCGGCGAAGAAGCGCGCGCCGGCCCGCCGCAAGGCCCCGCCGAAGGCGGCCCCGAAACCGCGGGCAGCCGCCAAGAAGACCGCGACGAAGAAGCGCGTGCGCCGGGCCGTCGCAGCGGCGGCCCCGGTCGCGATGCGGCAGGAGCGCGTCGCGGCGACGGCCAGGACCACGGTGCGCAAGCCGGCCAAGGCCGGGAAGGCGGCCGGGAAGGCGGCGCCGAAGAAGCCTGCGGCGAAGCCCGTACTGCAGAAGCCCGCATCGAAGAAGGCGGTGCCGAAGGCCGCACCGAAGAAGCCCGCCGCGTCGCGGAAGCCGTCTTCGTCCGCGACCGCGGCGCCGGCGTCGGTGGTGTCGATGAAGGACTGGGTCGCGCGCAACGCCCTGCGCGGCGCGACCGCCGACGCGCCCAGGGCCGACCGGAAGACCAAGCGGAGTAGCCGCAAGTGAACGGACCGATCCACTTCACCGCCGAAGCGCTGGCCCAGGAGGCCACCACGCTGGCGCAGAAACTCTCCGCCGGCCTGCACACGCTGCCGGAGGTGGAGGACGTCCATTACGGCGCCACCCAGAAGCAGGAGGTGTGGCGCGACGGCAAGGTGGTGCTGTACCGCTTCATCGGCGAGAAGGCGCCCACCGCCCGGATCCCGCTGCTGATCGTCTACGCGCTGGTCAACCGCCCGTACATGGTCGACCTGCAGCACGACCGCTCGCTGGTGAAGGGCCTGCTGGCGCAGGGCCAGGACGTGTACGTCATCGACTGGGGCTATCCGGACCGCTCCGACCGCTACCTGGAGCTGGACGACTACATCAACCGCTTCATCGACGGCGCGGTGGACCACCTGCGCGGCGCCGGCGGGCGCGAGGCGGTCAACGTGCTGGGCATCTGCCAGGGCGGCGCGTTCTCGCTGTGCTACGCGTCGCTGCACCCGGCGAAGGTCAAGAACCTGATCACGATGGTCACGCCGGTGGACTTCCACACCCCCGACAACATGCTCTCGCACTGGACGCGCGAGCTGGACGTGGACCTGTTCGTCGAGTCGCTGGGCAACGTCCCGGCCGACATGATGAACGCCTGCTACTTGATGCTGAAGCCGTTCCGGCTGAACCTGCAGAAGTATGTGGGGCTGGTGGACATCCTCGACGACAAGCGCGCGATCGAGGATTTCCTGCGCATGGAGAAGTGGATCTTCGACTCGCCGGACCTGGCGGGCGAAGCCTTCCGCCAGTTCATCCGGCACTTCTACCAGCGCAACGGCTTCATCAACGGCGGCATCGAGATCGGCGGCGACACGGTGGACCTGGGGTTCGTCGACATGCCGGTGCTGAACATCTACGCCGAGCAGGACCACCTGGTGCCGCCGGACGCCTCCCGCGCGCTCAAGAACGTGGTGGGCACGGACGACTACACCGAACTGAGCTTCAAGGGCGGCCACATCGGCATCTACGTCTCCAGCCGCGCCCAGCGCGAAGTCCCGACCGCGATCCACCACTGGCTGGGCCAGCGCGCACGCTGACCCGGCCGGCGTCCCTCCCTGTGGGAGCGACGTCAGTCGCGACGGGCTTCTTTCCGGTCCCCATCCTTTGGCGCAACCGCTTGTGCCCGCTTCGTGTTGGCTTGGGGCGGTTGTGGTCACCGTCGCGACTTACGTCGCTCCCACAACAGAGGGTGAGGGAACTGTGCTTCGAAGGCGGCCGCATCGGCATCTACGTGTCCAGCCATGCACAGTGCGCTGATCCGGCCCACGCCCCTGTAGGAGCGACGTCAGTCGCGACCGCGGGCACGAACCGCCCGGACCGTCGAGGTACGTGCGCAGCGGCTACGTCAGGCGATGCGTGGGCCTGCAAGAATCCGGTCGCGACTGACGTCGCTCCTACAGGAGGGGGCAGGGGAGGCTGCGCCATTCACCTGCGCTGCGATAGGGTGTCGCCATGCGCCCATGCCTGTTCCCCTTCGCCTGCCTGTTGGCCTTCGCCGTGCCGGCGGCGCTGGCCGCGCCTTCGCCGCAGGCCGAACAGGAAATCGGCCGGCTGATGGACGCGCTGTCCGCGTCGTCCTGCGAGTTCCAGCGCAACGGCACCTGGCACGGGCGCGAAGAGGCGCGCAAGCACCTGCAGCGCAAGTACGACTACCTGCGCAAGCGCGACCTGGCGGACACCGCGGAGCTGTTCATCGAACGCGCCGCCAGCCGGAGCAGCATCAGCGGGCGCGCCTACCAGGTGCGTTGCCCCGGACAGCCGGTGCAGCCGGCCGCGACGTGGTTCAGGCAGCGGCTGGATGCACTGCGCGGTTCAGGCGCGCCCGGCCGCTGACGCGCTAGACTGGCCGCGGTCAACCGTGGGGAGTTGCTGGCGATGAACACCGCTTCCAAACCGTTCGCACGGTCGCTGAACGATCGCATGATCGCTGGCGTGATGGGCGGCATCGCCCACCGCTTCGGCTGGAGTTCCACGCTGCTGCGGGTGATCTTCGTGATCGTGTCGATCGCGTCCGCGGCGTTCCCCGGGATCCTGGTCTACCTGATCCTGTGGCTGCTGATGCCCAACGAACAGGACTGAGCCGTGGCGTCGGCCGGGCTCTGGGTCGCGCGCGGGCTGGGCGTGGCCTGGGCCGTTCCCAACACGCTGATCGGCTTGGTGGCCGGCGCCGCCGGCCTGGGATTCGGCGCGCGCGTGGAGTGGAGCCGGCGCGACTTCGCCCTGGTCTTCCATCGCTGGCCCTGGGGCCCGGGCGGGGCCATCACCTTCGGCAACAGCATCCTGCACACCGGCGACACGCTGGAATCGGAATGCATCACCTACGAGCACCGCGCCGGGCGCACGCAGCACCCGCGCATCCGCCTGGGAGACCACGAGCGCGCGCACGTCTACCAGTACATGGTGCTGGGGCCGCTGTTCCTGCCGGTCTACCTGCTGTGCGGCGGCGTCAGTGTGCGCAATCCGTTCGAGCGCGCTGCCGACCGCTACGCCCTGACCGGCCGGGGCTGGTGGCCGGGACGGTGACCGACGGACGGTCGCCCGGTTTCACCTGCTGCACACGCCTGGGGGTCTAGCGTAGGCAGCGTCCGAAGCACGCACCGGCACGCCCGATGCGACTCGGCAAGGAGGGCCCAGCCACCCGGGAGACATCCCGACGTGACTGGGCCTTCTCATTGGATCACCCGCGGCGCGTCGTCTTTCTGGCCGTCTTCTTCGCGGCCTTCCTCGTGGCCTTTTTCGCGGTCTTCCCAGCCGCCTTGCGCGCGGACTTGCGCGCCGGCGCCTTGCTCGCGCGCTTGGTGGCCTTCTTCGTCGTCTTCCTGGCCGACGACTTCTTCGCGGCTTTCTTCGCCACCTTCCTGGCCGCCTTTTTGGCGGGGCTCTTCCTTGCCGTCTTCGTGGCAGTCTTCTTCGTTGCCTTTTTCGCCGTCTTCTTCGTCGCTTTCTTTGCCGTTTTCTTCGCCGCCTTCCTGGCGCCGGCCTTTTTCGCCGTCTTGCGCCCCGACCCCGACTTCCTGCCGCCGCCGTCCTGCTTGTTGACGGTGGCCCACGCGATGCGCTCGGCGGCGTCGCGCGAGCGGCCGCGGTCCAGCTCGCTCTCTTCGATGTGCTCGGCCTGCCGCTTCTGCTTGTCGGTGTAGGCTGACTTGTCTCCGCGTGGCATGGCGCTTACTCCCGCATGGCATGGAACGCCAGCCTCGCGCGCGCCGCATGACGACGATGTCAACGCCGGTTCCGGCGTTCGATGCGCTGGAAGGAGAACAGCGGCCACAGCGCGTGCGCGCGGCGCTCGATCAGCGCGCGCAGCAGGCCGGCGCCGAGCATGCTGTAGGTGATGCCGTTGCCGCCGTAGGCCATCGCGAAGTGCACGCGCGGCCCCCATTGCGGATGCGGGCCGAAGAAGGGCAGGCCGTCCGCGGTCTCGGCGAACGTGCCGGCCCACGAGAACGCCGGGATGACCTCCAGCGCGGGGAACAGGGCGTGCAGGCGCTTGAGCAGCGTGCGCGCCTTCTTCTCCACGCGCGCGTCGCGCCGGGCGGGGATGTCCACCGCGTCGTCCTCGCCGCCCAGCAGCAGGCGGCGGTCGGACGTGCTGCGGGCGTACAGGTAGGGGCGGGCGGTTTCCCATAGCAGGGTGTCGCTGAGGAAGCCGAGGCGCTCGTCCGGCACCGGGTCGCTGATGAAGGCGTAGCTGCTGCGGTTGCGCGCGACGCTCCGGCGCAGCCAGTGCTGGCTGGCGTAGCCGGCCGCGACCACCAGGTGCGCGGCGCGCACCTCGAAGCCCGTCTGCGTGCGCAGGCGCACGCCGCGCGCGGTGGCGCGCAGGTCCACCACCCGGGTGCGGTCGAACACCGCCGCGCCCTGGCGTTGCAGCCGCTGCAGCAGCCGGTGCGCCAGGCGGTACGGGTCCACCCGCGCGGCCTGTTCGCTGAGCAGCGCCGCCGGCGCGTCGAAGCCGTAGTCCTCCCGTATCCGGCCGGCGTCCAGCAGTTCGACCTGCAGGCCGTGGCGCCGGCGCAGCGCGTGTTCTTCCTCCAGCCCGCGCACGTCGCGGCGGCGGCTGGCGTAGTACAGGCTGCGGTTGCGCGCGAAGCCGACGTCGCGCCACGGCGCCGCGACCTCGCGCAGCCGGTCGATGGCGTCGGCGCAGGCGCGGTAGGCGAGGGCGGCGTCGGTTTCTCCGTAGCGCCGGGCCAGGTCGGCCAGGTGGGTGTCGATCTCGTACTGCAGCAGCGCGGTGCTGGCTGCCGTGCTGCCCCAGCCGATGTCGCGCTGCTCCAGCACCGCCACGTCGAAGCCATGCCGGGCCAGTTCGTCCGCGATCAGCGCGCCGGTGATGCCGCCGCCCAGCACGGCGACGTCGCAGCGATGGTCGCGCTCGAGCGCCGGGAAGGCCTGCATCAGGCCGTTGCTGACCGCCCAGAAGGGGTATCCGCTCTTCAGGTCCATGCATGTCCCGCGCCTGTATGACGCGGCCATGCTGGCAGGGGGCGCCGCAGGGCAGGGTGAAGGCGCCGCGCGGTCAGCGCGGCAGCGCGCCCTGCAGGAACAGGTCCACCGCCGCCAGCGCCTGCGCTTCCAGCGTGTCCACGTCGGGCAGGTGCGTGCTGCCCGCGGCCAGCCGGACGATCTGGTCGCCGAACAGGCTCATGTAGAACTGCGCGGCGGCTGCCTCCGGCGAGGCCAGCTGCATGCGCCCGGCCGCCACCTGCTGCTCGAAGTAGTCGGCCAGGGTGCTGCGGATGGAGGCCACGGCGTGGTCGAAGAACCAGTCGCGCAGCGCCGGGAAGGACTGCCCTTCGCCGATCACGATGCGGTACACCACCTGCGAGTCGGTGCGCGCCATCACCTGCGCCATGCGGATCGCCACCCGCCGCAGCGCCTGCTCGGGCGGCAGCTCGGTCAGGTTGAGGTCGCTCAGCAGGTGGATGTGCATGTCCAGCCGGCGTTCCAGGATCGCGCTGGCCAGCCCTTCCTTGTCGCCGAAGATGCGGTACAGCGTGGCCAGCGAACCGCCGGCGCGCGCCACGATCTCGCTCAGGCGCGCGTGCTGGTAGCCCTTCTCGGCGAAGACCTCGGTGGCGGCGTCGAGGAATTTCTCCGCCCGGATCTCGCCGCGCCTGCACAGGTCCACCTGCGGTCGCGGCCGCAGCGGCGAAGCGGTGGGCGGCGTGTCGCTGAAAACGTTTTCCAGATGGTCGGAGGAGATGCTCACGGGGACATACCTGTGCGTGGCCGGTGGGCGACGTGGTCCCCAGCCTAGCAAAAAAGGCCGCGCGACCGTGACGCCTGCCGGTGGGCCGCATCCGGGCCGGCCGCGCTACCGGCAGCGGAACAGCGGGACGGCGCGTCCTGCGGGCGGTCGTGCGCGCCATCGATGGAGACGACCGGCGCGGCGTCCGATCCTTCGGGCGTGGCGTTCGCCGGGTTCACCCCAATGGAAGCGCCCTTCGCTGGGCGCGTTGTTGCCCTCGCCGATGCCGAATGGCTGCAATGCCACTGCCGAACGGTTGCATGCCGCAGGTGCGCAGAGACGGTGCGCGTTGCCCGGGGTGTCGGACCGGCGCCGGGTCGGTGCGCCAGCGCCGGCCAGCAGGCGGAAGCGGTCCGGCGCACGATGGCCGGCCGGAAGCGGTTGCGCCGGCAGACCGGGCGTCGCAGCGGCTGGTGGGCTGTCTCAGGCCGAGTTCCACCTGGAAATGGATCTCGCCAGGGTGGCGGCCCCTGGGACAGGCCTTCAGCAAGCGGCTTCCTGTGCCGATATCGATCCGGGGACCGTCGGGGTCGCCCCGCCGTGCCCGGTCGATGGCGAGCATACCGGACCCCCTCCACCCGGAGCCGTGCATGCTGCAAACCGTCGATGTCGCCGACCTCCGGTCGGGCATGTACGTGCAGAAGCTGCTGGGCCCGTGGATGCAGCATCCGTTCTGGCGCACCTCCTTCCTGGTGGATGAGGCGCGCCTGGCCGAACTGCAGGACAGCGGCGTCGAGCAGGTCGTGGTCGACCTGGCGCGCAGCCGGATGGAAGACGCGGACGATCCGGCCGACGCGCCCGACGCGGCGCCGGACGACCGGCCCGGCGCGGACAGCGCGCAAGCGCCGGTCGCCGAACGCCGCCGCGTGTTCGTGCCCGAGGGTCCGGTCGACCTGGCCGCCGAACTGACCCGCGCGCGCCGCATCTGCGACGAAGGCCGGGAAGCGGTGGAGGCGATGTTCCGCGAAGTGCGGCTGGGCCACGGCGTGGACGCCGGCCGCGTGCTGCCGCTGCTGGACGAGATCACCGGCTCGGTCGACCGCCATCCCACCGCGCTGGTCAGCGTCGCCCGGCTCAAGGACGCCGACAGCTACACCTACCTGCATTCGGTCGCCGTCGGCGCGCTGATGGCCATGCTGGCGCGGCAGCTGCGGCTGCCCGAGGAGCAGGTGCGCGACGCCGCGCTCGGCGGCCTGCTGCACGACATGGGCAAGGCGCTGCTGCCGCACGAGGTGCTGAACAAGCCCGGCAGGCTGACCGAGGACGAGTTCGAGATCGTCCGCCAGCACCCGCTGCACGGCGAGCGGCTGCTGCGCGAGGGCGGCATCACCCAGGATGCGATCCTGCACATCGCCCGCCACCACCACGAGAAGGTCGACGGCGGCGGCTACCCGCAGCGCCTGTCCTGCGCCGAGCTGCCGCTGCTGACCCGCATGAGCACCATCTGCGACGTCTACGACGCCATCACCTCCGACCGCCCCTACAAGGCTGGCTGGGACCCGGCCGAGTCGCTGCGCCGCATGGCCAGCTGGCGGGGCCATTTCGACGACGCGCTGATGAAGGCCTTCGTGCGCAGCGTGGGCATCTACCCGGTTGGCGCGCTGGTGCGGCTGTCCAGCGACCGCCTGGCGGTGGTGGTGGAACAGAACCCGGCCACGCTGCTGGCGCCGCGCGTGCGCGTGTTCTATTCCGCGCGGTCGCGCACGCACCTGCTGATGACCGACGTGGACCTGTCTGCGTCGGGCGACCGCGAGCGCATCGTGGGCGTGGAATCGCCGGCCAAGTGGGGCTTCCGCGAACTCGAGAAACTCTGGCTGCCTTAGCCCGGCGCCGACAGGAACAAGAGCGGCTACGCCTTTGCCTGCAGGTCCGCGTAGCCATCCAGTGGCGCTCCCTGCGCGCCATCGGAGATGGCCCGGTCCGGGGAAGGAGGGTGGCACGCGCCGCGACACCGGAGGCGGCGGCCTTCCCGGTCCGGGCACGGAGTGCAGCCGCCGACGCATCGCACGCATCGTCGCCGACCCACTTCCGGCACGTGTCCCGGCCGTGGCAGGCCGGGATGATGGCCCGCCGGCGCCGCCGTTCCCGTGTCCTGTGGGATGCCGGTCCCGTCCCCCACGCACACGAGGTGATCCACGATGTCGATGCTGTCCCTGGTCATGGCCGCGGCCGCCGCCGCCACGCCGGCGCCCCTGGCCGATGCGGCCACGCTCGCCGCCATCGAGGCCACCTGCCTCGACTACGTGGACGGCCAGTTGGAAGGCGATCCCGCGCGCGTGGCCCGCGCGCTGCACCCGGACCTGGCCAAGCGCCGCGTGGTCGGCGACACGCCCGACGAACGCCTGGGCCTGCGCCGCATGTCGAAGGACGAACTGGTCGAGCTGACCCGGCAGGGCGCGCTGAAGACGCCAAAAGAGCAGTGGAACCGCAGCTGCCGCGTGCTCGACGTCACCACCGACACCGCCGCCGTGCGGCTGGAAACCCCGTGGTTCGTCGACCACTTCCACATGGGCCGCTTCGACGGCCGCTGGATCATCGTCAACGCGCTGTGGCATTCCAAGCCGCGCTGACCGCATCGCGAGGCAAGGCGCCCGCGGACGGGCAGAAATCGTACGCGGCGGCGCGGGCGCAGACCTCGTCGCAGCCGGCGCCCCCGTGCGAGGAAATCCCGACGCGGTAGCGATCGCGCGCGAGCCGCTCGACCATCAGGTGCACCCGCATCGGCGCTCCCCGCGTGTGCACCGCCACGGTCCGCGCGCCCGGGCGGGCCGCGGCGTGCGGATACATCCATCGTCCCCGGGCGAAGGCATCGACGCGCTGCAGCAGGACCGGCAGGTGGCCGGGCGCCAGCGTGCAGACCTGCACGTGGCCGAACTCGAACACGTCCGGTTTGCCGCCATCCGCCGCCGGTCGGTATTCGACGTGGGCGGGATCGCGGCCGCAGCCCGCGCACACGGCCAGCAGGACGAACAGCCGCCATCGCACGGCGGCGGGCGGACGCCGGCTCACGCGGCCTCGTGCCTGCCGCTCCCGTGCGGGTCCAGCGGCAGCGGGCGCCAAGCGGCCACGCATAGCCACAGCCCGGCAATACCGGCCAGCACCGCCAACGCGACCGGCAGGTAGTGCGCCAGCGCGCCGGCGGCGGCCGCCACGCCCGCGCCGCCGCCGCTCCACTGCAACCGTCGCCGCCAGGCGGCACGCCCTCGCGACGACAACCGCGCCAGCAGCGCGGACAGGAGGGTACGCGCCACGCAGGCGCCCAGCAGCAGCGCCTGCGCGGCACCGTAGAGCAGCATCAGGGTGGCGAACGCCGGGCCTTCGCCGCCGGATGCGTGCTCCAGTTGCCGCAGCGCCAGGAGCAACAGGAGGGCCAGCGCCAGCGCGAGCACGCCGGTGCCGACGAGCATCGCCCGCCAGCCCGGGAGCAGCGACGGCAGGAGGAGCGACGACAGCGCCAGGAGCATGATCGCGTCCATGCCGCGGCGGTCCCGACGGCGAGCGCCGGTCAGCGCCGCGCGTCCGCCGCCTTGCGGAACAGCGCCGCCGACAGCAGCCACGCGGCCACGTACAGGCCGGTGAACGCCAGCACGAACGCCGCCGGCTCGCGCGTGTCCATCCACAGCGCGACGCCCCCGGCGACGGCCTGCATCGCCGCCATCGCCACCAGCGTGCGCGCCATGCCGCGCGGCCGCAGCCGCGCGAGCAGGGCACCGGCGATGCCGACCAGCAGCACGCCGGCCTGCATCCGGTTGGCCGGGTGTTCCGGTCCCTCGACGATGCCGACCGCCAGGTTCGCCCACACCAGCAGGAAGGCCGCGCCGATCGCGACCACGCCCGCGGCCAGGTAGGCGGGGCCACGCGCGGCGCGCGCCACCGTCTCGAAGGCCACGCACGCGACCAGCAGCAGCGCGCCGAACAGCGCGAAATCGGAGATCGTCCACACGACCTCGCCGGTGAACCGCATCGCCACCCACGGCGCCAGCAGCAACGCCGCCGCGCCGCCCCACGCCAGCGGCCGCAGCCGCCGGACCCACGGTGCCGCGGAAGGAAGGGTATCGCTCGCCATCGCCACGTCTCCGATCGTCCGGGCGCCATCGCCCGGCGCATGCTGGATCGGGCGGGTGGGTCCGCGACGGGGGCTGTGTGAAGCGGGCGCGAAGTGCGCCCGGATCCTCGACACCGACGATGGTGTCGGCTCGCGCTGCCGGCGGGCGCATCCCGCCTGGACCGCGCCGTGCGCGTTACGGCGTCGACTAGACTGCGAAGCCCTGTCCAGGCGGAGCGGCGCCCATGCGGAAGATCGTGGCCACGGGCCTGGCGGCGCTGCTGGCGTCGATGCCGGCGCCGTCCCGGGCCAGCGGGTTGGAGGCCGCCCGCACGCTGTTCCAGCGCTACCAGCAACTGGCCGACGCCTACGATCCCGCGCTCGCCGACCTCTATTGCGACGCGGCGCAGGTGCGCAACACGCGCCGCCATCCCGACGGCACCTCGCGCACGCTGGAACTGCCCGCGTCCCGCTACCGGGACCTCATCCGCGCCGCGATGCCGGTCGCCCAACGGCGCGGCGACCGCAGCACGTTCTCGGACGCCAGGTTCGCGCCCGAGGGCGACGCGGTGCGGATCACCGCCATGCGTCATTCGGTGCTGAAGGACTACACCAGCCCCGTGTCCCTGCGGGTGGGCGCGTGCGATGGCCGCGGCTGGGGCATCCTCGAAGAGATCACCGAGAGCCGTCCCTGACGGCGCGCCGCGTCAGGGCGCGGCCGGCGCCGCGCGGTGGGCGTAGCTCAGCACGCGCGTGACCTGCCAGCGGCCGTCTCGTTCGCGCCAGACGATCACGAAGTCGGCTTCGCCGGGACAGTCCGTCGCGGACAGTCCGCAGAAGCGGTGCGTGCCCTGGGCGATGGCGCCGAAGCCCTTGATGGGGAAGACCTCCAGCGTGCCCGGCACCAGTTCGCGCCGGTAGTTGCCGCACACGTTGGCGCGCGTGCGGCCGATCATCTCCTCGCGCGTCCAGGTGACCCCGCCGTTGTCGTGGTAGAACTCCACGCCCTCGTCGAAGTACTCGGCATGCTTGGCCAGCTGCGCGGGATCGGCGCAGGTGTTGAACGTGTCGAACACCGCCGCGTCCAGCGCGGCGACCACGCGGGTCAGTTCCTCGGGCGTGCGGTCGGGCGACGGCGAGGCGCCGGCCTGGGCCGTGCAGGCGAGCAGGCCGATGCCCGCGGCGAGGGAAAGCGCTTGTTTCAGCATGGCGTGTGTCCGTGGAAAGCGAAGGGGTGGGGTCATGCCGCCGCCGTCGAGGCGCGCGGGCCGCCGCCCAGCAGCCTGGCCGGCAGCATCAGCAGCGCGTGCAGGAAGGCGAACAGGGCGGAAAAGGTGATGCCCACCAGCCGGAACGGCAGCGCCAGCAGCCACACCAGCGGCCACAGCACCAGCGCCAGCAGGGCCAGCGGCCAGCACAGGACGAACAGGATGCACCAGGCGAGCAGGGCGACGAGCGTCTTCATGGGGGGACTCCTTGGTAGCGGCACGGTGTCGGCAGTCGGAACCGGCCCAGCATGGCGGCCCGGGCCGCGGGACGCCACCCGGGTGCGACGAACCGCCGGTACGACCGATCAACCCGGGTGCCGCGGGCGCGAAGCGGGGCGCCGCATTGCCCCGCGCAACCGCGTGGCGGCGGCTCATGCCGCGCGGGCATGACCGGATAACCAGCCGGCACGATGCCGCGGCGCGGTTTTAACCGGCGGGTAACGGCGCCTTGGGCAGCTTCATGGGCCCCTGTGCGGAAGACGCCGCCATGACCCACGCCAGCTTCAAGCCGCGTCCGGACCTGGACGCGATGGTCGATGCGATCGACCGGCAACTGGACACGCTCTACGCCACCTCGTCCGCCGCGTCGCGCGCGGAGATCTGGTCGAACCTGGCGAGCGCCGCGCTGAAGCTCGCCGCACCCGAAGACCACGAATACGTGTACGACCGCCTGCACGCGGTGTTCAAGGCGCACCAGGACGCCGCGTCCGACGTGGCGCCGTCGCGCTGACCCGCGCCGGTGCAAGGAGAGCGACTCGCCCTGCGCATGTCGCAGGCATCCCGGTAGCAGGCGGGAAAGCGCTGCGGACGATACGGCACCAGGTCCCCCTTCGTTGCCCCGATGCGCCCGTGCCGCTGCGTCCGGCAGAGAGAAGCGCATCGGCCAAGCGATGCAGGAAGCCGCGACGCGGCCATGCGCCTGCCGCGTGCACGTGCGCCCATCGCGTGCCTTCATCGCGCCGTGCCGTGCCGCTACGGCCCGGAGACCGTTGCCGCCTCGCCATACGCCGGATGCAGCGGCCGGCCATGGATGAAGTCAACCATCGCGCGGAAATACCCGTCGGGCTGGCGCGTGGACAACCGTTCGCCGTCGGTGGCGGTCTCGAACTCGTACATGCCGTGGTCCGCATGCGGGAACACCAGGCGCGTGATCGGCCGGCCCGCGCGCTGCAACGCCGCCAGCCGGCGCAGCGTCTCGCGGGGCGGCGCATCGCGGTCCTGGCCGCCGAGCAGCCACAGTTGCGGCACGTCCAATGTCTCCAGCACCGGCATCGGATCGTAGTGCGCGGGCACGCCGCGCAGCAGCGCCGGCGCGTCCCGGCGGATGGTGTCCGGATCGGTGCCCAGCAGGTACCAGGTGATGTTGCCGCGCACCGCCGGATACCACGGCGCCTTGCCGTATTTCGCCTTCGCCGCCGCGAGCGCCTCGTAGCCGTCGGTGAAGCCGCTCTCGACCAACCGCGCGCTGGCGTCGGCGATCGCCATCGCGCCGGCCATCGCCTCCGCGCCGTAGCCGGCGCGCTCGATGTCCCAGGCGATGGCTTCGCGGTCCTCGTCCAGCGGTGACACCGCCAGCCCGAAGCCGACGACGACGAAGTCCACCGGCGCGATGCGCGCCGCCAGCGGCGCCACCCAGCCGCCCTGGCTGCCGCCCTGATAGCCCACGCGCCCGGCGCGCGCGCCGGCCAGGCGCCGGGCCTCGCGCATGGCGTGGATGGCATCGACGGCCAGCGTCAGGTAGTCCTGCGTGTAGTCGCCGCCGGACGCGCCGGTGCCGCGCTTGTCGTAGGCGAACACGCCGATGCCGGCGCTGGCGAATTCGCGTTGCAGCGAATAGCGCGGCAAGGCCGGATCGCGCTCGGCGCCATGCACCAGCACCACCAGCGGCACCGGACCGTCGCCCGGCGGCAGCGTCAGTCGGCCGGCGAGGGTGGCGCCACTGCCGGCGAAGCGCGTGTCGATCTCCACCAGCGGCACGCGCGTGCCGGCGAGCCCATCGAAACGGAGGCCACCGCGCCCGCAGTCGGTGAACCGCACGCGATGGCCATCCGGCCGTTCCGTCCAGCCCAGCGTGCTGGTCCAGCCGCCGTCGGGCTGCGGCGCCAGCGCCCCGGTACGGCCGTCGGCCAGCCGCCAGCGCAACTGGCCCTCGGCGCCCGGCCCGATGTCGAGCGCGCGGCCGTCCTCCAGCCGGTAGCTGCCCACCTGGCAGGGCAGGGCCGGCCCGGCCGCTGCCGCGGCGTGGGCGAGCAGCAACACGGCGAGCGCCGCGGCGCGCCGTGTCCAGGTCCCGATGCGTCGTGTCCGCTTCGTCGTCATGCCGGTACTCCACCATACGTGCCGAGGCTCGATGCCCCTCTCGCACACAGGCTGTCACAGGGTGAAGGAAGGAACCACCGGCAACGGATGGAACGTCCTATCCGGCGATGAAACCGCAGGGAGGTGGTGCGAATGCGACGGTGCCGCGTCTTCCGCAGGCCGTCGTCGTGCCCGCGCTTCGCATGGCTCCGGTATCCGATGCGCCTGCACGGCCGGAGTGTGCGCCGGCATCCGGACGGCTTGCGCAAGGCCTGCGAATCCATCACGGCATCGATGGCCCGAGATATGGCCGGCGACGGGCCATGCGCCCGTCAGCGCGGCTTCCCGTTGCCGGAACGCACGGGCGTGCTCTTCATCGACCTGCCGGGTCCGGCGATGCGGGTGCGACCGGGCATCGAATCCCGCATCCTCAACACGCCCATGCACGGGTGTTCCGCGGCGACCACGGCGGAAGAAAGCGATCCCCCTGCACTCGGCAGCATCCTCATGGCGCACCGGCATGTACCGCCGGCTATTTCGTCATGCCGGAACCGGGTTATCTCGATATTCGGCGAGATGATTGTTCATCCGCGATGACGCATTCCTACGATGTGCGCCCCACGTCACACAGTGAGCGCCCTCGATGCCGATCGTCCGTGCCCCCCGCACTCCGCGAAGCCGTTTCGCCGAACCTCCCGCCCCCCGTCTCCGCAGGACGGCGCTCGCCACCGTCGTCGTCGCGACGCTGGCCGGTCCGCTGCTGCTGGCCGCGCCCCTCGCGCAGGCCCAGTCGCAGCAGGAACTGCAGGCGGAGAACCAGCGCCTCAAGGAGGAAGTCGCGCGGCTCCGGCAGGCGCTGGGCGCGGCCGATGCGCCGGCACCGGCCGCCCCCGCGCCGGCGGCCGCCGTAGCAGCACCCGCCGCCGCGCCGCCCGCGTCGCCCTCCACCCCGGTGGGCGCCCAGATCGGCGACGCGCAGTTGCTCGACGCGGTGATCGTCAAGAGCGAGCAGATCAAGGACGTGCCCGATTCCATCTCGGCGGTCACCGGCGAGGAACTGGAGAAGTTCCACGTCAACAACTTCCGTGACATCGTCAACCGCATCGGCAACGTGCGCACCTCGTGGCAGAACCCCAACACCGCCTCCATCTTCATCCGCGGCGTCGGCTGGGCGGCCGGCGCCGGCGTGCTGGACCCCAGCGTCGGCGTGACCGTGGACGGCGTCAGCCACGGCATCAGTTCGATCTCCGCGCTCAGCAACTACCTGGACATCGAGTCGGTGGAAGTCACCCGCGGCCCGGCCGGCGTGGACGGCGGCAAGGCCTCCAACGTCGGCCGCGTCAGCATCACCACACGCAAGCCGAGCTTCTCGCCCGAGGCGCGCGCCACGATCACCCTGGGCCAGCTCAACACGGCCATCGCCACCGCGGCCATCGGCGGCCCCATCATCGACGAGACCCTGGCCTACCGCCTGACCGTCAACCGCGAAACCGCCGACGGCCCGTACAAGAACGCCAACGACGGCACCTTCACCTGGCGCAACACCGACCGTACCAACGTGCGCGCGCAGTTCCTGTTCACGCCCAGCGACAGGCTGGAGGCCAACGTCTCGCTGGACATCACGCCCGAGGGGCGCGAGATCTGCGAGAACTGCTTCTGGTTCAACAGCAAGACGCCGGCCGCCTACGACTGGATCAACCCGGCCACCGGCCTGCCCGGCGCGGTGAACTACGCCGAGGACGTGTTCGGCAAGCTGCAGCGGCGCTGGTTCGCGCAGAAGCCGGACTACACGATCGACGACTACTACGCGCCGCGGATCAACACCATCGGCGAGTACCCCAACACCTACGAGACGCGCGGCGGCACCGCCAACGTGGTCTACCGCTTCGACGAGCGCACCGCGCTGACCTCCATCACCGGCTACCGCGACTACCAGTTCTCGCAGGGCGCCGGCTCCCATGCCGGCTTCGAGTGGCTGCGCGAACCGCGCGGCACCCAGACCAAGTACGAACAGCTCAGCCAGGAACTGCGCCTGGACGCGCAGTTGAACGACGCGCTGGACCTGCAGGCCGGGCTGTACTACTTCCGTGGCAAGTTCCCGTACTACACGCAGACCGAGCGCTACGGCTCCGACGGCGGCGCGTACTACGCCACCGCGGCGCAGTACGCGCTGCTGGACCCGGTCGACCCGGCGCAACCCGGCCTGGTGGACCCCGCCGGGCGCGTGCTGCTGCTCAACTCGGTGCACGGCCTGGTCACCCAGCGCCGCGAGCGCTACTTCAATGAGTCGTCCGCGCTGTTCTCCAACCTGACCTGGGCGGCCACCGACGCGCTGAGCCTCAACGCCGGCCTGCGCATCGGCCGCGAGACGCGCGAGACCACCGCCAGCAACAACATCCTGTCCGACGGCTATGGCGCCGAACTCAATCCGGCCGCGGTCAACAACGTCACCCTCAACGGCTTCGCCAGCAATGCCCAGGGCGTGCTGCTGGCCGGCAACACGGCCGGGCAACTGGCGCTGGCCGACTTCGTTGCGCAGAAGTACTTCGGCGTGGCCAGCTACGCCGGCCTGAGCGACTTCCAGCGCCAGCAGGTCGGCGCCGCCAAGGCCATCCGCGCCGCGCGCATCGGCGGGCTGTACCTGCCGGCCGATGCCGAAGACTACGCCGAGACGCTGTACAACGGCACCCTGGGCGCCAGCTACCGCGCCAGCGACGCGCTGACGCTGTACACCTCGTTCAAGTACGGCGAGAAGCCCGGCATCGCGCAGATCGTCGGCGCCACCGCGCTGGGCGGCAAGTCAGTGCCGGCCGGCACCGAGAGCACCCGGGCGTTCGAACTGGGCTTCAAGTCGCTGCTGCTGGACAATACGCTGTCGGTGGCGGGCACGCTGTTCCGGCAGGACATCGACGACTACCTGCAGAACACCTTCGTCTACGACGAAGTGCAGACGCAGTTGAACAACAACGGCCAGCCGGCCTACCTGGCCGCACTCGGCAACGTGCCCAAGGTGCGCACGCGCGGCCTGGAACTGGACGTGGCGTACTTCGGCATCCCGTACACCACGCTGCGCTTCTCCGGCGCCTACACCGACGCGTACTACGTGGAGTTCCCGCGCGCGCCCGTGCCGGCCGAACTGGGCGGTGCCAACCCGGCCGGCCCGTACTTCGACGCCAGCGGCAAGCAGCTGCCGGGTGCGCCACGGGTGAGCGGCAACCTGTTCGCCGACTTCTCCTACCCGCTGCGCAACGACTGGGTGTTCCACACCAACCTCAACTACAACTTCCAGAGCAGCTACTACGCCGACACTCGGCTGTCCCGCTACGCGCGCGCCGACGGCTTCGGCGTGGCGGACTTCTCCATCGGCCTGGGGCGCCAGGACGGCCGCTTCGACGTCAGCCTGGTGGCCAAGAACGTGTTCGACCAGGACACCGGCATCCCGCTGACCTGGAACTCCTACAAGCCCGGCATCCCGCGCTGGATCGGGGTGACCTTCAGCGGTTCGCTGCATTGATCCTGCGTACCGGTGACAGCAGCAGTGCCGGCGGGGACGAGGTGGTGAAGCGGTGAGTTAAGTTGCGCACGCCGCGTTGGAAACGACCGGGTAAGACAGGATGGGGCCGACAGGCCCCATTCTTCTTCGTGTTGATCGGCTTGCCACGATGCGTCGTGACCGTTGCCGATGGGTGCAGTCCTTGGGCCGTCACCACTTCTTCGAGCTATTAGCACCGCAGATCCACCGCCATAGCGCATTGGACTGTCACCACGCCGGATAACATCAGCTCGTGTATGCACTAGAAGCATATGATGTTCACAAGTTATTGATCATGCAGAATTTATTGGTGATTGACGGAACAAGCAATCCGGCTCCAGAATCGCGTTATGCCCCGTTTGGGGGCCTAATAGGCGTTAGATTGCAAAGGATTCTCCATGGATGCTGATAAATCACAAGAATCAATTTCTCAAGACACAATTGCCTCTCTCTCCTTTGACTTCTTAAAGCAACTATCAGGCTTATCTCTTGCGGGCGCGGGCGGTGGGGCGGCATTAGTAGGAACCGTCTTTTCTGACAGCCCCATGCGGCCACTTGTGTTGATCGCAATTGGCCTGTTATTTCTTGCAGCAGTTTTGTCGCTACAAGCACAACAGGTTTTGGTAGAGCGCCTGCGTGCAGGCTCAAACTCCTTTACGGATCGAAGTAGATTCAAGATTCCTCGCAACATTCAAACAGAAAAATTGATTGCAAATTTATCATTTGGAATGTTCGGAGCAGGTGTTGCAGCTCTGGTGTTTGCTCTCGTCAATCTATAGCCAGTTGCAATCTAAAAATTCATTCAAGCCGACGCCGCTTCGCGGCGCGGCTTAATTCAGGCGTTAGGTGGCAATGGACATCTCACAGGCAATTGCAGGGAAGCAACTACTCGCTTTCACCTACGACGGCTACAATCGCACCGTCGAGCCACACACATATGGCATTGATGACAAAGGCCATAAGGCCTTGCGCGCCTATCAAGTGGGCGGAGGCAGCAGCTCTGGTGAATATCGTGGCTGGAAGCTTTTCCACGTCTCTGACATGCATGGATTGACGGTTCTAGCAGAGACTTTCTCGCACGCTAGACAAGGCTACAAACGTGGTGACAAGGCGTTCTCAACAATATATGCGCAACTGTGACGCGATTGCCACCTAACAACTCATTTAAGCCGACGCCGCTACGCGGCGCGGCTTAATTCAGGCGTTAGGCCACACATGAAAGAACTCTTACTCTTGATGGCGGCAATAACCTTCACAGGCTGCTCAACGTATCGGGAGAGTAGTCTTCCGTCGTTGTGTGGCAGCGGAACGGCGGAGCAATGGCAAGTTTCGGCCATCTCACCACCAAATGCAGATCAGCTACGGCTGCTCGCAGATTCAAGCCCCAACTTTCCAGCCGGAAAGATGACTTACCCTATTGAGCAGTGGTTCTCTGCTACGGGCGGTGAGCTTATGCTCTGTAGGAGAGACAAGAGTTCATGCTCGGGGGAGTGGTGGAAATTTCTGTACTCGGAGGGCAAGCCGGTCATTTCCAGGCAGGACGCATGGATATGCGTAACTGGCGTGTGGCCTAACAACTCATTCAAGCCGGCGCCGCTTCGCGGCGCGGCTTAATTCAGGCGTTAGAGCTCATGAGGCTCATCTTCGCATTCGTAGTAGCGATTCTGACACCTTCTCTCGCGCTTGTCGGCTGGTACCTCTATGGCCAGTTCACTATGTTCGACGCAAATGATCCCTATATCTGGATTCGCACTCGCGGCTTCCTCATCATTTGTCTAGCCATTTCGGCAGCTCACGTCATTATGCTGGGAGTGCCCGCATACTTCTTGCTTCGCTGGTGTGGTTTGCTTCGTTGGTGGAGCGCGCTTCTCGCAGGCTTTGTGTTGGGTGCCGTCCCGGCTGGGATTTTCTCTTGGCCGCTACGCTACGCAAGCCCAGGGTCGTATGCTTCGGCCAACGGTGTCGACACTCTGGTTAATGGCGTGCCCACAATGGCTGGCTGGCTTCAGTATTTAGGTGGCGTCTCATTCTTTGGGGCGTGTGGGTTAAGCGCCGCCGCCGCATTTTGCCTCGTACGCGGCATGAGCCCTAACAATTCATTCAAGTCGAACCCGCTTCGCGGGTCGGTTTAATTCAGGCGTTAGGGCCCATGTCCAGCATTCGCGCGCTCACAATTCTGATTGTCGTGTGTCTTGTGTGCGGCTGTAGTTCCTGGCGCAATTGGCGGATGAAGAAAAGCGTAGAGCATTCTCGCGCTGCTGCTCTTGCCAAGATCGACCAAGAGCAATGCAAAGCCGAGGGTGGTGCTATCCGTGGCGTCGGAATGTTTGGCATCCCCGCATGCGTCAAGCCTTTTCAAGATGCGGGTAAGATTTGCTCAGGCAAGTCGGAGTGCCAGGGGCTGTGCATGGCGCTGGAGGGAAGCGTTGTTGGTTCTCGCTCAATGGGAACCTGTCAGAAGAATACCCATGACAGCTATGGCTGCTATGACAAGATTGAGAGTGGCACAGTGGTCGCGGGCATTTGCCTTGACTAGCTTAGGCCCTGACAATTCATTCACGCTGACGCCGCTTCGCGGCGCGGCTTAAGTCAGGGGTTAGGCAGCCTACCAACCATGAAAGCGATCTTCAGCCTCATAAGGCTTACGGGCTACCTACTTGGCTCGTTCGCTCTCTTCTCTGGCTTGGCTGACGTACTTGGTTTCATTCCTCATTCCCATGAGACACCACCTTGGACAACTCGTCTCATGGCTGCGCTACCGTCAATGCTGGCCGGGATTGTTTTACTCGTCCCCATCAAGTACTTCCTGCGTGGTGCTATGTACTACGCGCTGGCTGCAGCCTATGCATTTGTGGTCTTAGCTGCAGCCATCCTTGGCGCTCAAGGACTTATCGGTTACTGGTCCGGTGCCAAGGATCCGGCAGTTGTCCTCGTCGTGATGGTTTTCTTCTGTACCCCGGCGGCCAATGCATTCGTCCTTTGGCGTATGCGTAGAGATCACAAGAGGCCACCTAACAATTCATTCAAGCCAAACCCACATCGCGGGTCGGCTTAATTCAGGCGTTGGGCGTGTGTCTTCCGTTCCGGGCTTGGCATCAGGACTCTACGGCAAATGCTCATGTGAATCGCCCTTCAGGCCGGGATTGCCGAAGCCTTCATGGGCATGGTTTGGGGCGAGCCGTCGGGTCCATGAGTGGATCGGCCCGCCATCGAAGGCCGCAACGCTCCCGCGGCCTGTTGAGGGGCACCGGAAACGAAAAAACCCCGGAGGTCCGGGGTTTGATCGTGGTGCCGGAGGTGGGACTCGAACCCACACGCTTTTAAGGGCGGCGGATTTTGAGTCCGCTGCGTCTACCATTCCGCCACTCCGGCGCGGACGGCGAGTATAGCCGAGGCGACGGCCCGGCCGACAGGGCCGGCTAGTGGACCTGGTCCGTGCCCAGCAGGCGCTCGCCGCGGCGCTGCCAGCCGTCCACGCCCGCGTCCTCCTCCGGGGTGTAGATGCCGCAGCGGACCATGGTGCGCTGGTAGACGTGCAGGCTGACGGCGATGGACGAATCGCTGGGGTTGCGGATGGTGTGGTACTCGTGCGGCGGGATCAGGCTGCCGGCGGAGCCGGTGCCGGCCTCGATGGTGGCGGCCGGGACGAAGCGGTAGCGGACGTCGTCGTGCTCGGCCAGTTCGTACTGGGTGATCTCCAGCCGTCCGCGCCACACGCCTTCCACGCACCACATGCCGGAATGGTCGTGGATCTTGGTGCCCTGGCCCGGGCCCCAGGTCATCGCGATGACGCTGTAGCCGTGCTCGGGGCTGGTGTACAGCTCGCGGCGGGCGTAGTGGTCGGAGATCGGCTCCAGCACGCAGGCGGGCAGGCGCACGCCTTCGTCGCAGATCAGTTCGCACAGCGACTTGCGCAGGGCGTCGGTGACGGCGCGGTCGTCGCCCAGCACGACGGCGGCGTCGAGCGAGGCGATCAGTTTGTCTGAACCGGGGAAATCGAGGGTCATGGTGCGGCCCTGGTGAGAGTGTGGAGCCATTCTAGCCGGGGGTCTGGAAAGGTTTCGTGCGGTGCGGGACGGCGCGGAAAGCCCCTTTCCCGCCGGGCGAGGGGCGGGGAGAGGGCCCGCAGAGGTAGGAGGGTTCGGCGGCCCGCACACCCTCATCCGGCGCTTTGCGCCACGCCGTATCGAGTACGGGGCAGGCGCTTCCTCCGGAGGGAGAAGGAATCAGATTCCCGCCAGGAAATCCCGCACCGCCGGCCCGAAGCGCTCGAAATCCACCAGGAAGGCATCGTGCCCCTGCGGGGAATCCAGCGGCAGGAACTCGGCCTGCGCGCCGCCGGCCGCCAGGCCTTCGGCGATCTGCTGCTGCTGTTGCAGCGGGAACAGGATGTCGGTGGTGGCGCCGATGGCCAGCGCGCGCTGCACGCGGATCTTCGCCAGTCCCTTCAGCACGTCGCCGTCGGCCTGCCGGTCGCCGGCGTACTCGGCCAGGTCGAACCAGTCCATCGAGCGGCTGAGGTAGAGGTAGCAGTTGGGGTCGAAGCGGCGCACGAAGCGGCGCGCGTGGCCTTCCAGGTAGCTTTCCACCTGGAATTCCAGGCCGAACGGGTCTTCGTCCGGGCGGTCGGATTCCAGCCGCACGCGGCCGAAGCGGCCGTCCCATTCCAGCGCCGAGCGGTAGGTGATCACACCCAGCTTGCGCGCCATGCGCATGCCGGATTCCGGGTAGGTGGCATCGTCGTACCGGCCGCCGTTCCAGTTGGGGTCCAGCCGGATCGCCTCGCGCTGCAGCGAGCGGATGGCGATGGAGAACGGCAGCGCCTGCGCGCTGCCGGAGATGTTGATGTGCGTGCGCGCCGCGCCCGGGTGCAACAGCAGGTAGGCCAGCGCGGTCATGCCGCCCATCGAGTTGCCGATGATGCAGGCCAGCTGTTCGATGCCCAGCCCGCGCACGACGTCGAAGGCGGCGTTGGCGCCGTCCTCCACCGACAGTTCGGGGAAGTCGAGGCGATAGAGATCGCCGGTGTCCGGATTGACCGAGGCCGGACCGGTCGAGCCCTTGCAGCTGCCCAGCGAATTGACGCAGACGACGAACCAGCGGTCGGTGTCGATCGGCTTGCCGGGGCCCAGCATCGCCTCCCACCAGCCGTCCTCGGCGTTGCCGGCGTTGCGCGCGGCATGCGCGTCGGGCGACAGGCCGGTGACGATCAGCACCGCGTTGTCGCGGCGTTCGTTCAACGTGCCCCAGGTTTCGTACGCCACGCGCGCGCCATGCAGCGCGCCGCCGCGCTTCATGCGGAACGGCGAGGGCAGGGGATGGAAGCGGGTGCCGGGGGGGATGAATTCGGTCATCGGCGCAGTGTAGGCAAAGCGCCGTGGCGACGCCATTTCAACGGGGCATCGCAGCATTCCACGCCTGCCATACCGTAGGAGCGCCCCATGGGCGCGATGCTTTTCCCGGATGCCAAGATCAGGCGCAAAAAGCATCGCGCCCATGGGGCGCTCCTACGGTGAGCGGGTCATCAGGGCACCACGCGATCGATCGTCAGCGTGTAGGCGCTGCCGGGCTTGACGTCGGCGGTGAGGGCGCCGGCCTCCAGGTCGCCGGGTTGCGCGGTGGCGGCGCCGCCCTTGGAGATGCGCGCCACCAGGTGCACCTGCGGCAGCTGCGACAGCTTGAGCGTGGGCATGGGGCTGTCGCCGTCGCCCAGCGGCACGGTCATCGGGAACGCGGCGACCGGCAGGCGCTTGGCCGCGACCGGCATCGGCGGGCCGCCGGTCTGGCGGGCGAACACGAACAGGGTGTCGCCGGGCGCGAGCTTGTCTTTCAGCGCGGGCGCCAGGTCCACCGTCACGGTCAGCAGCGCGGGTGCCGCGTCGACCGCCGGCGCCGCGGGGGCGGCCGCCGGCAACGGCGGCAGGCCGGCTTCGGCGCGGGCTTCGTCGATCTGCGTGCGCAGGGTGGCGGCGGTGTTGGGGTCGACCTGGGCCAGCAGCGGCTCCCAGGTCTTCGCGGCCTCGGCGGGCTTGCCTTCCTGCCGCTGCGCCAGGCCGATGAACCACAGCGCGCGCTGGTGGCCGGGATTGATCTGGCGGGCGCGGTCGAGCAGGGCCATCGCCTGGGCGTCGAGCTTGCGGTCGGCGTTGGCGAACAGGCGCGCCTGCGCGGCCTCGACCAGCAGGTCGGCGTCGGTGGGCATCAGTTCCACCGCGCGCTCGAACGCCTTCTGCGCGTCGCCGTAGCGCTGCAGCGCGGCGTAGGACTTGCCCAGCAGGCGCCAGCCTTCCGGCTCGTTGGGCTGCTTCTCCAGTTCCGCCACCAGCTGCGCCACCGCGTCTTCCAGCGTGGCGGGCGCTGCGGCCGCGGCGGCGTCCGGCGCCAGCGCGGCGGGCGTGCCGACCACGCGGTAGAGGGCGAACGTGGCGATGCCGAGCGCGGCGACGCCGCCCAGCACCAGCGCGCGGGCGTCGCGCCACAGCGGCCACAGCACCGCCAGCAGCACCGCCGCGGTCAGCACGATGGCGAGGATCGCGAAGGTGGCCATCACCACTCCTGTTCGTTGTCGTCGGTGGCGGGGGCGGGCTGCCTCGCGCGGCGGGCGACGATGCGCCACAGCACGACGCCGCCGCCCAGCAGCAACAGCACCGGTCCGAACCACAGGAAGTAGGTGCCCGGCGCCATCGCCGGCTTGTACAGCACGAACTCGCCGTAGCGGTCTACCAGGAAGCGCTTCACCTGCGCATCGTCCTTGCCCTGGCGCATCAGGTCCAGCACTTCGCGGCGCAGGTCGTGCGCGATCTGCGCGTTGGAATCGGCCAGCGACTGGTTCTGGCACATCACGCAGCGCAGTTCGGTGGTGAGGCGGTGGAAGCGGGCTTCCTCGGCGGCGTCGCGGAACTGCAGCGGGGTGGGATCGCTGGCCTGGGCGAAGGCGTTGGCGCAGGCCAGCCAGGCCAGCAGCAACAGCCAGGCGACACCGCGCCCCCGTGCAGGAGGGGCTTCAGCCCCGACGCTCCTGGCTCGCGGCCCCGAAGGCCGCCTGCGCACCCACCGGCGAAGCATCATGTTCATCGGCCGGCTTCGATCTTCTCGAGCGCCGGGATCAGCTGGTGCTCGATGAGGGCCGGATCGACGGCGCCGACGTGCTTCCAGCGCACGATGCCGTCGCCGTCCACCAGGAACGTCTCCGGCGCGCCGTAGATGCCCCAGTCGATCGCGGTGCGGCCTTCCAGGTCGGCGAGCACCATCAGGTACGGGTTGCCGAACTGGTCGAGCCAGCGCAGCGCGTCCTCGCGCTCGTCCTTCAGGTTGTAGCCGATGACGCGCACGCGCTTGGTCAGCGCGAACTGCGTCAGCACCGGGTGCTCCACGCGGCATTCCGGGCACCAGCTGCCCCACACGTTCATCACGTAGGGCTCGCCGGCGAGGTCGGCGTTGGTGACGCGCTTGCCGGGCTCGTGCAGCAGCGGCAGGTCGAACGCGGGCGCGGGCTTGCCGATCAGCGGCGAGGGCAGCGCGTCGCGGCCGGCGCGGTCGGACTGCTTCACGCCGTAGTACAGCAGGCCCATCAGGCCGACGAAGAACAGGCCGATGATGACCAGCGCGAAGGTCAGCGCACCGCGCGAGCGCGGCGGGGAGGGCGGGAGTTCGGACGCGTCGTTCATGCGGTCGCCTCGGGTTTGCGGCGGTTCTCGTCCGGCCGGCGGGTGAAGCGGCGGTCCGCCGCGGTGACGAATCCGCCCAGCGCCATCAGCGCGGCGCCCAGCCAGATCCAGCGGACGAAGGGCTTGACGTGCACGCGCAGCGCCCAGGCGCCGTCGCCCAGCGGTTCGCCGAGCGCGACGTAGACGTCGCCGAGCACGCCGGGGCGGATGCCGGCCTCGGTCATCACCTGGCCGCCGCTGGCGTAGGCGCGCTTTTCCGGGTGCAGCAGCGTCAACGGCGTGCCGTCGCGCAGCACCTGCACGTGGCCGCGGTCGGACAGGTAGTTGGGGCCCTGGGTCTCGTCCACGCCCTGGAAGTGGAAGCCCCAGCGGCCGACCTCGACGGTCTGGCCCGGCTTCACCGCCAGTTCGCGCTGCACGTTCAGCGCCTCCACCAGCAGCGCGCCGACCAGGAACACGGCGATGCCGGTGTGCGCCAGCGTCATGCCGAGCATCTCCGGGGTGAAGCGGCCGTTGGCGCGCAGCCGCGACCAGACGAAGCGCAGCGTGCCCAGGCCGACCCAGGCCGCGCCGAGGATGCCGGCCGCGGCCTTGAGCTTGCCCTGCGGCGCGAGGAAATAGGCGACGACGGCGAGCGCCACCGCCAGCACGGCCCAGGGCAGCAGCATCGCCGCCGGCTTGGACGCGGTGTCGCGCTGCCACTTGGTGATCGGCCCGAACGGCACCAGCGCCACCAGCGGCGCCATCAGCACCACGAACAGCAGGCTGAAGTAGGGCGGGCCGACCGAGATCTTGCCCAGGTCCAGCGCGTCGGCGATCAGCGGGTACAGCGTGCCCAGCAGCACCATCGCGCAGGCCGCGGCCAGCAGCAGGTTGTTGGCCAGCAGCAGCGTCTCGCGCGAACTGGCGGCGAAGTACGCCTTCTCCGAGGCGTCGTCGGCCAGCTGCGGCGCGCGCCAGGCGTACAGCAGCAGCGAGCTGCCGATCACCACGCCGAGGAAGATCAGCACGAACAGGCCGCGGGTCGGGTCGGCGGCGAAGGCATGCACGCTGGTCAGCACGCCCGAGCGCACCAGGAACGTGCCCAGCAGCGACAGCGAGAACGCGGCGATGGCCAGCAGCAGCGTCCAGCCGCGGAACGCGCCGCGCTTCTCGGTGACCGCCTGCGAGTGGATCAGCGCCGCGCCCACCAGCCACGGCATGAAGCTGGCGTTCTCCACCGGGTCCCAGAACCACCAGCCGCCCCAGCCCAGTTCGTAGTAGGCCCACCAGCTGCCCAGCGCGATGCCCAGGGTCAGGAAGCCCCAGGCGATGTTCGTCCACGGCCGCGTCCAGCGCAGCCAGCGCGCGTCCACGCGGCCGTCCAGCAGCGCGGCGATGGCGAAGGCGAACGGCACCACGAAGCCCACGTAGCCCACGTACAGCAGGGGCGGGTGGATGATCATGCCCGGGTCCTGCAGCAGCGGATTGAGGTCGCGGCCTTCGCCGGGCGAGGGCAGCAGGCGGATGAAGGGATTGGAGGTGAAGATCAGGAAGGCGAGGAAGCCCACCGCCACCACGCCCATCGTGCCCAGCACGCGCGCCACCACCACGTCCGGCAGGTTGCGCGAGAACAACGCCACGACCGCGGTCCACACCGCCAGCACCAGCGCCCACAGCAGCAGCGAGCCTTCGTGCGAACCCCACACCGCGGTGTAGCGGTAGATCATCGGCAGCAGCGAATTGGAGTTCTCGGCCACGTACTTGACCGAGAAATCCTGTTGCACGAAGGCGACGGTCAGGGCGATGAAGGCCAGCGCCACCAGCCACAGCTGCGCGTAGGCGGCCGGCCGCGCCACTTCCATCCACGCGGCCTTGCCGCGCTGGGCGCCGGCCAGCGGCAGCAGCCCCTGCAGCAGGGCGACCAGCAACGCCAGGATCAGCGCGATTTGTCCGAGTTCAGGGAGCATGGGGAGCCGGGGTCGGGGGCCAGGGGCCGGAGGCCGGGAGAGGCGAAGGACGGAAACGCGGCCGCTGTGGATTTTCCCTGGCCCCTGGCCTCCGGCCTCCGGCCTTCTTCCGGAAACCGGTCAAGGCGCCTGCTCCGCCGGCGCGGCCTGCACGTCGTGCTTCTGGTGCGCCAGGCCCATCTTGTCGGCCACTTCCTTGGGCATGTAGGCCTCGTCGTGCTTGGCCAGCACGTCCTCGGCCACGAACACGCCGTCCTGCATGGCGCCGGTGGCCACCACCGCCTGGCCCTCGCGGAACAGGTCCGGCAGGATCTTGTCGTAGCGCACGGTCAGCTGGGCGTCGCCGTCGGTGACGCGGAAGTGCGAGACCAGCGAGCCGGTCTCGCGGGTGAACGAACCCTTCTCGACCATGCCGCCCAGGCGGAAGCGCGCGCGCTCGCCGGCGTCGCCGCGCAGCACTTCGGCCGGGGTGTAGAGATAGGCCACGTTGCGCTGCAGGGCCATCGCGATCAACGCGGTGGCGATGCCGGCCACCACGACGGCGAGCAGCACGAACAGCAGGCGGCGGCGGCGGACGGGATTCATCGGTCAGCGTTCCAGTTCGGCGGGGGCGGCGGTGCGGCGGGCGTCGCGCGCGGCGCGCAGGCGGGCGGCGCGCAGTTCGCGGCGCACCTGCAGGCGCGGGGACAGGAAATCCCAGGCCAGCACGGCGGCGAACACGGCGTAGGCGCCGACGACGTATTCCAGGTAGCTCACGGCGCGGCTCCCTTCGCGGCGGCCAGCTTCGCCACCCAGTCCTTGCCGGCCTCGCGGCGCAGGTTGTCGGCGCGCGCGCGCGCCAGCAGCGAGCCGGCGAACCAGAACTTGGTCGCCGCCACCATCAGCACCAGCGGCAACAGCATGCTGTCGTCCATGCTGGATTCGCCGAACACGCGGATGGTCTGGCCCTGGTGCAGCGAGTTCCACCACACCACCGAGTAGCGGATCACCGGCAGCAGCGCCACGCCGACGATGGCCAGCAGGCCGGCTGCGCGCGCGGCGCTGCGGCGGTCGTCGATGGCGCCGTACAGGCCCATCACGCCCAGGTAGAGGAACAGCAGGATCAGTTCGGTGGTCAGGCGCGGGTCCCAGTCCCACCACGTGCCCCACATCGGCTTGCCCCAGATGCTGCCGGTGGCCAAGGTGATGACGGTGAACGCGGCGCCGGTGGGCGCGCAGGCCATCGCCAGGATCTCGCACAGCTTGATCCGCCAGACCAGCGCGATGGCCGCGTAGAACGCCATCAGGCCGAACACGAACATGCTCATCCACGCGCTGGGCACGTGGATGTAGAGGATGCGGAAGCTGTCGCCCTGCTGGTAGTCGGCCGGGGCCACGAACAGCGCCTGCCACAGGCCCAGCCCCAGCAGCACGATCGCCGCCAGGTAGCACCACGGCGTCCAGCGCGCGGCGAAGCGGTCGAAGTAGGGGGGCGAACCGAGTTGGTGGAACCAGCGGACGAGAGGATTCATGCGGCGGCGGTCTTCAGGTCAGGGCGATGCGGATCGCCGCGGCGGCGGCCAGCGGCGCCAGCAGCAGCGACAGCAGCAGGCCGGCGCCCAGCCAGAGGAGGGCGCCGGAGGCATCCAGCCCTTGCGCGCCGGCGGCCACGGCGCCGGCGCCGAACACCAGCACGGGCACGTACAACGGCAGCGCCAGCAGGGCCACAAGGATACCAGAGCGCCTCATGCCGACCGTCAGCGCGGCCACCACCGCGCCGAGCAGGCTCAGCAGCGGCGTGCCCAGCGCCAGCGTGGCCAGCAGCATCGGCAGTTCGCTGCGCGGCAGGTGCAGCATCTCGCCCAGCAGCGGCGTGGCCAGCACCAGCGGCAGCGCGGTGGTGGCCCAGTGGGTCAGCACGCGCACCAGCACCAGCCACGCCAGCGGCACCGGCGCCAGGATCCATTGTTCGAGCGAACCGTCCTCGGCGTCGCCGCGGAACAGCGTGTCCAGCGACAGCAGGCCGGCCAGCAGCACGGCCACCCACAGCACCGCCGGGGCCACCTTCGACAGCGCCTGCGGCGCGGTACCCAGGCCGAGGGCGAACAGCACCACCACCAGCAGCGCGAACAGCGCCGGCTGCAGCGCGTCGCCGCGGCGGCGCCACAGCAGCTGCAGGTCGCGGACGACCAGGGCGCGGGCGGTCTGGAGGAGCGAGGGGGCGGGCGTCATGGGGCGGAGAGCCGCAAGCGCGGGAACGGGGAACGGGGAACAGGGAATGAAGGCTTGCTGGAGCATCGGGCAGGGTCCGTCATCGGGAAACGGCCATTCCCCGTTCCCCGATCCCCGTTCCCGCTTCGACGCCAGACATTCCCCATCATGCGGCGGCCCTCTCCATCACCAGCATCCGCGTCTGCACCGGCGGCGCCGCGTAGGCGCCATGGGTGGTCACCAGCGCGGCGCCGCCGTCGCGCAGGTGCGCGGAGATCATCCGGTTGACCAGCGTGATGCCGTCCAGGTCGAGGTTGGCGTAGGGCTCGTCCAGCAGCCACAGAGGCGAGGGCGACAGCCACAGGCGGGCCAGCGACAGGCGCTTCTTCTGGCCGGCGGACAGCTGGCGCGCCAGCGCGTCCTCGTAGCCGGCCAGGCCGACCATCGCCAGCGCGTTGCCGGGCATCTGGCGGGCGCGGCGGCCGTGCAGGCCGCAGAGGAAGTTGAGGTTCTCCAGCGTGTTCAGGTCCGCCTTCAGCGCCGGCAGGTGGCCCAGGTAGGCCATCGCATGGGCCCGGCGCGCCGGGCCGGCGGGCTGGCCGTCGATGTCGATCTGGCCGGCGTCGGCCCGCAGCAGCCCGGCCAGCACCCGCAGCAGGGTGGTCTTGCCGACGCCGTTGCCGCCCTGCACCAGCAGGGCCTCGCCCGCGTCCACGGCGAAGTCCAGCGGCCCGAACACCGGCTCGTCGTTGCGCGAGAACGCCAGGCCGCGGGCGGCCAGCAACGGCGGGTGGGAGGGAGCGGCGTCGGTCATCGGATCGGGCGTTCCCGGGCGGGAGGCTGGGGTGTCCTGGGGGCTCAGCCGCCCATTCTAAACGGAGGCGCCGGTCCGGCCGCCTGCGACAGACGGTCGCGCCCCGGGGGCTTGTCGACGCCCGGGGCCCAGGCCGCGTGGCGGCCATCGGGAGACCGTCCGCAGAGTTGGCCCTGCGGACGCCCGCAGCGGCGTCATCGGCGCGAATGTCCGCGGGGGCGGTGCGGCACGGGCCCCGGGCGCCAGCAGGCCCTAGCCGACCCAGTCGGTATGCGGGTCGCCGTCGGCCTGCGGCGGGCGCGGCCACATCATCCGCAGGCGGACGGGTTCGCCGGCGTGCCAGAACAGCGTGCCGCCCTGGCCGAATTCCCGCGCCAGCGCGTCGGCCTGCTCCACGGTGGCGTCCAGCACCACGCAGCCGTACTCGACCATGCCACCGCGGCTGTTGCAGCCCAGCGCCGGATGGAACGACAGCCCCAGCGCCTGCAGGCGCGCGTGCAGGCGTTCCTGCGCGGCGTCGTTCGCCGCGCGTGGGGATTCGCCGGGCGGGGGATTCCAGGCGGTGATGAACAGATAGCGGTCCGCCATCACCTGCCGCTCGACGTCCGGCGCGGTCAGGCCGGCGCAGAACAGCCATTCCTGGCGGCCGACGGTCACGAAGTAGTGCGCCGCCGCCCACGCCGTGGCCAAGCGGGCCCGCTCGGTCTCGGGGACCTCCCCGGTCCCGGCGCCCCCGGCAGGAACACTGTGTTCGTCCATGGCCGCATCATCGCGCGTCTTGCCGAGCGCGTACACTCCGGCTTCCCCCCGAAACGAGTGCCGGACCACCGGGATGCCGCACCTCCAGACCAAGCTGCCCAAGGTGGGCACCACCATCTTCACCGTGATGTCGCAACTGGCCGCCGAGCACGGCGCCGTCAACCTGGGGCAGGGCTTCCCCGATTTCGCCGTCCCGCCGCGGCTGGTGGAGGAACTGGACCGCGCCATGCGCGCCGGCCACAACCAGTACGCGCCGATGACCGGGGTGGCGCCGCTGCGCCAGGCCATCGCCGAGAAGGTGCTGCGCTGCTACGGCCGGCAGGTGGACCCGGACGCCGAGATCACCGTCACCAGCGGCGCCACCGAGGCGCTGTTCAACGCCATCCACGCGGTGGTGCGGCCGGGCGAGGAGGTCATCGTCCTCGATCCCGCCTACGACAGCTACGAGCCGGCCATCGAGCTGGCCGGCGCGCGCGCCGTGCACGTGCCGCTGGACCCGCGCACCTTTGCGGTGGACTGGGACCGCGTGCGCGCCGCGATCACCCCGCGCACCCGCCTGTTGATCGTCAACAGCCCGCACAACCCGTCCGGCGCGATGTTCGACGAGTCCGATCTGCGCGCGCTGGCCGCGCTGCTGGAAGGCACCGGCATCTACCTGGTCTCCGACGAGGTGTACGAGCACATCGTGTTCGACGGCCGCCGCCACGAGTCCGTGCTGCGCTACCCGGAACTGGCCGCGCGCGCGTTCGTGGTGTCCAGCTTCGGCAAGACCTACCACTGCACCGGCTGGAAGATCGGCTACGCCATCGCGCCGCCGGCGCTGAGCGCGGAGTTCCGCAAGGTCCACCAGTACAACGTGTTCTGCACGTTCGCGCCGGCGCAGCACGCCTTCGCCGCGATGATCCGCGAGGAGCCGGAGCACTACGAGCAGCTGGGCGCGTTCTACCAGGACAAGCGCGACCGCTTCCGCGAACAGCTGCTGGACACGAAGCTGAAACCGCTGGCGGTGCCGGGCGGCTATTTCCAGCTGGTGGACTATTCCGCGGTCAGCGACCTGCCGGACGCCGAGTTCGTGAAGTGGCTGACCGTCGAGCACGGCGTCACCGCCATCCCGCTGTCGCCGTTCTACGAGACGCCGCCGCCCGGCCAGCGGTTGGCGCGGCTGTGCTTCGCGAAGAACGAGGCGACGCTGGAGGCGGCGATCGCGCGGTTGAAGAGGCTCTGACCGTCGTCCCGGCGAACGCCGGGACCCATTGGCTTTTGCTTTGCTCTTCACTGGAAAATAGCAAAAGCAAAATGGATCCCAGCTTGCGCTGGGATGACGCCGGATACATTGCGGCTGTCGTCATGATGGCGGCCTGGAGAAAGAACCCATGCAGGACCTCCGCATTTCCCTCGTCCAGGGCGAAACCCGCTGGCACGACCCGGCGGGCAACCGCGACTACTACGGCGCGCTGATCGCGCCGCTGGCCGGGCAGACCGACCTGGTGGTCCTGCCGGAGACGTTCACCAGCGGCTTCAGCAACGAGGCCATCGACCAGGCCGAGGGCATGGACGGGGCGACGGTGGCGTGGATCCGCGACCAGGCGGCGCGGCTCGGCGCGGCGGTGACCGGCAGCGTGCAGCTGCGCACCGAAGAAGGGGTGTTCAACCGCCTGCTGTTCGCCACCCCGGACGGCGGGCTCCGGCATTACGACAAGCGCCACCTGTTCCGCTACGCCAACGAGCACAAGCGCTACGCGGGCGGGCGCGACCGGTTGACGGTGGAGTGGAAGGGCTGGCGGATCAATCCGCTGGTCTGCTACGACCTGCGCTTCCCGGTGTTCGCGCGCAACCGCTACGACGTGGAGCGCCCGGGGCAGCTGGATTTCGACCTGCAGCTCTTCGTCGCCAACTGGCCGGCGGCGCGGGCGTATCCGTGGAAGACGCTGCTCCGGGCGCGGGCGATCGAGAACCTGTGCTACGTGGCGGCGGTGAACCGCGCCGGCATCGACGGGAACGGGCTGGAATATGCGGGCGACAGCGCGGTGATCGATTTCCTCGGGCAGCCGGTGGTGGAGTTGCCGGCGGGGGAGGGGATCGTGACGACGGTGGTGTCGGCGGAGGCGCTGGCGGCGCACCGGGAGCGGTTTCCGGCGATGCTGGATGCGGATCGGTTCGAATTGGGCTGAGCCGAGCCGAGCGTCTTTCCCGCAAGCCGGGAAACAAGGCCCCTCTCCCTGCGGGAGAGGGGTTGGGGTGAGGGGCAACGAAGCCCGTCGCCTGTGAGGACTCGTTGTGGGAACAGGGAGCGCGGTGAAGCGCCGGATTGGTCGAATAGCCTGGTCAGTGGCCTGACGGGTTGGCTTTCCCTTCCGGGAAACATGGTGCCGCTCGCCGCGGGGGCCCTACTTTCTTTGCTTGTGCAAAGAAAGTAGGCAAAGAAACACACCCCAGGCGGCGCGCCCTCCGCGCTGCGCGCTCCGGGTCCGCGAGGGGACCGGGAATTTTCGTAAGGCACATCCCTGTGCCCTACGAAAACGCCGCCCATCCAGGGCGGCGCCCTGCGGGTTTACCCGGTCCCCTCGCCGCGCCTAGATGGGGCCCCAAAGCGGGAAGCAACAGCAACAGCAACGGCAAGACGACGGTCATGGAATGACGGCTGCTTTTATCGCTGGTAGCGCTCTTGTGTCTTGTGTCATGGCAGTAAACGCGGAGCTTGCCGGGGCTCCGGATGCATCCGCATCGCTTTTCGGGGCCCCCTTTAGGTCCGGCAGTCCCGGCGGGTCAAACCCCGCAGGGGCGGCGCACAGGGATGTGCGCCGTTTTCGTACGGGGCAGGATGCCCCGCACGAAAATTCCCGCCGGGACTGCGCACCCGCCACGTAGTGGCGGGCGGACCGCCGGGGGTGTGCTTTCTTTGGTTACTTTCTTTGCACAAGCAAAGAAAGTAACGCCCCCGCGGCGAGCGGCGCCATCTGCCCGTGGCAGCGAGCCTGGCCGCAGGGCCACCAAACCAAAGTAATCGCGGACGTTGTTCCAATCCGAAGCAAGAAGGAACACGGGCTTCGTTGCCCCTCACCCCAACCCCTCTCCCGCAGGGAGAGGGGCTTTGAAGGCACGGAGAGGCAGCGGAGCAACCCCCGCTCTACGCGTGCGCGTGGTCAGCCGGCCTTCTGGGGCAGGATCTGGCACACCGCCTGGCACATCGCCAGCACGCGACCGGCCTCGTCGCGGACCTCGCCCGCCAGGAACAACTGGTGGCGCGTGCGCTCCACCAGCCGCGCATGGCAGGCGATGTGCGGCATCTCCGGCGTCACCGGCCGCAGGTACTGCGTGTTGAGCGAGGTCGTCACGCTCGGCGGCGCGATCAGGTAGGAGAACGGCCCCAGCGTGTTGTCCAGCGCCGCGACGATGAAGCCGCCCTGCATGTGCCCGATCGGGTTCCGGTAGCGAGGCAGCACCGGGAAGCGCATCGCCAGCGACTGTCCCTCCACGTACTCCACGAACTCGCCCTGCATGTCGAGCAGGCAGGGCGGCGGGATCTGCAGCGGCATGTCCGCCGGCAGGCGGGCGCGCAGGACGGCGTTGAGGTCGGGCGCAGCGCCGCTCATGGGGTGAAACTCAGTTCGAACGAGACCAGGAACGGCGCATGCGGCGGTGCCGGCAGCGTCGCGCCGGCGACCTGCTTCTGCACGCAGATCGCCAGCGGGGTGCCGCCTTCGCGCCAGGTGCGCTGCACGCGGCCGGCGGCGTCTAGCTCCGCCACCACAACGAAGGGCGAGGTGTCGGCCGCCGGGGTCGCGCAGGCGGCGATGGCGGTGTCCAGCACGGCGCTCTGGGCGTCCCGCAGCGCCGCCGCCTGCGCGGGCGGCAGCGAGGCTTCGTCGGCGTCGGCCCGCGGCTTGGCCTGGGCGTAGTCGGCGGGCGAGGGCGACTGCGCGTGGGCCAGCGGGGCGCAGCACAGGGCGAGCGCGAGGAGGAGCCGCGTCATCGTGGTGTCCTCACGGTGCCTTGGGCGGCTCGATCCGCCAGACCTTGCCGTTGTCCTCGTCGGTGACCACGTAGACGTTGCCGTCCGGGCCGACGCGGACGTCGCGCACGCGCTCGCCGATCTCGTTGAGCAGGCGTTCCTCGCCGACGATCCTGTCGCCGTCCAGGGTCAGGCGGATCAGGTTGCGCTCGGCCAGCGAGCCGAGGAACAGGCTGTCGTTCCAGAGGCTCCCGGGCTGCCCGGTGTAGAAGGCCATGCCGGACAGGCCGGGCGACTTCTCCCACACGTGGTGCGGCTGCTCCATGCCGTCCTTCGCCTTGCCCTGGGCTTCGGGGATGGGCTGGCCGGAATAGTTGATGCCGTAGGTGATGATCGGCCAGCCGTAGTTGCGCCCGGGTCGGGGCAGGTTGATCTCGTCGCCGCCGCGCGGGCCGTGTTCGCTCTGCCACAGCGTGCCGGTGCGCGGGTCGCGCGCCATGCCCTGCATGTTGCGGTGGCCGTAGCTCCAGATCTCCGGGCGCGCGCCGGCGGTGCCGACGAAGGGATTGTCCGGCGGCACGCTGCCGTCCAGGTTCAGGCGCACCAGCTTGCCCTGCAGCTTGTCCAGTTCCTGCGCGGTGGGGCGGTGGTTGCGTTCGCCCTGGCTGATGAAGAGGTGGCCGGCGTCGTCGAAGACCAGCCGCGAGCCGAAGTGGTTCGGGCCTTCGAGCTTGGGCTCCTGGCGGTAGATCACCTCGACGTCGGCCAGCGTGTCGCCCGACAGCGTGCCGCGGGCGACCGCGGTGCCGGCGGTGCCGCCGTCGCCCGGCTCGGCGTAGCTCAGGTAGATGCGCTGGCTGGTGGCGAAGTCGGGCGCGAGCGCCACGTCGAGCAGGCCGCCCTGGCCGGTGGCGTAGACCCGGGGCACGCCGGCGATCGGCGCGGACACGGCGCCGTCGCCGCCGACGCGGCGCAGCTGCCCGCTGCGCTCGGTGACCAGCATGTCGCCGCCGGGCAGGAAGGCCAGTCCCCACGGATGGTCGAGGCCCTGCGTCACCTGGGTCGCGCGCAGCTGTCCCTTCGCGCTGGTCAGGGTCTGCGCCGGCTGGCGGTCGGGCGCGGGCTGCGCGGGGGCGGGCGCGCGGGCGGCCTCGCCGTTGGCGGCGGAGTCGCACGCGGCCAGCGGCAGCGCGAGCAGGAGGGCGGCGGCGAGTCGGTGGGGAGCGGTGCGCAACATGGAGGTCTCCTGGTGGGGGAACGGTCAGCGGTAGCCGGCGGCCTGCAGTTCGAACAGTTCGGCGTAGCGGCCGCCTTCGGCCATGAGCTGCTCATGGGTGCCGCTGGCCTCCAGCCGTCCCTCGGCGAGGACCAGGATGCGGTCGGCCATGCGGACGCTGGAGAAACGGTGCGAGATCAGGACGGCGGTGCGATTGTCCGACAATTCCTTGAAGCGCTGGAAGACTTCGAATTCCGAGCGCGCGTCCAGCGCCGCGGTCGGCTCGTCGAGGATCATCACCTGGGCGTCGCGCATGTAGGCGCGCGCGATGGCGATCTTCTGCCATTGCCCGCCGGACAGGTCCACGCTGTGCTTGAAGCGGCGGCCCACCAGCTGGTCGTAGCCGCGCGGCAGGCCGGCGATCACCTCGTCGGCCATCGCGCGCGCGGCGGCGGCGCGGATGCGGGCGTCGTCCTGCATGGCGTCGATCCGGCCCACGCCGATGTTCTCGCCGGCGGTCAGGTGGTAGCGCACGAAGTCCTGGAAGATCACGCCGATGTTGGCGCGCAGGTCGTCCAGGTCGTACTCGCGCAGGTCGCGCCCGTCCAGCAGGATGCGGCCCTCGTCCGGGTCGTACAGGCGCGCCAGCAGCTTCACCAGCGTGGTCTTGCCGGCGCCGTTCTCGCCGACCAGCGCCAGCACTTCGCCGGCGTGCAGTTCGAAATCCAGGTGGCGCACGGCCCAGCGCTCGGCGTCGGGGTAGCGGAAGCCGACGTTCTCGAACACGAAGCCGCGCGCGATCGGCCGGGGGATCGGCGCCGCGTCGGCGGGCGAGGCGATCTCCGGCTCGATCTCGAAGAACGAGAACAGGTCGTCCAGGTACAGCGCCTGCCCGGCGACCTGCGAGAAGCCGATCAGCAGGCCTTCCAGCAGCTGGCGCAGCCGCAGGAAGCTGCCCGCCAGGAAGGTCAGGTCGCCGATGCTGAAGTCGCCGCGCACCGTGCGCCAGGCGATGTAGCCGTAGGCGATGTAGTAGCCCAGCGTGCCCAGCCCCGCCAGCACCGCGCCCCACAGCGCGCGCCGCCGCGCCAGCGCGCGGTTGGCGAGGAAGAACTTCTCGGCGAGGGTGCGGTAGCGGTCGATCAGGAAGCGGTGGAGGTTGAAGATCTTCACCTCCTTGGCCGTCTCCACGCTGGCGCCCATCTGCCGCAGGTACTCCAGCTGCCGGCGCTCGGGCGTCCACTGGAAATTGAGCGAGTAGCCCAGCGCGTTGAAGTGCGCCTCGCCGACGAAGGCCGGCACCAGCGCCAGCGCCAGCAGCGCGATCAGCCATGGCGCGTACACCAGCAGGCCGGCGGCGAAGCTCGCCACCGTGATGGCGTCCTGCACCTGGCCGAACAGCTGGCTCATCAGGTTCATCCGCCCCATCGTCTGCCGGCGCGCGCGGTCCAGCTTGTCCTGCAGGTCCGGGTCCTCGAAATCCTCCAGGTCCAGCGTGGCGGCGTGCTCCATCAGCCGCACGCTGGTCGCGTTGGTGAACAGCTCCGACAGCAGCGCGTCGGCGTAGCTCACCAGCCGGCCGAGCAGGTCCGAGCCGATCGCCAGCGCGAACTCCAGCGCCAGCAGCAGGGCCAGCGCGTCCAGCTGCCCGCTGCGCCAGGCTTCGCCCAGGGAGGCGAAATCCAGCCCCAGGCCGACCAGGCGGATCGCCTCGTCGATGATCAGCTTGGCGATGTACAGCGTGGCCACCGGCACCATCGCGCGCACCAGCCGCAGGCCGAGGCTGGCCAGGGTCAGGACGCGGCTGGTTTGCCAGATCTGCCGCAGGAAGGGCCCGAGGTTGCGCATCGCGTCGAAGCGCTCGCGCAGGTTGGGGTTGCCGGTGCGCGCGGGCGCCGCGTGCGGGTCGGGGGATGCCATGGCCCGATTGTGCCTGCTCGTGCCCGCGGCGTCAGTGAATGCGCCCCGCGGGCGGGGGGAAGCGACCGGCATCGCGGCCGGGCATGTCTGTGTATCCGTATCCGCGCCTCGGGGAAGCGGTAGGACCCTCCGGCGACGGACCTCTCCAGGTCACGGACATGCCGGCCGCGATGCCGGTCGCTCCCGGCGCGCGCTGGCCGGGGCGCCCGCGCCTCACCGGGCGGCGAGGGCGGCGTCGAGCGGACGGATGTCCACCGCCTGTCCCGGCTCGAGGCGTTCGCCGCCGCGCACGATCAGGCGGTCGCCGGCGCGCACGGCGCCGGTCACCTCCACCAGCCCGTCCACTTCCGCGCCGGTCTTGACCGGCAGGCGCTCGGCCTTGCCGGCCGCGTCCACGCGCATCACGAAGTCGCCCTCGCGCCGCAGCACCACCGCATCGCGCGGCACCGCCACCACCGTGCGCGTGCCGGCGCTGGGCAGGCCGACGTCCACCGCCGCGCCCACCGGCGCCTGCAGGCCGTCGACGGCGATGCGGAGTTCGAGCTGGCGCGAGGCTTCGTCGCCCACCGGCACCATCGCGCTGACGGCGTAGCTGCGTTCGCCGCCGCCGCTGCGCACGCGCACCTGCGTGCCGGCGCCCAGGTGGCGCGCCAGGTCCACCGGCGCGCGCACGCGCACCTCCGGCACCGCGGTGTCCACCAGCCGCGCCACCGAGGCGCCGGTGGCGAGGTATTCGCCGCGCTGGGTGTGGCGCTCGGCGACGATGCCGTCGAACGGCGCGCGCACCACCATCCGCGCGCGCTGGTGGCGGACCTGGGCCAGCTGCGCCTGCGCGCGCGCCTGTTCCTGCGCCAGCATGTCGCGGTCGGCGCGCAGCTGGTCGTACTGCGCGCGCGCGATGTTCTGCTGCGCGGCCAGCTGCGCGTAGCGCTGTTCCTGGCGCGCGGCCAGGTCCAGCTGCGCGCGGATGCGGGCGATGTCGGCCTCGCCTTCGCGCTCGCGCAGGCGCAGGGCGGTGTCGTCCAGCACCGCCAGCGCCTGCCCGGCGCGCACGCGCTGGCCGACGTCCACCACCTCGACCACGCGGCCTTCCTGCTCGCTGGCCACGCGCGCGTCGCGGCGGCTGATGATGCTGCCGGGCGCCCAGTGGCGGGGCGCGAAGTCGGTGCTGACCGCGGGCGCGACGCTGACGATGGCCGGCGGCGGCCCGGGCTTCTCGCCGGGCGCGCTGGCACCGGCGTCCAGCTTCAGCAGGGGGAGGGCGAGGACGCCGGCCAGCGCGGTGGCGATCAGGGTCTTGTGCAGGGTGCGCATGTCGTGCTCCGGAGCAGGGGTCAGGAAACGGGATGGGGAAGCGGCGCCGCGTGCGGCGCGCGCGCGGTCGCGCGGTCGCCGGCCAGGCGCAGCAGCGCCGGCACCAGCACCACGGTGAACAGCAGGCTCAGTGCCACGCCGCCGACGGACACGGCGGCCAGGCCGCGGTAGATGACGGCGCCGGGGCCGGGGTTGATCGCCATCGGCAGCGCGCCCAGCACGCCGGTCAGCGCCGCGATCAGGATCGGCCGCAGGCGCTGGTCGAGGGCCTGCCTCAGCGCATCGTCCAGCGACGCGCCGGCGGCCTGCGCCTCGCGCGCCTGCGCGACCAGCAGGATGGCGTTGTTGATCACCATGCCCAGCAGCATGATGAAGCCGATCATCGACAGCAGGTCCAGCGTCTGACCGGCGGCCAGGTCCAGCACGCGCAGGCCGGCGACGCCGCCCAGCACCGCCATCGGCAGCGTGGCCATGACGAAGGCGCTGTCGCGCAGCGACTTGAACATCGCTGCCATCAGCATGAACAGCACCACCAGCGCCATCGCGAAGTTCGCGCCCATGCCGCGCACCACTTCGCCCAGGCGGTCGGCGCTGCCGGCGATGCGGATGGCGGCGTCCGCCGGCAGCGCGTCGCGCAGCGACGGCACGATCTCGTCCTCGACGATGTCCAGCGCTTCCTCCAGCGACATGGCCGCGGGCGGGTCGATGGTCAGGGTGACGGTGCGGCGGCGGTCGATGCGGCGCAGCTGGTTCGGCGCCAGCACCGTATCCACGCGCGCCAGCTCGGCCAGGCTCAGCACGCCGCCGAGCGGGGTCGCCAGCGGGGCGGCGCCGAGGCGCTCGACGTCGTCGCCGCGGTCGCTGCGCAGGATGATGGCGAGGCGGCGGTCGCCGTCGAAGTATTCGCCCAGCCACTGCCCGTCGCCCAGCGCGCGCACCACGGTGCCCAGCTCCGGCCGGCGCCAGCCGGCCTCGGCCAGCCGGCGGTCGTCGGGATGGATGCGCAGTTCGGGCGTGCCGGCGTCGGCGTTCGGCCAGGCCTGCACGTTGGCGCCGGCGAAGCGTTCGGACAGCAGCCTGCGACCGCGTTCCGCGGCGCGGGCCAGCGCGTCGCCGTCGCCGTGCTGCAGGTGGATGGCGATGGCGCGCGCCGAGCCGCCGAAGCCGCCGAACAGCTCGCCCTCGCTGGCGAACGCGCGGGTGTCGGGGAAGCCGGTGACGATCTCGTCGCGCACGATGCGCTCCAGCTCGCCGATGTCGTCCGGATCGACCACGCGCGCGCCCAGCGAGCCGCCGCCCGGCCACAGGTTGAGGTACCAATTGCTCAGTTGCGGGCCTTTCTCGCCGTCCATGTAGGGGCGCATGCGTTCCAGCACGGCCGGCGCGATCTCGCGATTCACCCGTTCCGGGCTCATGCCCGGCGGGAAGTTGAAGAACGCATCCACCGCGGCGCGCTTCACCGGCGGCAGGTAGTCGATCCGCGGCATCAGCAGCGCCGTCAGCAGGATCGGCGCCAGCACCAGGGCGCCGATCCACGCCAGCTGCCGGCGGCGGCCCTCGGTGGTGCGCAGCGCCCAGTCGCTGATGCGCGACCAGGCGCGGTGCCGGGTGGCTTCGCCTGGGCGCGTGCGCAGCCAGCTGCCCGCCGCCGCGGGCAGCACGGTGACGGCGATCAGCAGCGAGATGCCGACCGCGATGGAGATGGTCAGGGCGAGGTCGGCGAACAGCTGGCCTTCCACGTCGTCCATGAAGATCACCGGCAGGAACACCGCCACGGTGGTGAGCGTCGAGGCCACCAGCGCGCCGCCGACCTGGCGCGTGCCGTCCAGCGCCGCCTGCGTGGCCGGCATGCCGTCCTCGCGCAGGCGCACGATGTTTTCCGCCACCACCACGGCCGCGTCCATCACCATGCCCACGGCGAAGGCCAGCCCCGCCAGCGAGATGACGTTGAGGCTGCGCCCGGCCAGCTGCAGCACGATGAAGGTGGCCAGCAGCGAGATGGGGATGGCGCAGGCGATCAGCGCGGTGGCGCGCACGTCGCGCAGGAACCACCACAGGCAGCCCACCGCCAGCAGCACGCCGGCGGTCAGGCTGCCGGACAGCAGGCCGAGCGCGCGGTTGATGAACACCGAGGCGTCGAAGCTCTGCGCGATGTCCAAGCCGAGCGGCTTCAGCTCCTGCTCGCGCACGTCGGCGACGACGCGCTTCACCTCGTCCAGCGTGTCCAGCACGTTGGCGCCGCTCTCGCGCAGCATGCGCAGGCCGATGGCGGGATTGCCGTTCTGGTAGGCGAAGAAGCGCTGTTCCGGCCGCTTCACCTCGACCGTGGCGACGTCGGCCAGGCGCACCGGGCGGCCGTCGCGCCAGGCCAGGATCAGCTCGCCCATCGCCTCGGGCGAATAGCGGCCGGCGAAGCGCAGCACGTACTCGCGCCGGCCGGCTTCCACCACGCCGCCGGAGACGTCGGTGGCGCGCGCGGCCACGGCGGCCACTTCCGGGATCTGGATGCCCAGCGAGGCCGCGCGCGCCAGGTCGAGCGCGATGGTCAGCTCCTCCTGGGCGCCGCCGTTGATCTCCACGCCGGCCACGCCGTCCACCGAGGTCAGGCGCGGCACGATGCGGTCCTCGATCATCTGCCGGTAGTCGAGGATGTCGCCCGCCGTGCCGGGCAGCTTCTGCACGAAGAAATAGGTCAGCGAGTTGTTGGCATTGTCCGCGCCGGCCTGCACCACCGGCGGGGTGGCGTCGCGCGGCAGCGGCTGCAGGCGGTTCATCCGCGACAGCACCTCCACCAGCATCGCGTCCATGTCGCTGCCGACGGCGAAGGTCAGGTTGATCCAGCTGTTGCCGGCGTTGACGTTGGACGCCATCTCCTCCAGTCCCGGCAGGCCCTGCATCACCGCCTCGATCGGCTCGACGATCTCCGATTCCATCTCCTGCGGCGAGGCGGCGCGCCAGCCGGTCTGGATCGACATCTGCGGCCGCTCGATGTCGGGGAACAGCTGCAGCGGCAGCTTCGCCAGGCTCATCAGGCCGAACGCGCACACCATCGCCACCGTCACGGCGACGGCGGCCGGGTTGCGCAGGGAGGCGTCGGTGAGTTTCATCGGGCGGTCCGCTCGGGCATCGGCGGCGTGCACGATGCGCGCGACGCGCGATGCGGTTATGGCCCGGAAGTCATGCCGGATGCGCGGTTGCGGCGAGCGGTGAAGCCTGCACGATGAACCGAGGCGGGAGAATTCCGGTTACGCGGGCGTGGGGGTGTCATTGCGGACGGCGTCATCCGGAAGACGTCGTCCAAAGGACGTCCTCCGAAAAAGACGTCATCCCAGCGAACGCTGGGATCCATCCGGCTCTTGCTTGGGTTTCGCCGGGATATTTCCCGGCTGCAAAGACAAAGCAACGGCAACCTGGGTCCCAGCGTTCGCTGGGACGACGGGGAGGTAGCGGCTGGCGGGATGGCGCCATCGTCCAGGAGGCGAGCCGACAGCCAACCCTCAGGCCGTCATCCCAGCGAACGCTGGGATCTCTTTGGCTTTTGCTCCGGGTGCATCAGGGTGCTTCAGAAACAAAAGCACCATGGGTCCCAGTGTTCGCGGGGACGACGGGGAGGCAGCGGGTGGCGAGATGGCGCCATTGTCTGCGAGGCGAACCGGTGGCGAACCCTTGCGCCGTCATCCCAGCGAAAGCTGGGATCCCTTTGGCTCTTGCTTCGGGTGCATCAGGGTGCTTCAGAAACAAGAGCAACATGGGTCCCAGCGTTCGCTGGGACGACGGCGGAGGCGGCGGATGGCGGGATGGCGCCATCGTCCACGAGCCGAACCGACGGCCAACCCTAGGGCGGTCATCCCAGCGAAAGCTGGGATCTCTTTGGCTTTTGCTCCGGGTGCATCAGGGTGCTTCAGAAACAAGAGCAACATGGGTCCCAGCGTTCGCTGGGACGACGGGGAGGCAGCGGGTGGCGAGATGGCGCCATCGTCCACGAGCTGAGCCGACAGCCAACCCTCAGGCCGTCATCCCAGCGAAAGCTGGGATCGCTTTGGCTCTTGCTCCGGGTGCATCGGGGTGCTTCAGAAACAAGAGCAACATGGGTCCCAGCATTCGCTGGGACGACGGTGCTGGGAGCAGCGGGGGATTCCCTCCAACCGCCTTCCGGGGCAGGCCAGCGCTACGCCCCTGACGCACGCGTCCCTGCGCGCCGCCACCTCAGAGCAGCACGGCCAGCTTGTCGCGGTGGCTGCGCGAGAGCTTCAGTTCCTGGCCGCAGTCCAGCCGCAGGAAGCTCTCGCCGTTGGTGTGCGGCCGCATCTCCACCACCCGGCGCGCGTTGACGATGGTCGAGCGGTGGATGCGGGGGAAGCGCTGCGGGTCCAGCTGCTTCTCCAGTTCGCGCATGGTGGCGCGCAGGATCAGGGTGTCGCCGTTGGGCGCGTCGCCGTCGACGTGGATGCACATGTAGTCGCCGGCCGCGTCGATCCAGCGGATGCTGCGCAGGTCCACGCGCACGGTGCGGCCGCCGTCGCGGACGGCGAGCTTCTCCTCGCGGCGCAGCAGGTCCAGCGCGTCGGGCTGCAACGCCTGGTCCAGGTCCAGCGGCGGGCGGCCGCTCAGTTCGCCGAGCAGGCCGAGCAGGTGCTCGCAATGGCCGCTGGCCTCGCGCTGCACGCGCGCCTGGCGCACCCGCGCCAGCGCCTGCGCCAGCCGCGAATCCTCCACCGGCTTGAGCAGGTAGTCGGTGGCCGAGGCCTCGAACGCGCGGATCGCGTAGTGGTCGTAGGCGGTGACGAACACCACCAGCGGCATCTCGCTGGCGGGGATGGCGCGCAGGGTCTGGAAGCCGTCCAGCCCCGGCATCTGCACGTCGAGGAACATCAGCTCCGGCCGGTGCTCGCGCAGGCCGGCGATGGCCGCCGCGCCGTCGCCGTACTGGCCGACGATCTCGATGTCCGGATGCGCGGCCAGGCGGATCTCCAGCCCGCGCCGCGCCAGCGGCTCGTCGTCGACGATGATGGCGCGCAGGCGCGCGGAGTGCCCGTGGCGGGACGGCACGGCGGTGTCCATGGCTCAGTCCCCGATCGTCTGCGAGGTCTCGAAGGGCAGGCGCAGCGTCACCTCGATGCCGCGCTCGCGGTTGCGCACCGAGAAGCCGCCGTTGTCGCCGTACAGCACGCTCAGGCGTTCGCGCGTGTTGCGCAGCCCCACGCCCTTGCCCGGCGGCAGTTCGCCGCCCTCCAGGCTGCCGCAGCCGGGGCCGTCGTCGATCACGCGCAGCACCAGCTGCTCGCCGTCGCGCTCGGCCTCGATGCGCAGCAGGCCGCCGGCGACCTGCTTGGCGACGGCGTACTTGATCGCGTTCTCGACCAGCGGCTGCAGCAGCAGGCTGGGCAGCAGCGCGCGCCAGCAGTCCTCGTCGATGCCGGTCTCGATGCGCAGGCGGTCGGCGAAGCGGATCTTCTCGATGTCCAGGTACAGGGTCAGCGCGTCCAGTTCCTGCCGCAGGGTGACCCGCTGCATCGGGTCGTTGTCCAGCGAGTGGCGCAGGAACGCCGACAGGCCCTGCACCATGCGGTTGGCGGTGGCGTTGTCGCGGTCCAGGATCAGGGTGGAGATGGCGTTGAGGGTGTTGAACAGGAAGTGCGGGTTCAGCTGGTAGCGCAGCATCTTCAGCTGCGCCTGGTGCGCCATGCCGCGCGCGGCGAGGGCGCGTTCGGTCTCGTCCTGCAATTGGCGGTAGTACTTGATGCCCAGGTACATGCCCACCCACGCCAGCACCACGTAGATGTAGCCCAGCGAGTAGGCGATGAAGGCCATGTGGTTGGTCGGCTTGCAGGTGTCGCAGAACTCGACCAGCGCCTCGCGGGTGAGGAAGTCCATGATGGCCGAGCTGGCCAGGATGGGCAGCACCATCACCAGCAGCAGCCGGCGCGGCGGCAGGCCCCAGCACGCGCGCAGCAGGAAGCGCAGGCCCAGCGTGACGACGGCGCCGGTCATGGCCGCCGTCGCCGGGACCACCCAGTAGCCGGACGGCTTGCCGTGGGCGATCGCGGCCAGGTAGCCCTGGCTGAAGTACGCCGCCCACCCGCCCAGGTGCAGCAGCCAGAACAGCTGCTGCCGGGGGAGGTCCAGCGGGCGGGAGGCGGCGATGGCCATGGCGGGGCTCGAGGATGGCGCGGGTGGCGCCATGCTAATGCCAGCGGCCGGGCGGCGCCGCACGGCTCGTCGGCGCCGGTGCACGCCTGGGCGCAAGCGCGGGGTGCGCGTGCGCCGACGGGGGCGTCAGCGCATCGGGCCCGGGGGCTCGCGGTCGCCGCCGGATTGCAGCGCCACCGGCAGGTGCCAGCCGTAGGTCAGCGCCATCATCCGCAGGCCGAAGCACAGCCCGGCGCCGGCCAGGGCGCAGGGCAGCGCGGGCAGGGCCAGCCAGTGGCCCAGCGCCACCACCAGCGCGCCGGCCAGCGCGGCCACCGCGTACAGTTCGGCCCGCAGCACCAGCGGTACCTGCGCCAGCAGCAGGTCGCGCGCGATGCCGCCGCCGATGCCGGTGAGCATGCCCATCGCCGCGGCCATCGGCGGCGAGATGCCGTGCTCCAGCGCCTTCTGCGTGCCGGCCACCGCGAACAGCGCCAGGCCCATGGCGTCGAACATGCGCACGGGATGGTGCAGCTTCTCGATCAGCGGCGCGCGGAAGAAGGTGACCACGCCGGCGGCCAGCGAGGTCACCGGGTAGCGCCAGTCGCTCAGCGCCGCGGGCGGGGTGGCGCCGATCAGCAGGTCGCGCGTGATGCCGCCGGCGGTGGCGGCGGCGAACGACAGCACCAGCACGCCGAAGAGGTCCAGGCGGCGGCGCACGCCCATGGTGGCGCCGCTGAGCGCGAACACGAAGGTGCCGATCAGGTCGAGGACGAGGACCAGGGTTTCCATGCCGCCATTGTGCCGGCGGCGGGCGCGCGGAGCGAGCCGCGGCCCGCGCCCCGGTGCGCGCCGGCCCGGTCAGGGCAGGACCGGTTGCAGGCCCACGCCCAGGCGGTTCCAGGCGTTGATGGTGGCCACGGCCATGGTCAGTTCGGCGATGCCCTGTTCGTCGAAGTGCGCCTGCAACGCCTCGTAGGTCGCGTCCGCCGGCACGCCGGAGGGCAGCGTCGTCAGCTGTTCCGCCCACGCCAGCGCGGCGCCTTCGCGCGCGTCGAAGAAGCGGCTGTCGCGCCAGCCGGCGACGGTGTCCAGCTTGCGCGGTTCCACGCCGGCCCGGCGCAGCGCGGTCGAGTGCATGTCCATGCAGAACGCGCAGCCGTTGATCTGCGAGACGCGCAGGAAGACCAGTTCGAGGAATTCCTTGCCCAGGGCGCCGCCGTGCAGGGCGGTGCTGGCGGCATACAGGCCGCGGAAGGCCTCGGGGACGAGGCGGGGATAGTCGACGCGATGGAACTTGCGGGTCATGGGGGGCTTTCCATGGCGGCCACCGTGGCCGCCTTCACCCCGAGGACGCGCCACCGTTCGCCGGCGTGACAGCCGCGCCGAGCTTGTCCGGATTGGCGACGGTGAACAGTTCGCTGATGCGCTCGCCGTCGCTCACCGCCACCATCACCGCGGTCAGCGCGCCGTCGTGGTAGCGCAGGATCGCCGCTTCGCCGTTGACCGTGCCGATCCGCCACGCGATCGCGGGGTCGGGCCGTCGGTACGCCGCCCAGAACAGCCGCGCGATGCGCGCCGCACCCAGCAGCGGGCGGAGGGCGGCGACCGCCTTGCCGCCGCCGTCGGACACCAGCCGCGCGTCCTCGCGCAGCAGCGCGGCGACGGCGGCCTGATCGCCGCGGCTGGCGGCGTGCATGAAGCGCTCCAGCAGGCGGCGGTGGTGTTCCGGCGCCACCTCGAAGCGAGGCCGGCCGGCCTGCACGCGTTCGCGCGCCCGGTGCACCATCTGCCGGCAGCTGGCCTCGCTCCGGCCCAGCAGCGGCGCGATCTGCGCGTAGTCGTAGTCGAAGGCCTCCTTCAGCAGGAACGCCGCGCGCTCCTCGGGGCCGAGCCTCTCCAGCACGGCCAGGAAGGCGAGCGAGACCTGTTCGGCGATCTCCGCCGAATGCTCGGGCGAGGGCGAGGCGTCGATCTCGGCCGGTTCCGGCAGCCAGGGGCCGGTGTAGCGCTCGCGCTGCACGCGGGCGGCGCGCAGGCGGTCGATGCCGAGCCGGGTGGCGGCGGTGACCAGCCAGGCCTCCGGATCGCGGATGCCGCGCGGGTCCGCCTGCTGCCAGCGCAGCCAGGTGTCCTGCACCACGTCCTCGGCGTCGCTGCGGCTGCCCAGCAGGCGGTAGGACAGCCCGAACAGGCGCGGGCGGTGGGTTTCGAAGGCGTTCTCGGGGCTCATGCGACCAAAGACGGGGCAGGGCGTGCGGCCGTGACAGCCGGCCGGGGGCCCACTTTGGCCTAAAATGCGCGCTTCCGCCCGCTACCCCACCGGCAGCCCGCCCGTCGCTCCATGACCTCGATCAAGCAAGAAGACCTCATCCAGTCCATCGCCGATGGCCTGCAGTACATCAGCTACTACCACCCGGTCGACTACATCCGGAACCTCGCCGCCGCCTACGAGCGCGAGGAATCCTCGGCGGCCAAGGACGCCATCGCGCAGATCCTGATCAACTCGCGCATGTGCGCCGAGGGCCACCGACCGATCTGCCAGGACACCGGCATCGTCACCGTGTTCCTCGAGATCGGCATGGACGTGCGCTGGGACGACGCCACCATGGGCGTGGAGGACATGGTCCACGAGGGCGTGCGCCGCGCCTACAACCACCCGGACAACAAGCTGCGCGCCAGCGTGCTGGCCGATCCGGCCGGCAAGCGCGCCAACACGAAGGACAACACGCCGGGCGTGGTCAACGTGAAGGTGGTGCCGGGCAACACCGTGGACGTGATCGTCGCGGCGAAGGGCGGCGGCTCGGAGGCGAAGTCGAAGTTCGCCATGCTCAACCCGTCCGACTCCATCGTCGACTGGGTGCTGAAGACCGTGCCGACCATGGGCGCCGGCTGGTGCCCGCCGGGCATGCTGGGCATCGGCATCGGCGGCACCGCCGAGAAGGCGATGCTGCTGGCCAAGGAATCGCTGATGGAACCCATCGACATCACCGACCTGCAGGCGCGCGGCCCGTCCAACCGCGCCGAGGAACTGCGGCTGGAACTGTACGAGAAGGTCAACGCGCTGGGCATCGGCGCGCAGGGCCTGGGCGGCCTGACCACGGTGCTGGACATCAAGGTCAAGGACTACCCGACCCATGCCGCCAACCTGCCGGTGGCGATGATCCCCAACTGCGCCGCCACGCGGCATGCGCACTTCACCCTCGACGGCAGCGGCCCGGTGATGCTGGACCCGCCGTCGCTGGCCGACTGGCCGGAACTGACCTACGACGCGTCCAAGGGCCGCCGCGTGGACTTGAACACCCTGACCCGCGAAGACGTGGCCTCGTGGAAGCCCGGCGAAGTGCTGCTGCTGAACGGCAAGCTGCTGACCGGCCGCGACGCCGCGCACAAGCGCATGGTCGACATGCTCAACAAGGGCGAGGCGCTGCCGGTGGATCTGCGCGGGCGCTTCATCTACTACGTCGGTCCGGTCGATCCGGTGCGCGACGAAGTCGTCGGCCCGGCCGGCCCGACCACCGCCACGCGCATGGACAAGTTCACCGAGCAGGTGCTGGCGCAGACCGGCCTGCTGGGCATGGTCGGCAAGGCCGAGCGCGGCCCGGCGGCGATCGAGGCGATCCGCAAGCACCAGTCCGCCTACCTGATGGCGGTCGGCGGCGCGGCCTACCTGGTGTCCAAGGCGATCAAGGCGGCGAAGGTCGTCGGCTTCGCCGACCTGGGCATGGAAGCGATCTACGAGTTCGAGGTGCAGGACATGCCGGTCACCGTCGCGGTTGATTCGCAGGGCACCTCGGTGCACCAGACCGGCCCGAAGGAATGGCAGGCGCGGATCGGCAAGATCCCGGTGGTGGTGGCGTAAATGCTGTTTCCTTCTCCCATCGGGAGAAGAGCCTGCCCCCGCGAAGGCGAGGGTGCCCGGAGGGCGGATGAGGGGCGAACGAAGTCAGGATGCCCGAGTCGTCCTGACTTCCATCGCACTCACCCCAGCCCCTCTCCCGGTGGGAGAAGGGCTAGAACCAGGCGACCCGGTTTCTGCATCTCCCGCTGCGGGAGAAGGTGCCGAAGGCGGATGAGGGGCCGTTGGCACCGGTGCGCTGGGACTATCCGGACTCCGTCGCCCCTCACCCCAACCCCTCTCCCGGTGGGAGAGAGGCTAGAACCAGGTGGTCCGGTTTTTGCTCCTCCCGTTGCGGGAGAAGATGCCGAAGGCGGATGAGAGGCTGTGGGCGCCAGCGCGCCGGGATCGTCCGGGCGCCGTCGCCCCTCACCCCAACTCCTCTCCCGGTGGGAGAGGGGCTCTAGATTCCAGGAGTCCTGCATGTCCACGACGCTGTACTACTCCCGCAGCACCGCCAGCCTGGTCGTGCATTGGCTGCTGATCGAACTGGACATCCCGCACGCATTGCACGAACTGGACTTCGACCGGCGCGACCAGAAGTCCGCCGACTACCTGAAGCTCAACCCGGCCGGCGTGGTGCCCACGCTGGTGATGGACGGGCAGGTCGTCACCGAGACGGCCGCCATCCTGATGCACCTGGCGGACCTGCACCCGCGCGCGGAGCTGGCGCCGGCGGTGGCGACCACGCAGCGGGCGCAGTACTACCGCTGGATGCTGTTCTGCGCCAACACGCTGATGCCGGCGTACCGCGCGTGGTTCTACGCCGACGAGGTGGCCGGCGCGGAGAACGCCGAGGCCAGCCAGCGGCACGTCCGGCAGAAGATCGAGGCCGCCTGGCAGCAGGTCGCCGACCACCTCGACGCGCACGGCCCCTACCTGCTGGGCGCCCGGCGCAGCACCGCCGATTTCCTGCTGACCATGCTGATGCGCTGGTCGCGCAACATGCCGCGCCCGACGGACAGCTGGCCCGTCCTGCACGCCCACGCCCAGCGCATGAAGGCCCTGCCCAGCTTCAAAGAGGTCTACGCCCGCGAAGGCCTGACCGACTGGACCTGACCCCTCCTGTAGGAGCGGCTTCAGCCGCGACCGCATGGCCAAAAAAGCGAGAGACACGGATCAACACGGATAAACGCAGATGACACGGATAAAGCGCTATGGGCTTTGATCCGCCTTATCCGATCCGCGTTTATCCGTGTTGATCCGTGGCTAAAAGGCTGCTTCGGGTCCGCGGTCGCGGCTGAAGCCGCTCCTGCAGGTACGGCGTTTCAGTCCACGTACTCGTCGAACTTTTTCCCGCCCTGGAACGGCATCAGGTGCTGGCGCAGGATGCCGCGCGGCACGGTCTCCAGCTTCATCACGCCGTATTCCTCGGGCCATGCTTCCTGCGCGGGCGGGAGCTTGAACGTGCCCATCAGCATGTCCACCAGCGGCAGGTGGATGGCGTAGTTCACGTCCAGGTAGTCCTTGTGCCGCGCGTGGTGCCAGTGGTGGTAGCGCGGCAGCACCAGCAGGTATTCCAGCCAGCCGAAGCGGATGCCCAGGTTGGCGTGGGCCAGCACCGCCTGCAGGCCGACCAGGATCACGTAGGCGTTCACCGCCGGCGCCGAGAAGCCCAGGATCAGCAGCGGCAGCAGCACTGCGCTGCGGGTCAGGACGATCTCGACGAAGTGGATGCGCGAGCCGGCCAGCCAGTCCATCTCGCGGCTGGAGTGGTGCACGGCGTGGAAGCGCCACAGCCACGGCACGTTGTGGTACGCGCGGTGGAGCAGCGCCTGCGCCAGGTCGGCCACGAACACCGTGATCAGGAACTGCGCCCACACCGGCAGCGACTGGATCGCGTCCTTCAGCGCCGGAAAGGCCGCCAGCCCGGCGATGGTCGAGGTCGAGGCGGTGACCAGGATCAGGATGAACTGCACCAGCACGTGGCTCATGAAGAAGTAGGCCACGTCGGTGCGCCAGCCCGGGCGCAGCGGCGAGATCCGGCGCTGGCCCAGGTAGTGCTCCAGCGGCACGAACACCAGCGCCGAGAAGAACAGCGAGATCACGAACCAGTCCAGTCCCAGCGAGTACGGCGTCTTGCCGATGGCGTCGAATTGCACGTTGGTGCCGCCCAGCAGCACCGCCAGCGTGGCGGCCCCCACGCCGAGCAGCGCGATGCGCTTGTTGCGGTCGCGCAGGATGGCCAGCGTGCCCATGGCGAACGCGGCCGCCAGCCCGACCAGCAGCAGGTGGCGGGCGAACTGCTCGTTGTAGACCGCGCGGAATTCCTTGCTGGTCAGCAGCTCCGGGTAGTGGAAGCACAGCACCGCCATCAGGCTCAGCAGCCCGAGCATGGCGGAGGCGTAGGCGAAGAACGAACGGCGTGGGCGCGGCATGGGCTTCCTGGCGGGGCGGGCGGGGTCCTGCGCCCGATCTTACGTCAGCCGATGCGGTTTCCGGCCGCGTCCACGACCGGCTCGCCGTCCTCCTTGCTGAAGGCGCCGCGCTGCGGCCGCGGCAGGATGTCCAGCACGGCCTCGGAGGGTCGGCATAGCCGCGTGCCCAGCGCGGTCACGACGATGGGACGGTTGATCAGCACCGGATGGGCCAGCATCGCCGCGACCAGCGCCTCGTCGTCGGCGTCGGCCAGGCCGAGTTCGGTGTACAGGCGCTCCTTCGCGCGCACCACGTCGCGCACCGGCACCTGCATCGCGGCGATCAGCGACAGCAGCGTGGCACGGTCCGGCGGCGTCTCCAGGTATTCGATCACGCGCGGCGCGATGCCGGCGTTGCGGATCAGCCCCAGCGTGTTGCGCGAGGTGCCGCAGGCGGGGTTGTGGTAGATCGTCACGTCGTCCATCAGTACCAGTCCAGCAGGGAGATGCCCAGGCCGATGTAGGTGGCCTTGTGGTTGTAGTCGATCAGGCTTTCGCCGTAGCCGTGGAACAGCTGCACGTGGGCGCGGAAGCTGCGGTTGATCGGGAAGCCGTAGTCCACCTGCAGCGCGCCGTGCGAATCCTCGCCGCCGCGCAGCGAATGCCGGCCCAGCACGGTGAAGACGTGGCCGTTGCGCGCGTAGGTCAGCATTGCGTCGCCGCGGCCGATGTAGTCCTCGATGTCGGGATTGTCGTCGTCGTTGCCGTCCGGCACGCGCCACCACGGCCGCAGCACCAGCGCCCAGTTCTCGCGGTCCAGGCCGATGGTGGCGATGACGCGGTTCCAGCTGCGCGAGAGCGGGTCGCCGCGGCCGTTGGACTGGTGGTTGAAGCCGATGCCCGCCATGCGGCCCTTCCAGCCGGCGAGGCTGTAGTTGTTGCGGAACACCAGCATCACTTCCGGCTCGTAGTTGGTCTCGCGGAACGGCCGGGATTCCTCGCCGTTGTAGACCTGCCAGCGCGAACTCTGGGTGTAGGCGCCCCACAGGTCGCCGTTGTCGCCGAACAGGTTCTCGGCGAACTTGGTCTTGAAGCTCAGCTGGAACTTGGCCTCGACGTCCTGCAGCGCCTGCGGCTCGGTGACGGTGTTGTCCGGGTTGGGCGAGGAGGGCGTCTCGTTGACCTGGCTGGTCCAGAACGCCGGCAGCAGGTACATCGGCTTGTAGGCGCGCAGCTGGAACACGCCCAGCTTGGAGTCCTTGGCCAGCTCCCAGCGGCTGTCCAGCAGCGAGCCGCGGCCGGCGTTGGCGATCAGGTCGGCCTCCGCCGCCTCGTCGACGCGGAACCACGCCCCCAGCCGGCGGCGCGTGCGCTGGCTCAGGGTGGCGTCCTGGCCGGCGTCCGCCTCGGCCGCCGCCTGCGCCTGGGCGCGGGCCTGCGCGCGCGCCAGGGCTTCGGCTTCCTTGGCCGCCAGGGCCTGCTCGTCGGCCCTGCGGGTATCGGCGGCCGTGCGCCCCAGCGCGGCGTCGTAGCAGGCCAGGCGCGCGGCGTCGTTCTCCAGCAGGAAGCAGGCCTCGGCGGGCGTCGTGGCCGGGGCGCCTTCCTGCGCCTGCGCGGCCAGCGCGAAGGTGGCTCCCAGTGCCAGCGGGAGCAGTCGGGTGCGATGCGTCATGCGGGGGCTCGGACGGTGGGGGTGCCGACATTCTGCCAGCCGGCGCGGCGGACGGCCCTCAGAAGAGCCAGGCGAACGCGAACAGGCCCAGCATGGCGAACGCCAGCCCCAGCTTGAGCACCACGCCCAGGACGATGCCCAGCCAGGTGCCCAGGCCCACCTTCGCGGCCTGGCCCAGCTCCCGGCCGTGCCACAGTTCGCCCAGCAGCGCGCCGACGAAGGGCCCGGCGAGCAGGCCGATGGGCATGAAGAACAGGCCGGCGAAGGTGCCCAGCACCGTGCCCAGCAGGGCCTTGCGGCTGGCGCCGACGCGCTGCGCGCCGATCGCGGTGGAGAAGACGTCGACCGCGAACGACAGCACCGTCAGCAGCCCCAGCACCACCAGCGGGACCCAGCCGATCCGCTGGAAACCGTCCGCCCACGCCGCCAGCAGCATGCCGGCGAAGACCAGCGGCAGGCCGGGCAGGGCGGGCAGGATCACCCCGGCGATGCCCACCAGGATCAGCACCACGGCCAGGGCGTAGTAGAGCATCTGGATGTCCAATAAATTCTCCTAGGGAATCAAGGGGTTGGCGGGGGGTTGACTTTGCCGTTCAGGCGTTTGCATTTTGACAAATGCCGGGTTACTGTGCGGCCGCTGCCGTTGCCAAGGTCACCGTGAACCGTGGCCTGATGGGGTAGATCCATGATCCGCTGCATCGCTTGTACCTCGCGTCCTCCTTGCAACCAGCCGCCGAGAGGCGTAACCACCACCCGTTTCAAGGAGCAACTAGATGTCCGAGCGTGAAACCGGAACCGTGAAGTGGTTCAACGATGCCAAGGGCTTCGGCTTCATCAGCCGTGAGAATGGCGAAGACGTGTTCGTGCACTTCCGCGCCATCCAGACCCAGGGTTTCAAGAGCCTGAAGGAAGGCCAGAAGGTCAGCTTCACCGTCGTGCAGGGCCAGAAGGGCCTGCAGGCGGATGCGGTGCAGCCCGTCTGACCCGATCCAGCGAACCGCGCATCGGCGCGGGCTCCGCAAAAAAAGCCCGGCGCATGCCGGGCTTTTTCTTTGGCGGGACGGCGAGGGCGGTCAGCGCAGCACCACGCGGCCGTTCTGGATGCGCACGTAGGTGTTCTCGCGGATGCCGCCCAGGTCGCGCTGGTTGATGGTCACGCGGCGGCCGTCGTCCATCCGCACGGTGACGTTGTAGGTATCGCCCGTGGTGCGGTTCTGGATGGCGTTGCCGGCGGCGGCGCCCGCCACGGCGCCGGCGACGGTGGAGACGTTCTTGTTGCCTTCGCTGCCGCCGGTGCGGTCGGAGATCTGGCGGCCGGCGACCGCGCCGACGATGCCGCCGAGGACCGCGCCGGTGGCCGACGGCGCGCTGCGGCCGGAGCCCACCACGTCGATGCGCTCGACGATGCCGCAGTCCGCGCAATAGCGGCTGCTGGACGGCGCGTTGTAGCCGCCGCCGCTGTAGCCGCTGCCGTAGTTCGGCGACGTGCTGGCGCAGCCGGCGAGCGCGACGGTGGCGGTCAGGCCGAGGGCGAGCAGGCGCATGTTCATGGGAACCTCCTTGGGGGTGGGACCGCAGGCGATGCGGTCCCTTCGCGGGCCATGCTCTCCGCGATCGCGTGAACACGATGACAATCGGGCCGCATGCGCGGCCCGGTCGTCAGTCGCGATTCAGACCCGCGGCGCCGCGTCAGCCGCGGAAGTCCTGGTGGCAGGCCTTGCAGTCGGTGCCGATCTTCTTCACCAGCGCGTCGGCGGCGGTGCAGTCGGTCGGCGGGGCGCCCAGCGCGGCGTCGAGGTCGGCGCGGAACTGGCTGGTGTGGGTGCCGAAGCGCGCGTCGTCGGACAGGCCGGGGAAGGCCATCTCCAGGTCGTTGGCCATCGCCCGCAGCGTGCGCACGTGCGGGATGGTGTCGGTGGCGGCGCAGCGGTTCTGCTTGACCTTGTCGGCCAGCTGGCCCGAGTGCTTGGCCATCACGTGCATCACGCTGTCCGGGAACGGATCCTGCCGCGCCTGCAGCGCGCGCATCGCCATCACCGTGCAGATGGCGCCCACCACCAGCCCGATCAGGAACAGGAAGAAATAACGCGAGGCGGCGGAAGGCTTCTTGGTCTCGGGCTGGCTGGCCATGCGGCGGGCTCCTGGTGGATGACGGCGCGATGGTACGACGGCCGTCACGGTTTGCGCCACGGCTTACACTAGCGCCCGTCAATGTCATCGGAACAGGCCACGCCGTGCCTGGGCGCGCGCGGGGCGAGGAAGGACGAGGAAATGCATATCGCTACATGCCTTGGCGACGACGCATCGCGCGTACCCGGATGCGGCTCCCGGATCGAGTGCGGGGCAGGTACATCCGGGTATCGCGTCCGGCTGCCGGGCGCCCGCGCGCGGCTCCCCCGCAGCGGAACACGGCGACGTGACCTGGCCCCATGGCATCAACAGGCCCCGGCGGAATGAAGCAAGAACTCAGGGACCGGTTCGCCGGCATCGACCGCCTGTACGGCGCCGGCGCGGTGCAGCGCCACGCCGGCGCGCGCGTGGCCGTGGTCGGCATGGGCGGGGTGGGCTCGTGGGGGGTGGAAGCGCTGGCGCGTTCCGGCGTCGGCCATCTCACGCTGATCGACGCCGACGACATCTGCGTGTCGAACACCAACCGCCAGCTGCCCGCGTTGGAAGGCCAGTACGGCCGCAACAAGGCCGAGGCGATGGCCGAGCGCTGCCGCGCGATCAATCCGCTGATCGAGGTGGACGCGGTGCCGCAGTTCCTCACCGCGTCCAACATGGCCGACCTGCTCGACCGCGGGTTCGACCTGGTGCTCGATGCCTGCGACAGTTTCCGCGTGAAGGTGGAGATGATCGCCTGGTGCCGCCGCCGCAAGCTGCCCATCGTGGTCTCCGGCTCGGCCGGCGGCCGCACCGATCCTACCCAGATCCGCCTGCGCGACCTGTCGCGCACCGAGCACGACGCGCTGCTCGCGCTGGTGCGCAAGAAGCTGCGCGCCGAGTTCAATTTCCCGAAGAACCGCGACCGCTACTTCGGCGTGCAGGCGGTGTACTCGCTGGAGAACGTCAAGTACCCGCAGGCCGACGGCTCCGTCTGTGGCCTGCGCCCGCAGCTGGGCGCGGATGCGGCGCTCAAGCTGGACTGCGGCGTCGGCCTGGGCGCGGCGACCCACATCACCGGCGCCTTCGCCTTCGCGATGGTGGGCAAGGCACTGGAACTGCTGGCCAAGCCCCGCAAGGCATCGTAGGAGCGCCCCATGGGCGCGATGCCTCTCCAGCGTTCCGCTTGAAGGCTCGCGCCCATGGGGCGCTCCTACGGGGCCGGCAGGCCGAACAGCCGTTCGGCGTTGGCGCTGGTCGCGCGCGCGATCTCGTCCGGCGCCGCGCCGCGCAGGTCGGCGATGGCGTCGCGCACCGCCACCAGCCGCGCCGGCTCGTTGCGCTGGCCGCGGATGCCGGCGTCGGGCTGGTCCGGCGAGTCGGTTTCCAGCAGCAGGTACTCCAGCGGCATGGTGCGGGCGAGGGTGCGCAGGCGGTTCGCGCGCGCATAGGTCACCGGCCCGCCGAGCCCGATCAGGAATCCGAGCTGCCACAGCTGCCGCGCCTGCTCGGGGCTGCCGGAGAAACTGTGCACGACGCCGCGCAGCCCGCCGACGCGGCGGATCGCGGCGAGGACCGCGTCCACCGCGCGGCGCGCGTGCACGATCACCGGCAGGTCGAACTCGCGCGCCAGCCGCAGCTGCCCGTCGAAGTAGCGGTGCTGTTCGTCCGCATCCAGTCCTTCGACGAAGAAGTCCAGCCCGCATTCGCCCACCGCGACCGGGCGTTCCCGCGCGATCCAGTCGCGCAGCGCCGGCAGATGCCCGGGCCGGTGTTCGGCCAAGTACATCGGGTGCAGCCCGTAGGCGGGGAACAGGCCCGCGTCGCCGGTGCACACGTCGCGCAGCTTCTGCCAGCCCGCGGCGGCCACGGCCGGGACGACCTGCCGCGTCACGCCGGCCGCGCGTGCGCGCGCCAGCGCGGCGTCGCGGTCGGCGTCCAGTTCCGGTGCGTCGAAGTGGCTGTGGCTGTCGACGAGCATCGCTCAGCGGCGGGAATCGGACGGTTCGATGGCGGCCACGGGGTCCTTGCGGCGCTTCCAGTTGGCCAGCAGCAGGGTGCCGAGGCCGAACAGGATCTCGTCCACGAACGGGAACGGATCGGGCAGCACCAGCGTCACCAGGAACAGCGCCGCGGTGATCTTGAACAGCGTCGGATAACGCAGCTTGCGGGCCCATTCGAGCAGGGGCAGCAGAAGGGGATTGGGCATGGCGGCGACCGGTTCGGCGGAGGTGGGACGAGCGTCACGCTAGCATGTTCGCGACGCGCGGGAAGCGTTCATTTTTCGTTGCCGTTCATGGCGTTTTGCAGGGACTTTGTTCAGCTTGGCAATGGTGCAATGATGACTAATGTGAATCGGGGACGTCCCGATCTGGAGGCAGCGATGAAGAGCAATACCACAACGATCCTGGTCGCCGTCGGCGCGCTGCTGGTGGGCGGAGTGGCCACCGCCGCATTCCTCAAGGGCGGCGACAAGAGCCCGGCCGCGCAGGACGCCCTGGCGCCGCCCGCCGGCGAAAGCGCGCTGGTCGCCGACGACACCGCGGCCACCGACAACCAGCTTCCGGTCAGCACGCTGCAGTACGCCGAGGTGGTGAAGGCCGACCCGGTGACCAGTTCCGAGAAGCTGTACGCCACCGTGATCGGCACCGAGGCGGTGCGCGAGACCACCACCACCCGCACGCCGCGCGAAGTCTGCGAGGACGTGGTGGTGCAGGAACGCCTGCCCGAGCGCGACGGCAACGTCGGCGGCACGGTGGCCGGCGCGGTGATCGGCGGCCTGCTGGGCAACCAGGTGGGCAGCGGCAGCGGCAAGAAGGCCGCCACGGTGGCGGGCGCCGTCGCCGGCGGCGCCATCGGCAACCGGGTGGACAAGAACCACGTCGGCGGCAAGGTGGTGAACCGCACCGAGCGCCAGTGCCATACCGAGAACGCGACCTCCGAGTCCTCGCGCGTGACCGGCTACAACGTGACCTACCGCAACCCGGACGGCACCACCGGCACCATGCGCATGGACAGCAAGCCGGGGAACCGCATCGCCCTGGGCACCACGGACAAGGTCATCGGCTACGACGTGACCTACCGGTTCGAGGGCCAGGACAAGACCATCCGCATGGACCAGAAGCCGGGCGACCGCCTGCCGGTGATCGACGGCCAGGTCGTGACGCAGACCGCCAGCGTCGACGCGCCCGGCAAGGGCTGACGCGCCGGCCCGCACGGGCCTGCGTTTCAACGTGGCACCCCGCAAAGGCCGGCGTTTCGCCGGCCTTTGCTTTGCGGACTGGCGCTTACCCGCGCCGCGGGCCACCGCATACAATGCTTCGAATACCACCCCGACGCCGGTTGAAGCACGCATGGCCCTGAACCCGTACGACCTGTTCGATGTCCGTTCCCTGCTGACCGAAGAAGAGCGCGCCGTGCAGGACGCAGTCGCCCGCTTCACCGACGAGCGCGTGCGCCCGATCATCGGCGACGCCTTCGACCAGGGCCGGTTCCCGAAGGAACTGGTGCCCGAGATCGCCGAACTTGGCCTGCTCGGCTCCTCGCTTCCCGAGAAGTACGGCTGCGCCGGCCTCAACGGGGTCAGCTACGGCCTGATCTGCCAGGAGCTGGAGCGCGGCGACAGCGGCATCCGCAGCTTCGTCAGCGTGCAGTCCTCGCTGTGCATGTACCCCATCTACGCCTACGGCAGCGAGGAGCAGCGCCAGCGCTGGCTGCCGGACATGGCCGCGGGCAAGGTCATCGGCTGCTTCGGCCTGACCGAGCCGCACGGCGGCTCCGACCCGGCCAACATGAAGACCCACGCCCGCCGCGACGGTGACGACTGGGTGATCAACGGCTCCAAGATGTGGATCACCAACGGCAACCTGGCCGACATCGCCATCGTCTGGGCGCAGACCGACGACGGCATTCAGGGCTTCCTGATCGAGAAGGGCACGCCGGGCTTCACCGCGCAGGAGATCAAGCACAAGATGAGCCTGCGCGCGTCGGTGACCAGCGCGCTGTTCTTCGACAACGTGCGCCTGCTCGACAGCAGCCGCCTGCCCAACGTGAAGGGCCTGAAGGGCCCGCTGGGCTGCCTGACCCAGGCGCGCTACGGCATCACCTGGGGCCCGATCGGCGCGGCCATCGCCTGCCTGGACGAGGCGCTGAACTATTCCAAGGAACGCATCCTGTTCGACCGCCCCGTCGCGGCCACCCAGAGCGCGCAGATCAAGCTGGCCGAGATGGCCCGCCGCATCACCCTGGCGCAGCTGCTCTCGCTGCAGCTGGGCCGCCTGAAGGACGCCGGCACCATGGCGCCGCAGCAGGTTTCGCTGGCCAAGTGGAACAACTGCCGCATGGCCATCGACATCGCGCGCGAGTGCCGCGACCTGCTCGGCGGCGCCGGCATCACCACCGAGCACGCCGCGATCCGGCACGCGCTGAACCTGGAATCGGTCATCACCTACGAAGGCACGGAGACCGTGCACCAGCTGGTGATCGGCCGCGAACTGACGGGCATCAACGCGTTCTGAGGCGCGCCTTCCCTCCCGCGCGGGAGGGGAGGGTCCTGGGGAGGGCCGTCCGCGTACCGTGTCGCGCTCCCCGTTGTCCGGCTTTCCGCAGTGGGATGACGCAGTACCGATGGATGTGGCAGACCTGCAGCTCGAAACCCCCCGCCTGATCCTGCGCGTCCCCACGCGCGCGGACTTCGAGGCCTGGGCGGCGTTCGTCGCCGACGAGGAGGCCACGCGCCACATCGGCGGCACGCAGGTGCGTCCGCTGGCCTGGCGCAGCCTGGCGGCGATGGTGGGCAGCTGGCAGTTGCAGGGATTCGCGATGTTCTCGGTGATCGAGAAGGCGACGGGGCGCTGGGTGGGCCGCGTCGGCCCGTGGCAGCCGGAGGGCTGGCCCGGCACCGAAGTCGGCTGGAGCATCGTCCGCGAGGCCTGGGGCCGGGGCTACGCGCCCGAAGCCGCGACCGCGAGCATCGACTGGGCGTTCGACCGCCTGGGCTGGGACGAGGTCATCCATACCATCGCGCCCGGGAACGCCAACTCGAAGGCGGTCGCCGCCAAGCTCGGCGCCGCGTTCCTGCGCATGGGCGCCTTGCCCGAACCCCACCACGAGCAACCGGTGGAGATCTGGGGCCAGTCGCGCGCGCAGTGGCGGGCGCGCAGGGCCGCGCACCCATGAGCCCGGCATCCGCGCTGCACGCAAGCCTGCGGCTCGCCCTGCCCGGACTGGCGGGAACCTTCCACGACCCCTGGTGGATCATCGGCAGCGCGGCACTGGCGCTGGCAGGCATGCCGGATGCGCCGCCGCAGGACATCGACGTGCTGTGCAGCACGGAAGACGCCCACCGCCTGCGTGCGGCGTGGTCGGCGCACCTGGATGCCGGCCATGCACCGCAGGACGGCGCGCGCTTCCGCTCCGCGTTCTCGCGGTTCGCGCACCTGCCGATGCCGCTGGAGGCGATGGGCGGGCTGGAAGTGAGGACGGACGCCGGCTGGCAGCCGTTGCAGGTGCGCGAGGACATGGCCATCGACGTGGACAGCCACGCGGTCCGCGTGCCCACGCTCGGCGAGCAGCGCCGCATCCTCCACCTGTTCGGCCGCGACAAGGACCTCGCCCGGGCCGGGCGCATCGCCGCGTTCCTGGAGCATGCGCATGTCGCCTGAATCCGTCACGGTCCACGGCATGTCCACCTCGGGCAACTGCCACAAGGTGCGGCTGTTGCTGGAACAGCTTGGCCGCCCCTACGCCTGGGTGGAGATCGACAGCGCGAACGGCGGCACGCGCACGCCGGCGTACCTGGCGAAGAACCCCAACGGCAAGGTGCCGATGCTGGAGCGCGCCGACGGCGGCATCCTGGTGGAGTCGAACGCGATCCTGTGCTGGCTGGCCGAAGGCACGCCCTTCCTGCCGGCCGATGCCTGGCAGCGGGCGCAGGCGTTGAGCTGGCTGTTCTTCGAGCAGTACAGCCATGAGCCGTACATCGCCGTGGCGCGCTTCATCCGCGGCTGGACGCCGCCGGATTCGCCGCGCCGTGCCGAGCTGCCGCGCCTGCACGAGCGCGGCGCGCAGGCGCTGGCGGTGATGGAGCGGCACCTGGAGCGGGCGCCGTGGTTCACCGGCCCGGACTACGGCGTGGCCGACATCGCCCTGTTCGCCTATACGCATTGCGCGGAAGACGGCGGTTTCGACCTGTCCGCCTGGCCCCGCATCGCCGGCTGGCTGGCGCGCGTGCGCACCACCCCGGGTTTCCTTCCCATGCCGGCCGTGAGCGAGGACGTCGCGGCGCGCTTGGCCTCCTGATCGCGCGTAGGTCGGGGCTACGCCCCCGACGCCCGGCGCCGCCGGAACGCGAAGCACAACCCGCCGGGCGCGTAGGCCCGGGTCCACGGAACGCAGCATGACCTCCAAACCGATCCCCGCCCGCATGAAGGGCCTCAACCGCGCCGAGATCTGCGACCAGAACTTCACCGAGTTCGTGAAGGAATGGAGCGGCCATGCCGGCGCGAAGCCCGCGGCCGGCGACGCGGTCCTGCCCGGCAGCGCGCTGGACGCGAAGGGCTTCGTCGAACTGCTGGAATCGCAGCTGATCTCGCGCCACTTGGACCTGATGGCGCGCGTGCTGCGCGTGCAGAACAAGGTCTTCTACACCATCGGCAGCTCCGGCCACGAAGGCAACGCGATGGTCGCGCGGCTGACCCGCCATACCGACCCGGCGTTCCTGCACTACCGCAGCGGCGGCTTCATGGCCGAGCGCTTCCGCAAGCTGCCCGGCATGGACCCGGTGATGGACTCGGCGCTGTCGTTCGCGGCCAGCGCCGAGGACCCGGCCTCCGGCGGCCGCCACAAGGTGTGGGGCAGCAAGCCGTTGTGGGTGCTGCCGCAGACCTCGACCATCGCCTCGCACCTGCCCAAGGCGCTGGGCACGGCGGTGGCGATCGAACAGGCCCGCCGCATCGGTCATGCGCTGCCGATCCCCGGCGACAGCATCGCGATCTGCTCGTTCGGCGACGCGTCGAGCAACCACGCCACCGCGCAGACCGCGTTCAACGCGGCGGCGTGGACGGCCTACCAGAAGCTGCCGGCGCCGGTGCTGTTCGTCTGCGAGGACAACGGCATCGGCATCTCGGTGAAGACCCCGGACGGCTGGATCGGCCGCAATTTCCGCGACCGCCAGGACCTGGACTATTTCCACGCCGACGGCTTGGACCTGGCGACCGGCTACGGCCAGGTGCAGGCGGCGGTGGAGCATTGCCGCCGTACCCGCCGGCCGACCTTCCTGCACCTGCGCACCACCCGCATCATGGGCCACGCCGGCACCGACTTCGAGATCGAATGGCGCCCGCTGGAGGAACTGTGCGCGGTGGAGGCCACCGACCCGCTGCTGCGCTCGGCGGCCATCGCGCTGGAATCGGGCCTGCTGTCGAAGGACGACCTGCTGGCCCTGTACGAAACCACCCGCAAGCGCTGCTTTGCCGCCGCCGAGGACGCCGACGGCCGCCCGCGCATTACCACCCTGGAGCATGTGATGGCGCCGCTCGCGCCGTACACGCCCGATGCGGTGGCCGCGGAAGCGGTGCGCACGGCGCCGCCCGAGAAGCGCGTGGCCGCCTTCGGCAGCGAGGAGAAGCTGCCCGAGAAGCTGCCGCCGCGCCACCTGGCGATCCAGATCAACAACGCGCTGCACGACCTGTTCTGCAAATACCCGGAGACGCTGCTGTTCGGCGAGGACGTGGCGCAGAAGGGCGGCGTCTACACCGTCACCAAGGGGCTGCAGAAGGCGTTCAAGGGCAACCGCGTGTTCAACACGCTGCTCGACGAGACCATGATCCTCGGCCTGGCCCAGGGCTACGCCAACCTGGGCATGCTGCCGCTGCCGGAGATCCAGTACCTGGCCTACTTCCACAACGCCTGCGACCAGATCCGCGGCGAGGCGGCCAGCCTGCAGTTCTTCAGCAACGACCAGTACCGCAACCCGATGGTGGTGCGCATCGCCGGGCTGGGCTACCAGCGCGGCTTCGGCGGCCATTTCCACAACGACAATTCGATCACCGCGCTGCGCGACATCCCGGGGCTGGTGGTGGGCTGCGCGTCGCGCGGCGACGACGCTGCCACCATGCTGCGCACGCTGGCGGCGCTGGCCAAGGTGGACGGCCGCGTCACCGTGTTCCTGGAGCCGATCGCGCTGTACATGACCAAGGACCTGTACGAGGCTGGCGACGGGCAGTGGCTGTTCCCGTATCCCGCCCAGGACCAGGCCATGCCGCTGGGCGAGGGGCGCCTCTACAACCCCGATGCCGACGACCTGGTGATCTTCACCTACGGCAACGGCGTGCCGATGAGCCTGCGCGCGGCGCGCGGCATCGAGAAAAAGCACGGCTGGAAGGTGCGCGTGGTCGACCTGCGCTGGCTGGTGCCGCTCAACGAGGCCTTCATCGCCGAACAGGCGAAGAGCGCCAAGCGTATCCTGATCGTCGACGAAGGCCGCCATTCGGCCGGCGTGGGCGAGGGCATCATCACCGCCATCGCCGAGGCTGGCCATGGCGCGCGGCCGTTCCAGCGCGTGGTGGGCGCGGATACCTACACGCCGCTGGCGGGCGCGGCCTTCCTGGTGCTGCCGGGGGACGAGGACATCGTGGCGGCGGCGGACCGACTGGCCTGAAGCGCCGGTCCCGGAGATTTTCCGCGGACACGCATCAAGCCATGTAGGAGCGGGCCATGCCCGCGATGCTCTTGCGCAGGATGACGGAAAGGCATCGCGCCCATGGGGCGCTCCTACAGGCAGGAGAGGTGTAGGAGCGGGCCATGCCCGCGATGCTCTTGTGCGGGGTGATGGAAAGGCATCGCGCCCATGGGGCGCTCCTACAAGCGGGCAGGCCAGGATGGCGTGTAGGAGCGGCTTCAGCCGCGACCTCGATCTCCGAGTCCCTTGCGCTGGCCGGATGGCGTTGGGGCTGAAGCCCCTCCTACAGAAGGGGAGCGACCAAGGGGGCTATCGGGGCGGTGGTGCCGACCTACAATGCCGGGGCATCCACGAGGAGCCGTCCCATGTCCACCCCCCGCATCGGCATCATCGTCGGCAGCCTGCGCGAAGGCTCCTACAACCGCCAACTCGCGCGCGCCGTGCAGGCGCTGGCGGGCGGGCGTTTCGCGTTCGACACGATCGCCATCGGCGACCTGCCGCTGTACGACCAGGACGACGACGCGGACTTCCCCGCCGCGGGCCTGCGCTTCAAGCAGCAGGTGGAAGCCTGCGACGCGCTGCTGTTCGTCACGCCGGAGTACAACCGGTCGATGCCGGGCGTGCTCAAGAACGCCATCGACGTCGGCACGCGCCCGGGCGGCAGCAATTCGTTCGCCGGCAAGCGCGCGGCGGTCATCGGCACGTCGCCGGGCGCGCACGGCACGGTGTCGGCGCAGCAGCACCTGCGCAACGTGCTGGCGGCGGTGGACGTGGCGGTGCTGCCGCAGCCGGAGATCGCCATCCAGTACCGTGAAGGTCAGATCGATGCCGACGGCGCCATCGCCGACGAACGCCTGCGCAAGCGCCTGCAGCTGTTCTTCGACCGGTTCGAGGCCTGGCTGGCCGCGTAGCGCGCACTCCGCGCATCGGGTCCTCCGGTTGCCGGAATGGTGAGTGAGTCCCGCGTTCCGGCTACACCCGTATCCTCGGCACCGGCCCGGTCCGCAGCGCGCCAGCGTCCGGCTCACTGCGTCGCCTGCCGCGCGAGGTCATCGCGAAGCCATGCGGGGACGGCCCGATCGGCCGCGAACCTCGTGGCAACCGAGTCGCCCGCGCTTCGCACAGGAATCGCGATGCCGGCACGACGCGTGCGCGCCGCGTGCGGCGCAGGCTACGGCCGCAGCAGCGCCAAACCGTCGCGCAGGCGCTGCAGGGGAGGGCGGTCCGGCATGCGCTCGTCCGCCAGCGTCCGCGCCAGTACGCGCCGGAACGGGGTCAGGCGGCGGCCGGCGCGCAGCACGGTCTCGCGCACGATGCGCGCCGGCGCGCGGTCGTTGGTGTACAGCTCGACGATCGCGCGCGTGGCCAGGTACAGCGGCCGCGTGCCGCGCCGGTGCCGGCGCTCGTAGCGCGCCAGTCCTTCCGCGCAGCCCAGGTCGCCGCCGCGCTGCAGGGCCTCACGCGCCATCGCCGCCAGGCGCTCGACGCTGGCCAGCCCCAGGTTGAAGCCGTGCGCGGTGACCGGGTGCATGCCCACGGCCGCATCCCCGGCCAGCGCGAAGCGGCGGCCGACGAAGCGGCGCGCGTACACCCCCACCAGCGGATACACGTGGCGGCTGCTCTCCAGCCGCATGTGCCCCAGGCGGTGGCCGTAGCGCTGTTCCATCTCGCGCGCGAACGCCTCGACGTCGAGCGCGCCGAGGCGCCGGGCCGCGCTGTCGGGCAGGGTGACGACGACCGACGACAGGTGCTCCTGCAACGGCAGCAGCGCGAGCGTCTGGCCGTGGCCGAACCATTCCCAGGCCACCCCCTGGTGCGGCTGCTCGTGGTGCATGCGGCAGACCAGCATGCTCTTGCCGAAGTCGTACTGGTCCGCGCCGATGCCCATCGCGCGGCGGGTATCGGAGAAGCGGCTGTCGGCGGCGACCAGCAGCGGCGCTTCCAGCCGCAATCCGTCGCCCAGCGTGACGCAGGCGTGGTCGTCGGTGGTGCGCACGGCATGGAGGCGGGCGTCGTCGAAGACGTCCAGCCCCGGCAGGTCGGCCACCGCTTTCCAGGCGGCCTCGCGGAGGCGGTGGTTGGGCACCAGCATGCCCAGTTCCGGCTTGCCGGCCAAGCCGGCGTCGATGCGCATGTCGTGCAGGCTGTCGCCTTCCATCACCCGCGCCGCGCGCAGGGGCGAACAGGCGTCTTCCGGCAGATGCCGCCAGATGCCGAGGTCGCGCAGCAGCCGCATCGACGCGTGGGTCAGCGCGATCTCGCGGCCGTCGAAGGCCGGTTCGGCGATCGCCGCGCGCGGCTGGCGCTCCACCAGCGCCACCTTCAGGCCGAGGTCGCACAGGGCCTTGGCCAGGCACAGGCCCGCCGGTCCGGCGCCGATGATGATGACGTCATGGTGCATGCGCATGCCCTCCTGGGTTCCCGGGCAGTCTAGGGCGGCGGGCGCGGGCGTCATTGACGTGGATCAATCGCCGCGCCGCCGCGGCTCAGCGGCGCAGGCCGTCCAGCAGCGGCCGCCGCTCCAGCGGATGCGCGGCGGCCGAGAGGCCCTCGCCGTCGTGCTCCAGCGGCAGCACCGCCAGCAGCACGCGGCGCGCGCCGTCCTGCGCCGTGCAGACCACGGTGCCGACGTCGTGGTCGCCTTCGCGCACGGGCAGGCCGTCGGCGACGTCGCCCGCGGCCTCGAAGCACTGCAGGCTGCGCTTGGCCTTGCCGAGGAAGTGCGTGCGCGCCACGATCTCCTGCCCGGGGTAGCAGCCCTTCTTGATGCTGTAGGCGGGCAGACGGTCCAGCGCCAGCTGCTGCGGCGTCCACTGCTCGCGCTGCGCCGCCGGCAGGCGCGGCAGGCCGTGGCGCAGGTCGGCGGCCGGCCAGGCCGCCGCTGCGCCGGCGTCGTCCTCGGCCGCCGCCGGGCCCACGCGCAACGTGCGCGGCCCGCCGTCGCCGCCGAGGTCCAGTTCGATGCCGGCGTCGTCCCGTTCGTCCAGCGTCGCGCCCTGCGCGCGTGCGGGCGCGGCGAACGCGCCACTCACCGCGATCCCGGCCGGGACCTCCACCTTCAACTTTCGTCGAAACACGAAACGCCGCAGCGCCTCGGCGAACGCGTCGGCGGGATGGTCGGGCAGCACCAGCCACAGGCGATCCTCCGATCGCCTGGCCAGCGCGAACACCGCGATCACGCGTCCCTTGGGCGTCAGCCACGCGTTCCACTGCCATTGTCCCGGGGCCAGGCCGGCGACGTCGTTGGCGAACTGGGCGTGGGCGAACACCGCCGCATCCGGCCCTTCCAGCACGACCAGCGCGTGGTCGGGCAGGGCGAAAACCGGTGCACTGGTACGGGAAAGGTTGTCAGCCACGGGGGCGGGGATTAAGATTTTGTGCGTTGCGAGACCGCCATGATAGGTCAAACACCCCCGACTCCCGACACCGATCCCGGAACACAGCCGCCCGAAACCTCGCCGTCCCCCGTGGGCGCGACGGCAGGCGGGGCGGCCGTGCAGAAGGAGATCGGCGGACGCGACGGGCCCGAGCCCACGCGTTACGGGGATTGGGAAAAGAACGGGCGCTGCATCGATTTCTGAGCAGCCCACGTAAAGCCAACGCGGTCCAGACCGCCCAGCCGAGACAACGAGCGCAACGAATGGCGACTCCACAACGTCCGCTTTCCCCCCATCTGCAGGTCTACCGCTGGCAGATCCAGATGGTGACCTCCATCCTGCACCGCGCCACCGGCATCGTCCTCGCCGCCGGCGCCCTGCTGATCACCGCGGGCCTGCTGGCGCTGATGATCGGCCCGGAAGCGTGGAACTGCTTCGTCTCGCTCGCCGGCGCCTGGTACGGCCAGCTGTTCCTGTTCGGCTGGACCTGGGCCTTCGCCTACCACCTGTGCAACGGCATCCGCCACATCGTGCAGGACTTCGCCATCGGCTACGGCATCGCCACCTTCGTGCGCAGCAGCTGGCTGTCGGTGATCGGCAGCCTGGTCATCACCGCCCTGGTGTGGGCGTACGTGCTGCTGGGAGGTGGCGCATGAGCAACTTCCGCACCCCCATCAAGAACGCGCGCGGCCTCGGCTCGGCCAAGACCGGCACCGAGCACTTCGTGCACCAGCGCCTGACCGCCACCGCGCTGGTCGCGCTGACGATCTGGTTCCTGGTGTTCGTGCTCAGCCTGGCCGGCGCCGACTACGTGACGGCCACCGCGGCCGTGGCTAAGCCCTGGAACGCCGTGCTGCTGGTCGGCTTCCTGGTCGCCATGTTCTGGCACGCCCAGCTCGGCCTGCAGGTCGTGCTGGAAGACTACGTGCACAACTCGCTGCTCGCCCTGGCGGTGCAGACCACCGTCAAGTTCATCGCCGTGCTGGGCGCCATCGTGAGCGTCTTCGCCGTGGCCCGCATCGCGCTGGGGAATTGAGCCACATGTCCGCTTACAAGATCACCGAACACAAGTACGACATGGTCGTGGTGGGCGCCGGCGGCGCCGGCCTGCGCGCGACCTTCGGCCTGGCCGCCAAGGGCCTGCAGACCGTCTGCCTGACCAAGGTCTTCCCGACCCGCTCGCACACCGTGGCCGCGCAGGGCGGCATCTCCGCCGCGCTCGGCAACATGGGCGAGGACGACTGGCGCTACCACTTCTACGACACCATCAAGGGCTCGGACTGGCTGGGCGACCAGGACGCCATCGAGTACATGTGCCGCGAGGCCATCCCGGCGATCATCGAGCTGGAGCACTACGGCGTGCCGTTCTCGCGCACCGAGGAAGGCAAGATCTACCAGCGCCCGTTCGGCGGCATGACCACCCGCTTCGGCGAAGGCCCGCCCGCGCAGCGCACCTGCGCCGCTGCCGACCGCACCGGCCACGCCATGCTGCACACGCTGTACCAGCAGTCGCTGGCGCACGATGCGCGCTTCATGGTCGAGTACTTCGCGCTGGACCTGATCTTCGACGAGGAAGGCGCCTGCCGCGGCGTGCTGGCGCTGGACATGGCCACCGGTACCCTGCACCTGTTCCGTTCGCACGGCGTGGTGCTGGCCACCGGCGGCTACGGCCGCGCCTACTTCTCCGCGACCTCGGCGCACACCTGCACCGGCGACGGCGGCGGCATGGTGATGCGCGCCGGCCTGCCGATGCAGGACATGGAATTCGTGCAGTTCCACCCGACCGGCATCTACGGCGCCGGCTGCCTGATCACCGAGGGCGTGCGCGGTGAAGGCGGCATCCTGCGCAACAGCAACGGCGAGCGCTTCATGGAGCGCTACGCCCCGC